>Ga0187881_10000484_pt1 | contig 47898 bp, 53 predicted proteins | sample June2016WEW_19_1_2_FD_133017 | JGI IMG/M metagenome (GOLD analysis project Ga0187881, IMG submission 133017) | Peatland microbial communities from SPRUCE experiment site at the Marcell Experimental Forest, Minnesota, USA - June2016WEW_19_100 | ecosystem: Environmental > Terrestrial > Soil >... | reverse complement strand
TCTCACGACGGTCTAAACCCAGCTCACGTTCCCTTTTAATAGGCGAGCAGCCTCACCCTTGGCCCCTTATGCAGGGCCAGGATAGGAAGAGCCGACATCGAGGTACCAAGCCGCGGGGTCGATAGGGACTCTCGCCCGCGACGAGCCTGTTATCCCTAGGGTAATTTTTCTGACACATCCAGCCCCCACCAAGGGGGACATGGATGATCGCTAAGCCCGGCTTTCGCCTCTGGATCCCTTACTTTGGAGGATCCAGTCAGGCCGGCTTTTGCCTTTGCACTCTACGGCGGGTTTCTGTCCCGCCTGAGCCGACCTTAGGGCGCCCTTGATATCTTTTCAAGGGCGTGCCGCCCCAGCCGAACTGCCCACCTACCGTTGTTTCAGCGCCGAAGCGCCGGTTAGAAACACGGTCGCAGAAGGACGGTGTTCCATTGTTGCCTTCCCCGGCTCCCAGAGAAACCGGAGTATAACGGCTCCCGTCTACGCTCTGCATCCGCAAACGTATTCCAGCGGCAGGCTGCAGTAAAACTCCACAGGGACTTCTTTTCCCGCTGGGAGTTCGTGGACTGTTCGTCCACGTTATGTGGTTTCACCGGGTACTACGTGGGGACAGCGGGGCCCTCGTTGATCCATTCATGCACGTCGGAACTTACCCGACAAGGCATTTGGCTACCTTGAGAGAGTCAGAGTTACTCCCGGCGTTTGCAGGCCCTTGGCCCGGTTGGACCCGGATTTCAGGTACCTGTACTGGCCAGGATTCAGAAACCGTTCACACGCTTTCGCGCTTGCGGTTTCCTGTGTTTTTATTAAACAGTCGGGACCCCCATGTCACTGCGACCTGCTACTCCAGCCAAAGGCAAAAGCAGCAGGCACCCCTTATACCAAAGGTACGGGGCTAGATTGCCGAGTTCCCTCACAATAGTGTATACCCGACACGCCTTAGGTTCCTCGCCTAGAGACACCTGTGTCGGTTCTAGGTACGGACACGAAGAATCCATCCCAACGCCCTTTTCACTGGCTCCAAAAATCGGCTGAACCTCCCTAAAACGGGCGGCTATTCCTGACTTCACCTGGTTCTCGCCATTACGGCACTTCCCAGGCTTATACAGTTAAACAAGGCGACAGCCTTGCTCAGCATATCTCGAAGCGTCAGACGTTGAGCTTGCGTCACCGCGTGTATCCTCGTGGTTCCGGGATCTTAACCGGATTCCCTTTTGACATGGTCGGTTAGGCCATATCTTAGGACCGACTTACCCCCGGCTGACGATCGTTGCCGGGGAACCCTGGCCCCTTCGGCGGAGGGGATTCTCACCCCTCTTTGCTGTTACTACCGCCGGGATCTGCAATCCTGAACCGGTCCACTGGACCTCAAGGCCCAGCTTCTGTCCAGTCAGGACGCCCCCCTACCAGTGCAACATGAATGTTGCATTCTGAGGTATCGGTGGCTGGCTTAGCCCCGTCAATTTTCGGGGCCGTCAGCCTCGGCGGGTGAGCTGTTACGCTTTCTTTAAAGGGTGGCTGCTTCTAAGCCTACCTCCCCGCTGTCTGAGGCTGACGACGCCCTTCAGTTTGACATTTGGCCAGCACTTGGGGACCTTAACCTCAGTCTGGGTTGTCCCCCTCTCGGTCATGGAGCTTACCCCCACTAACCCGTTTCCCAGAGTCTACGACGCTGACAGATTCGGAGTTTGAAAAAGAAATGGAGCCTTTCGGCTCCTTACTTCCTAATCAGTGCTCTACCCCGTCAGCCGTCTCGTCCGGGACTGGGCTGCGACCCACTTTGGAGGGAACTAGATATCACCGGGCTAGATTGGTCTTTAGCCCCTAGCCCCAGGTCTGAAGAACGAATTGCACGTCAGCACCCTTGCGAGCCTCCACTAGGCTTTCGCCTAGCTTCGCCCTGCCCAGGGCTAGATCGCCCGGTTTCTAGTCTCAAAGCCGTGACTCCGAGCCCTTTCAGACTCCGCACCTCGCCACCAAAAGGTGGCTGCGTGCATGTTGGTTTCCCTTCGCCTTCAGGCTTCTAACCTTTAGGCTTGCCACAGCCATGAACTCCCCGGCCCGTGTTTATAGACGGAGCGTGCAACCCTGGTCCCCCTTTCTTGTACTACCGCCTCACGACGGCCTCCTTTGAAAGGGATCTACCCTTCCGGGCCGCACACGTCTGTAACCGTCTGGTTTCAGGCACTTTGCACCCCCCTTCCGGGGTACTTTTCATCTTTCCGTCACCGTACTAGTGCGCTATCGGTCTTGAGTTGTATTTAGTCTTGGAAGTTGGTGACTCCCGACTTCCCGCACCCAAGCCAGGGTACGGTACTCCGGGACTCCAGCTCAACTTCTTCCAGCTTATCCTTACGGGGCTTTCACCCTCTATGGCAGGCCTTTCCAGGCCACTTCAGTTTTACTGGTTAAGAAGGAAGCCGGGCCCTTAACACCACATCTCCCACAGGTTTCCCTGAAGGATTCAGTTTGGACTTTTCCCTCTTCGCTCGCTGCTAATAAGGGAATCCCGTGTTGGTTTCTTTTCCTCCCCCTACTAAGATGCTTCAATTCGGGGGGTTCCCCCTCCTAAAAAGGAGTATCACGGTTCCGAAGAACCATGATGGGAAGTCCCATTGAGGAATCCCTGGTTCTAAGGCTGCATGCGCTTACCCAGGGCACTTTCGCGGCTTGCCGCGCCCTTCATCAGCACTCAAGCCAAGCCATTCTCCAGACGGCGTAGCATATCGGACCTTACGGCAGTGTCTGTATGACGTATCGGTGAAACTTACATTATGTGCAGGTTTCACGGGTTTATGCACGGCGTCATCATGAGCGAGTCTCTCTGCTCACTGTAACCCTTCACTCCACACCGGTCGATGGGGAGCTGCATGTTTTTTATGGCTTCGAATAACTAGCCAAATTATTCCAGAAGCGGGTTTCGCACATATAAGGATTACGTCTTATGGAAACTGCGCTCGCCTTCGTTTTTGAGTTAAGCAAACGAAGCGTCCTGTACCGAGTTATTGAGGTCATTCACTTGATTTCGAAGATTTGCGATTGTGTTATCCTTGCGTCGCGATCTTGGTGCCCATTTTTCCCACGGAAACTTCTGCATACTTGCTGACCAACCCCTTCAACTTCCTAACAAGGTAAGTAGCGATTGCCGCGTCGACAACCACGAGAACAAGAATGATGCTCGCAGCAAGGGTTGAATTTTCAGCTTTGAAGCTGAAAAACAGGATGAAAAAGATGAAATTCGAAAGGATGGCCAAGTACGAGGCACTGACCCATTTTCTCGATTCATAAAAATATTCGTGATGTTTCGCCTTGATATGATGCTGCCTGTCCATTGACGACAATTCCTTTCCGCAGATGGGGCAACGCATCTAACTCCTCCAAAAAAGTTAGGCCGCGAAACCCTATATAGTTTGAGTTCAGAGGTAAAGCTTCTCCCAACCCAGTTTAGTTCTCTTCCTTGTCCGCCTAACTCTTATGCGCACGCGCACTCACTTGACGAGCATGCTGACATTACAACGTATATTAGATACTTCAGTTCTCTTTCCAAGTTGGAGAAAGGCTCTGGCTAAAGTCATTCTTTACGTGAAAAGCGTCAAAACGCTCGTGGGAACCAAGGAGATTTTTCGTTCGCGAATATGGGCGCGGGACTCGAGAGTTGCTGTGGAAACTATAGCAGATCATAAACTCGTCCTTCCAGATGATCAACGAAGAACTGTTATGATGGTTAATGCTATCTGCAGGAGACTTTTTCTGGAAGTCGAAGTTGTAGATATTGCCAGAGAGAATGCTCTCAAAAGAATCGTACTCTGGCGGCGATATGAGATTATGACTTTTCCAACCTTGCTTGCAAATACGGGCCAAAGGCTTCAAGGACAGATGACTGAAGAGAAGGTTGATTCATTTCTAAGTCAGATAGCCAAACAGGAAAAGAAAAAATATCTCTGATGTTCCAGGACGCATTAAGAAGCAAAACAGGTCTGAATATTGAATGTCAATTGAACAGCTGGATACTTTGCTCTTTATGGAGTGCGTTTCGATGTTACCGAGCGCCACTTTTTCCTATTCTTTCTTTTCTTTCAAGGTCTCACGGGCGCCCGCTCATGGAATGCTTATGGATCATGCAAAGTGGAATTGGTAGATGTGGAAAATGCTAAATACTTAGCGCATGCCATCCCATTATAGGGGTGGGGGAAGATGGACTCAGAAGCAGACCGCGTGTGTCCCAAATGTGGGGCTGTCGTAGCAAAGACCGATGTGTTCTGCAGAAATTGTGGAGGAGACTTGGTTGGACCTTCCAGATTAACCACTAAGGAACCTGAATTTTCAGATCAATCGATTTCAGAAGAGGCGGACGAGCAAAAGTTTTATTCGGTTTTTGAGCGGTTGCGCGAGCTTGTTGTGTCGCCGTCTGATGCTATGAAAGACATTGGACGTTGGCCAGAATACAACGGCCCCATAGTCATTGTCGTTCTTCTAGCCATTTTGGATTCCGTCGGGATTGCACTGGCCTATCAGAAGATCCAGTGGACAGGAGACCAGAATCTGATCTCTGAAGGCCAAAACTTTCTTTCATCGGTGATAGCTATTGCTATAGTGATCAGTGTGGTGGTAGTCATTGTGTTCTGGTTGGTGAAGTCCTTGCTCGTGAAAGCCCTGTGCGACGGTGGGAGCGAATGGTCATTCGGGACGGCCGCCTCGGTTACGGGATACGCGTATATTGCGGACGTTATCATGGGGATCATAGGTACGCTGGTGGTCTTTCCACTGCTACCATCTTTGACAATCAACGTTTCCGATATGACCGCAACACAACAAGCCGTTACCAACTATGAAGCTCAGGTACTATGGATCAGGCTCGCTGTTTCCATTCCCATTGGGCTTATAGGACTGGCCTGGAAATCCTATCTTGGAGGTTTGGGGACAAAGTACGGCACTGACGAACAGTCCTCGTTAGGAAAGGGCTTCGCCGTGTTCTTTGGCTTGACATTACTCGGATGGCTGATATCTTTCTTGATTCGCGGCACAATCTGAAAAGGCGCACGCGCCTTTCCCAGCGCAGCCTCAGCTTCGACAATTTCTCCAACTTACTGAATTGGACTTTCCATCTCTGCGGGGGGCGCTGCAGAAACCGTGACGAGAGCTACCTCCTGTCTAGTTTCTTGTTTCACCAGTATTTCTCTGACGATTCTGAAGATGTCCGCTGCTTCGTTCTTGTCAATGTCGGATATGCTAGGGTTCTCAGGCGTGAGGTTCGCCATTCCACCTAGAGGTATGCTCTTAAGGGTGATATTCAATGTTGCTCTAAAAATGCCTCTGTGAAGCTGAATGTTGCTCATTCTTTCATAGGGACAATCACTGTAGTCAGTCGTCTTTAGTGCCCCTCCGAATAATCCTTCTGGATATATTTGGACAATTCTACGGTCTGTCAGAATTACCATTTCTGGGAAAAGTTTCTTTGCAATGTCTGAAGTGAGCTTGCTGCCTTTTTGTTTGGTCACGTAAAGAACTTTTTCATTTGGTGCAATTATGTCCTTCACCTGTTCAGGAATCTCCACTTTTTCTCACCATTTGGCACCGCTCAACGCATACTTTTGCAGTTAAGAAAAGGATTACGACCTTTCAATCAATATTCGAAAAGTGAAGCGATTCTCGCGAGCGTTCTCATTTATTTGTCGTGGTTCGTTTAGGGAGCGCTCGTGCTGGCTAACTGGCGGTCATGATTCTGGTTTCATAATCGTTATTGACTTCCGCATAAGATGAACAACGATTATGGCGATTAGGAAGCGCGTACTCTGTTTGCTTCTGGCGACGTCGATTATCTTGCTTCTTTTCCTCACCGTCAGGGCTACTACCGAGAGCTTTACAGTTCCCGCTGGCGAGGATGAGACGAGACTTCTCAATCTCACTACCGGGGATCACGTTCAAATTAGGTTCACGGTGACTGGAGGAACGACAAACATGCTCAACTTCTACATCACCGACCCCTATGGGAACATCTTGGAAGATTTCGGAAGCGTGGGCAGCGTGGACTATTCTTTCGTATGTTCCCACGGAGGCGAGTACACACTTCATTTCTCCAACGCTGCTTCAATTGATGATAAACTCGTAAGTCTGGACTATGAAGTTGATCATTATGTTCTCGGCATGCCGCAAATGCTCTTTCTGACAATCATCGTCCTAGTTATCTGCATGGTTGCCGTAGCTGTCTTTATTCTCATGTCGAAACATCCATAACAACGATTTCGAAGAGGCACAAGAACACAAGTCCAAGCTATAGGCGCGCGCTTAGGAAGAGCAAGTCTCTTTCAACGATGTTCAAATAGCTAGCTAAGAAAAGGCTATACACAACGATGGGCAGCACCATATACAAAAATCCTCAATTCCAAATAACCTTAAATCAAGCCTCAACAATCAAAATAAGAATGAAAATAGCAATGCCTCGATAGCTCAGTCGGTAGAGCAACAGCCTTGTAAGCTGTAGGTCGCGGGTTCAATTCCCGCCCGAGGCTCCACTCGAACCCGCTTTGTCCAATTAGACCAGACACCGATTCTGCAGCTCATAAAGAAAATCAAGCCTTTGCCTTTGGCTGTCTGACTCGGTCTCTTACGAGGTTCAAGCCTGTTGAAATGCACTCAAGAAGTCTGTTTTAGAGGGGAACTTAAGATGGGAGTTGTTATTAGCGTGAGGCCGTAAATGGATTGGAATATAGCGGTCGCAAACAATGGACGGCATTGGACTGTGTGAGCTCGGATGAATTCAGGTTGTGACATGTGATGCGCGAGTTTGTTCTTTATTCGCGTTTGGGCAGAACCGATTCGACCTTTTCAAACCTGCATGACGCGGGCAGGTTGGACATAGTTTACGAGTGTGTAGTTGCAAGCCTGTTTCTTTCGCACGCCATCCGAAAAAACGTCATTTTCCATGCCTTATTGAGCGGACCACCGACACCGCCGTTGCATCTGAGAATAGAGGGGGCGACTCTTCATGATGTCCGCACGGATCAGCAAACATGGGAGAACATCTTAAGAAAGGTCTTTGCAGGACAAACTCATCCGGGAATTACGACCGATAAAAAGAGCTTCGAAGCCATGTTGAAAACCAAAGCTAACGCTTCTCAAACGGCTATCTACGTTCTCGAAGAAAAGGGGAGAAACATCTCTGAGGTTGATTTAGAGGAAAACACGGTGTTCGTTCTTGGTGATCATATCGGTCTCCCGAAGACTGTTGAGAACTTTGCCTTGCGATACGCTGAAAAAATCAGTCTTGGAAAACAGCCTTACCTTGCCGCTTCTTGCATAACGATTCTCAATTATTTAATGGACATCAGGCGGGCCGGTGAATAAACACTACAGAGAGCGTTTTTGCCGTTGAAGTGATCAAGCGTCTCAGATGAATGAACTTTCAATACTTATTCGAGTTTAGCAATGTTTTAATCCAATGTTCTCCGTCGTGTTAGAAAGGAGCAATCGGGTATGGCTGAACGTAAACACAAACGTGGATCTGAAGACATAGCCGAGTTAGACGAAGATGTTGGCATTCTTCTGGAGCCGACGCAGGTTGAGCTCGGTTCAGGTTACACACTGTCAGTCAGCTATGATGAGAACCGAAAACCAATAGTTGACATTAAAACCTATGGACAAGTCGACCTTGAACAGTTGCGAAAGGAAATTGCTGGAGTCTTTCCAAACGCTCGTATTCGACAAAAAGAGCAATCAAACACGGTGATGGCGTCGAAGAAAAACAAGAAAAAACTCAGCGGATCAACGAAACGATCCCGTTAGGGGTTATCGCCCAAGAATCTGATTTAAGAAGTGAGAGTGAAATACAGAAAATCTCTCTCAAATATAAATTTTCTCTGAAAAACTACAAACTCAACGTAAGAAGGGCGCGTATCCAATAGGACCACGCCTAGTGTTTTCTTGGTTCACTTGTTGTGAAATAATTGTTGATTCTTTGACGAGGCTGCGCGTCTTGGTTTGGGAGCCAGCGAGTCCTCCGTTGATCTTCACCATTGGCAGGGCAGTAGCACCAGCTTACGCAGAGTAAATTTCGAAGAACCTTGAAGGTGTGGCAAAATCCATCAAAGCTAGCTTTTGAAATGTTCGTAACCCCTCGGCTGAATCACTCTTCTCTTGCCATCCGTCTCTATCAGAACAGTTTTCTTGGCTTCAACCGTACCTATTCGGAAAAGGCTCCCCCTTACTCGCCTCACTGCTTCTTCCGCTGCAGCCCAGAGGTTTGGCTTCACAGTTAAGATAAGCTCGTACTCTTCCCCGCCATAAAGAGCCAGTTCTTCTGGGTCGATGTCGTGATCTTCAGCAAATCTTTCCGCTTCAGGGGCTATGGGCAGCTTGTCAACGGTGAAACCGATGTTGCTGGCCTTTGCAACCTCGTGCAAGCTCCAAGCCAAGCCATCACTTGAATCGATTGCTGCTGAAATTGCTCCTGACCGTCTGAGGGCCAAACCTTCTTTCAATCGTGCTCGTGGCAGTAAAACAGAGTCAACGAGAACTTTGCGCAGCTTCTCCTGAGCATCGATGTTGTGGAGCAGGATTTTGAGACCAGCAGGGGCATTGCCGAAAAAACCCGTAACGGCAAGAACATCTCCTGGTCTTGCGCCACTCCTAAGCATTACTTCACTCTTTGCTGCTGTTCCAAAGAGTGAAATGCTGATGACAAGGTCTGAAGCCTCTCCAGTGTCCCCGCCTATAACATATGCATCGTATTCGCGCGCCCCCTCGTTCAATCCTCTTGCAAGCTCCATGATATCCTCTTCTCGCACGTCTTTGGGCAGTCCAAGAGAGACTAGCATCGCCTTCGGCTTGACACCTTTTGCTGCAAAATCGCTGATGTTCATTACAACCGCTTTCCTGGCGGCCTGCCACAATGTCATGCCCGGCGGAACATCCGTCTTGGAAACCAGCATATCAGTTTTCAGAATCGCGAGGTTACCGTTCCCAATGTTGCATGCTGAAACGTCGTCCCCGAAAGGGATGGGCATTTTGGGCATTAAGTCAAAATGGCCCTGAATTATCTCTATTATCTTCCTTTCGCCCAATTTTTCTTTTCTCTTCAATGAGACCCTTCCAAATGACTCGTTTTGACATTATCTTTAAGCTGTCTTCCAAATCGAATCTCGATTATATCCTAATTGCATCAGAGTGGTATTATTGTATTTTCAAAAGGTAAAAATATTATCATCCTCGCCCCGTTCGGAAACCAGCGCAAATGGTCATTCCGAATCAATTTTTGATGGCGAAGTGAAGATTTGTTGGTTCCGAACATCTTAAAAACAGGAGTACCCTTCACTAGTGAGAAGCGGGCGCCTCGGTAGCTCAGCTCGGTAGAGCGGCTGCCTCGTAAGCAGCAGGCCCCGGGTTCAAAGCCCGGCCGAGGCTTTTCAATCTTACTTTCTACTAGACGCTAATCGTGAAAACTCACCTTTGATTCCTAATCCAACAATCCGTCTTAGGCGCCAATTTTTTGTTAAGATCAAGTTGCGTGCAGTACGCGGAATGATGTAGATGGATAGCATTCAGATTAACGCCGATGTTCTTCACATGGGAGAAGTGTTGAAGAAAATAGTGAAAGAAACCAAGCATGAAGTGGTTGCCGTTGGAATCTTGAGTTGCGTAAGCTCGTTTTCTTGTTAGAATTTTCTGTATTTTTGTTGTGCACGTAGACAGCAATATTTATTACGTATTACGATTAGGGATATTGTGGACAGGATGTATAGGAGGGTAAGCCGTGTCACCTTTCCATATTCACCATCACGCTGAGAAACTGAAGTGCCCCTACAGCGGATGCGGGAAGGAGTTTGAGAGACCCACGATTCTGACGGATTCTTCCACGATGCCCCGACAGACGTTTTATGCCTGTCCTCATTGCATGTCGAAATTAGACATCAGAACTGACAATTTGCGGGTCGTAGGCATCAAAGCACTCGAGTACGGTAAGGTCTTTGATTCACCAGCGAAGTGTGCGCATTACACTAGTTTCTTAAATGCGATGTCCTATGACATGGCTGTCCCTGACGACTGTCTGGTGTGTCCTAAAATCCTGCAATGCGGAATAAAGAAACAATGGGCTGCTGCCAGACAGTAAAACGAACATCAGACAAGAAATGCGACCACTTTCGGCGAATCATGCACACTGATTATCGGCATTCTAGAACCTTCAGTTTCAGATGATTCGGAAAAGCTAAGCAAGGAACGCTCATTAATCCGACCTTTCAAGTTGTGCAAAGCGCATATGCCTAAACTCACCTGAGTGCCCAATTCTCAGAATCCGCCATAAGCTTTAGGATCTCTCGATCGAATGCTTCCGAACTTTTGACGACAACGATTTCGGATTTTCTTTTTGTCCAACGGTCGACTCGAAAGAAAGACTTTGGCAGAAGAATATATTATGTGAACACAAATAAAGATATGAAAACCACAGATGAACGAGGTTGAGAGGCTTGAGTTGCCCCTTGTGTAATCTGGATCTGGAAAAGGAAAAAAAGTATTACGAAGACAGGTCGTTCAATGTCCTAAGAACCAAAACTGAGAAGGGACTGTTGTATATCTCCTTACTTTGGACTTTTTGTCTATAATCCTTCTCACTGGCTTCAGCGTCTGTGTATTGTGAGCCTACTTTCGAAGATGGTGTTGTGTCGCCTCAGAATCGATTTAACATCAAATCATCTTGGGAAAAAAGAACCGAGCTTAAATCCCTTCATACTGACGTGATATCATCATAGGCGCCATGATTATTTCGACTTTCACCAGCTAAGTCTTATGAGAAACCGTTGAGTTAAAGCCCGCTACCCAAGGACGGACTGCTTTATGTTAGCGCGCATAATTATGCCTCGGACAGTTCTCAGTAGGCAACGCTAGCTTTCAGAATTTTTCTTCTGTGGGTTATGGTAACTTGAAGGGTGATGTTTCTGCCTGTTAACAGTCGGTTGATAGGCGATATTACATACAAACGTTTATCACCATGTGGTCGATAGGGCAGTTCGTTCAAAGGAGGTGGGTAAATGGACGAGCCTGATAGTGAATCTGACGGCGGAGAAGAATGGACTGATGAAGACTTTGATGACGATGACGCAGATGAAGACGACGACGATTAACAGCCAAAAGAACTTTTGGCCCTATTTTTTTGTAAATTTGATTCAAAAATCGGAGACAAACTTAAAAGTGACACTCGTGTGCATAATCGAAATTGAATGAGGGAAATGGCGGCAAGTTTCTTTCCCTTCTCTCCTTTCTCCCCTAGTTGAGAAAGCTACCACCTTCCCTCATCTCATTTTAGGCTCTAGCCTATCTTCAGGTGATGGTTTACCCTGTGAAAAGTCGGGTGATGGGGAGGATATTGTTCTCATTCTATTGGCGCGTGCGCGTTGATTATGTTTCTTGACGTTTCTTCTTCTTGAGTCCTGCGTGTGCTCTTTTCTTTGGCATCTTCTTACCGACTCTATCTATGTCCATTGTTTCTTATAGGTTGATAGGCTTGCATACAATCCGCCTGAACAATCTTGTAAGGTGCACACACGAAAAACGAACCTGCATGCGATTTTTCTTTTGTGAGTTCATTTGAGTTATCATAAGCATGGCAGTTCACGAAGCTACCTGGTTGTTAGGAGAAAAGGCAACAGTCCTATCCGAGTTGTTGCCGGAGAACGTTTCAGGACTAAGAAAAAAGCTGAGAAAGAAGGAAGAGAAAAGAACAAAGAGTACGAGGGTTCAGATGTCAAGTTCATGGTTCGTAAGGAAGGCTGGAGAAGAAAACGCTGGCATTCACAGAGTACCCACTTTTTCCATCTGCTCCCCAAAAAGCAATAGTTAGGAATATATCTCCATGTTAGGGTTCTGTTACCTCTTCGGTTGATTACCTTGTTTCGTGAGACTGTTATAGCGCGCCGCACGAAAACATCCTTACGATGCTCTGTTGTTTAATCGGTTTATAAGGAAGTTTGCGCATTATGGAGCAGTAGCGCTTCTGTTATTGAAGGACGAGAAGAAACACAGCAGCGTTATACATTACAATCAATGATCAAAAGAGTGATGGGAAATGTCGGAAAAATCTGGAATCGTTTTCATAGGAAGCAAAACACCAATGGACTATGTTCTGGCAGTTATCACCAGACTATCTGCTGGCGATGCTAAGGAAGTAATCTTGAAAGCACGAGGACGAGCAATCGCCACGGCTGTTGACGTTGCTGAAATAACCAGAAGACGCTTTCTAAAAGACCTAAAAATAGGCAGAATCGCTATCGGGACAGAGGAGATGCCAGCAAGGGAAGGCGAAAACAGAACACGGATGGTTTCAACAATAGAAATGACTCTTACAAAAGAGTAGGAAAAGCCCTGCCGAACAAAGCATCAATCGGTAATGTCCTGCTTTCTAGCACGCGTTGCGGACTAACAATCAAATCGCTCAAATTCTGATTCATAATATGAGGAATTGCGTTTTGTGAAAGTTAGCTGTTATGCACCTATCCTATGATAGAGACGGAAAAGATGGAAATAAAAAAGAAAGTGGCACGATCTCCGCAAACGTTGCCAGATAAGTGCCCAGAATGTGCTAGTGCAAACCTTATACATGATTATGATACTGGTGAGACCGTTTGCAGCGACTGCGGACTCGTCTTATACGGACAAATGATGGATAAAGGCCCAGAATGGCGCGCTTTCACCCAAGAAGAGAAAGCCTCAAGAAGCCGCGTTGGAATGCCAACATCTTATTCTGTCCATGACAAAGGCCTGTCAACAGCCATAAGCCAGATTGACCGTGACGCCCTTGGAAGAAAACTTCCATTACCAACGCGCCTGCTGATGTGGCGCCTGCGGAAATGGCAGATCCGTTCTAGGGCGCATTCTTCAGTTGATAGAAACCTTGCCCAAGCAATGGCTGAGCTTGACCGCCTCTCAGCCAGAGTCTACATTCCACGGCCAATCAAAGAGAAGGCGGCAGTCATTTATCGTAAAGCCTTAGATAAGAGCTTAGTCCGCGGAAGATCTATCGCAGCCATGACGGCTGCTGCGGCTTATGCGGCTTGCCGTGGAAGTGGAACTCCAAGAGCACTTAACGAAATCGCAGAGGCAAGCCTAGTCGACAAAAAGGACGTTGCCCGTTGCTACCGGCTTTTGCTACGTGAACTCGAGATGCACATGTCCATCCCTGACCCCCTCACATACGTTTCAAAAATCGCTGAAAGAACAGGAATCTCGGGCAAGACCCAGGGAATTGCTATACGGATTCTTCGAGAAGCAAGAGACAAGCGGGCAGCCGCCGGGAAAGACCCCATGGGACTCGCAGCCGCAGCATTGTACATCGCCTGCTTGCAGAACAACGAGAAAAAGACACAGAAGGACATAGCCGAAGCAGCAGGCGTCACTGAGGTCACGGTGAGAAACCGCTACAAGACCCTGAAAAGGCAGCTGAAGCTAGAATTACGCGAGCCCTGGAGGGATTAACAAACGCGCGCTCGAGCGTTTTTCGTTCTGCACTTTCAGCATAATGTTGATTGCTAGTTAGGCGATGACTCCGTTAAAACAGGGAAAACCCCATATAATATAGTATAGTGGAAAATCGGTGTTTTGACTTCGTTTCAAGCGTTCACCAACCTTAAGAAAGGGATCTCTATATTGGACTGTCATAAATGGAGGTCAATTGGATATGAGAAAAGAAGTCATAGTTGTTGATAAACTTCCGAAACCACCCATGCCATATTCACATTGCGTAAAAGCAGGGAACTTCCTGTTCATCGCGGGACAGGTTGGCGTTGACTTCACAAACGGCAAACTGAAAGGCAATTCAATCAAAGAACAGACAGAACAGGCCTTGACAAACATGACAGATATTCTCAAAGCTGCTGGAAGCTCCATGGAACATGTTGTCAAGACAACCGTGTTCATATCGGACTTCAAAGATTTTGAGGAAATGAACAAAATCTATGCAAAATTCTTCCCTGCCAATCAGCCTGCACGCAGCGCAGTTCAAGTAGTCCTCTATAATGGATTCAGAGTTGAAATCGAAGCAATAGCAATAATCCCATAGCAGAGCGCGCTAAATTCTCTCTTCCATAAATGAAAGGAAGCGAAGCTCAGAGAGCTACTTGCGCCTTCTAAACAGTTTCACTCTATCGATATCGCGCGCGCTCAAATGCCGCAGCTTAGACAGCGTCTTAGCGATAAGTCCAAAATCATTAATAGTTTGAAGAGGTTCTAGACTCTGCAAAAGGGGCTGTCGGCTAGTTTGGCCTAGGCTTGGAGACTTGGGCTCTCTAGACCCCGGTTCAAATCCGGGCAGCCCCATCCAAATTCAGGTTCAGAACACTACAGAATTTTTGTGGGACACCCGTGCGCTAGTGTCCGCCACAAAACATTGCATGCCAGGATTATGGAAGAGGCATGTGCGCTTCAAAAGGTTCTCGCCCAAGGAAGCATAGAAGTTTTGCTCTGTGAGAAATTTCAGCGCGTCCGTTGGTCCTAGAAACTGTTTTAAGAACGATGCGCTTTGTGTTTTGAATTATCTCGTTAACGCTGAACTGCGTGTCTGTAGAGATGGACGACAACGGTAGATGAAAATCGACATCACGAATCAGAAATATTCACCACTAAGGAAAACGTCCCTTCAGTGCAGCCTCCCCTGACTACCGAAGAGATTTTGACTCTTCCGAAAAACGATTTTTTGTCCAAGATGGGAACCTCGTCGGAGGGGCTCAGCAACGAGGAAGCCGAACGAAGAATAAAAATTTACGGCACCAATGAATTGGCGAGAAAGAAAAAACGTGCGGCCATAGTCAGTTTTCTTCTACACTTCAAGAGTCCCCTAATCCTGATACTCCTTGCAGCAGCTGCGTTCGCCGCCGCCGATGGTGACATCGCAGACTTTTCCATAATATTCGTAATAGTATTAATCAGCGTGAGCATCGATCATTACCAAGAGTCTAAAGCTGAAAACGCCGCCGAAGCCCTCAAAGAGAAGGTCAGCACTACAGCCACCGTACTCCGTGACAGCACCAAGAACGAGCTCAAACTTTCGCTGATAGTTCCTGGCGACATCGTTTTTCTATCAGCAGGGGACATCGCCCCCGCAGACGCCAGAATAATCGACGCTAAGGATCTTTTCATAAACCAGAGCTCGCTAACCGGCGAATCCTTCCCGGTCGAAAAAACAGCCAATGAGTTGCAATCAATAGATTTGTCGTCGGGTTCGATTACTGAATGGAATAACTACGTGTTCATGGGCACTTCAGTCGTAAGCGGCACCGCAACGGCAGCCGTGGTCAAGACTGGAGGTTTAACGGAGTATGGAAAGATCGCCAAAAGACTCGTTGCGAAGCCGCCTGAAACAGAATTCGAGAGAGGCGTAAAAGGGTTCAGCTACCTTATCATGCAGGTCACATTCGTACTCATCATCTTTGTTTTCATGGCTCTTGCCCTGGAACATCGCGATTTGGTGCAATCGCTACTCTTCGCCGCTGCTCTCGCAGTGGGACTAACGCCGGAACTTCTACCCATGATAATTACGATGAACCTTTCTAAAGGCGCCATAAACATGTCGAAAAAAGGCGTCGTAGTCAAGCACCTTCCTTCGATCGAAAACTTCGGCAGCATGAACGTCTTGTGTACGGACAAGACAGGAACATTAACCGAAAACAGCATATCGCTAGTTTCGCACGTCGACGCGGATGGCGATGATGACAACAAAGTGCTTTTGTACTCGTACTTAAACAGCTACTTTCAGACAGGGCTAAAAAGCCCGCTAGACGACGCTGTACTCGCCCATAAAGAAACTGACATCGAAGGCTTCGAGAAAATCGATGAAGTCCCGTTCGATTTCATAAGGAGACGAGTCTCAGTCGTTGTTGAACAGAAACGACAAAGAGTGTTCATAGCAAAGGGCGCTCCTGAAGATATTTTGAAAGTTTCAGGTTACTTTGAAGTGGGCGGCATTATAAGCGACATAACTGAAGAGAAGCGAAAAAGTATTGAGCAAAGATTCTTTGACATGAGTTCGGAAGGCTTAAGAGTTCTGGGTGTGGCTTACAAAAGGCTCAGAGTAGAAAAGGCTGTTTATACAGTTAACGACGAAACAGACATGGTGTTTCTTGGTTTCATTGCTTTTCTTGACCCGCCGAAAGAGACGGCCAAAGAATCATTGCGACTACTGGCCAAAGAAGGAATAGAGCTAAAGATATTGACTGGCGACAACGAGCTTGTTACAAGAAAAGTGTGCGAACAACTTGGCTTTGAGATCAAGGGAGTCGTTCTTGGAAGCGAAATAGTTCAGATGAACGATGATGCCTTGGCCAGAGTGGTGGAAGAAGCCAACGTTTTCGCCCGCGTGACGCCTGTCCAGAAAGATAGAATAATGAATTTGTTGAAGGATAACGGCCACGTTGTCGGCTTCATGGGAGACGGCATCAACGACGCTGCTTCGATCAAAACCTCAGATGTTGGCATTTCCGTTAACAACGCCGTTGACGTCGCGAAGGAATCTGCCGACATCATACTTCTGAAAAGTGATTTGACAGTGCTTGCCGAGGGTGTAATCGAAGGAAGAAAAACTTTTGCCAACACCATGAAGTACGTCATGATGGGTATCAGCTCAAACTTTGGTAATATGTTCAGTGTAGCTGGAGCGGCGTTGTTTCTATCTTTCCTGCCCATGCTGTCCATACAAATATTGCTAAACAATCTCCTTTACACGTTCTCACAAACCACCATTGCGACAGACAACGTTGATGAAGAGTACATCGAGCGCCCCAAACAGTGGGACATATCCTTTATCAGAAACTTCATGGCATTGGAAGGCCCCATCAGCTCCATTTTCGATTATGGAACATTTTTCGTAATGCTTTTCGTTTTCTTTCACGTGCTACCCATATTACCTTTGACTCTAACTAGTGCGCACGATCAGAGTGTTTTCCAAACGGCATGGTTCGTCGAATCGCTCCTAACACAAACATTAGTTGTTTTCGTAATCAGGACAAGGATATCGCCGTTCTGGAAGAGCAGACCAGGCAAATATTTGACATTAAGCAGCCTTGTAGTGGTTGCTGCTGCGATAATAATACCATATACGTCGTTGGGCCAAGTTTTCCATTTTGTACCTCCTCCACCACTTTTCTACGTTGTCTTGTTACTGTTTGCTGGCACTTACCTGTTTCTGGCCGAAACTGCCAAGAAATGGTTCTACAGTAGACATTCGTTCAGAATTGAGCAGGCACTGATTCCGAGAAGAAAAGCGGTCTATCTGGGGAGAACTGCTAGACTCGTTCAGGATATGACAGCGGTGATTTGTCTGCACCCAGAAAGTGAAATGTCATTTGACTCGCTTCTGGAAGACCTTTCAAGAAGCCTTAGCTACCCAATAGACTCAGAGCAAGTACTGCAGAACTTGCAGCGGCTACGCCGCAGCGGATTGATAAGCGTGGATTGGAACAAGAGGATTATCAAGCGGGAAAGCTCCATGAAAGAGTTTGTTCTGAAACGCGTTGTCGCCAGCCCAACATGGCCCATGCTGATCGATGACTGGCTGAAAATAAGCCGAACCGTTCAGGAGAAGTACGGCAAGGTGAACTCGGAATATCAAGAAGTACTAAAACCAAAACAACGCTAAGCTAGCTTTCCTAGCTGTTTCCTCTCATTTTGCCACGAACATTGGTTTAGTATCATTTTGTTTGGCCTCGAGCTCGATTAGTTTCTTGTTTTGTTTCTGTCAGCGCAAGAGCTTAGAGTAATTAGGTATTGCGAGTGTTCATGCCTGATCTTGCCGCCATCCTAGGCACAATTGTTAATTTTAGAATAGATGAACGATGCCAAAAAAACAGGGATGTGGAAGGGCGAAAAGGATCATGCAACACCTGAGTGTTGAGGCCCCGGTTCAAACGGACGCTTTGTCTCTTGACTCAAACTTGAGACTTAATCGATCAAATATCTCAGAACACGTCAATTCTGGGCTCTGACGGGAACTATATTGTGTATATCTTCAATCGAAACCGCTGGGCACGGTTCCCTGAGTTCGTCGATACGACATTCAACGGTTTTGCAAACCTTCATTCTAGTACTTTCATCATCAACGGAAGAAATCTTTGCGAGTTGTTTGCCAAGTTTTGAATCGCCAAGTGTTTTCTCAACCCAATTCTGAAAGTCTCCTCTTTGAAGATGGAACACCAAAATCTCTGATTTGACAACCTTGATTTTATCAAGAAAGTCTGAAAGATTCCTGGCAAGTTCGCCCGTAGGCTTTCCGACAGCCTCATAGAAGTAGAAGGCTTCTTGAATCCCTACCGTCCTCAACGCTTGCACTGCTCCTCCATCAGCTTCTAAATTCTGCTTCTTCGTCTCTCTTGCAACTCTCTTGGACATAACGGCTTTTCCCATTCCTGACTCACCGCATTTGGTTATTGCGTAACTTGCATATTGAGACTTAATAAACATTACCAGCAAAGTGTAGAACCCCTAAACAGCCCCGCTCTAATCATCATGATAGCATCTGCCACCGCACCGATACGAAATTAGGTTGGCAAAATTTCGCGCGGACTTATCTACTCTTTTACTTTGCCAGTATAGCGCCGCCTTGTTCGAATTCGTTGGACAAGGTAGACTATTAGAATAATGCAAGCAACAATCGTTGTTGCGGCTGAAATGCGGGCTAGGAAAGGGTTTCTCGTTGTCAAGAACGTGATGGAGACCGTAGCGAGAATGATTCCTAAGTAGAACGTGGCCCTGCTTATCGTGAATCCTTTAATTTCGGTCGATATCGTTCTGGAGTATCTCTTGAACAAGAGCACGGCCGAAGCAAAAGCAAGAAAGAAGATGACGGCCGTGTATGTGATTCCTGTCCAATAATTTCCAGTCAAAATCAGGCCGACCTCGTCGCCGATGAGCCCGCCGCCAGATCCAATAAGAACAACTGCTGGTCTGACGATTCGCTCCTGTTTGTAGGCGACCGCCAACCAAACACCAATCGCCATGATTATTGCGCCATACCAGAAATGGTGGATGTGAAAACCAGCGATTTTCAAAACTACACCTCTACGGATTGTCGTGAATATTCTAGCAATTGCAAAAGAGATAACGAAAGAAATCAAAGCTAGCAAAGTGAGACTTACTCGCCCGGCTGGTTTCTCCCTGGAGGCCATTCTTGACGCACGCTCAATTATCATACTGGGACAAAACCGCAATGGCCCAAACAGAATGAGATTGCTTCTCGAAGCTGCGCAAAGCCGACCTAGAAAGTCTTAAACTTGTCTCTTGACGCTCCACAAATCGGGCACTTGTCCGGCATGCCACCTTCAATAGTGAAACCGCAGACACTGCATATTTGGATGGGACCCAAATCGACATCTTTGCCTTGGTCAACAGCTTGCTTAGCTTTTTTGTACAAGCCGACATGAATTTTTTCAGTCTCCAACGCCCATAAAAAAGTCGTCTCTGCAGCTTTTTCTCCCTGAAATTGCGCTACAGCCTTGTAGACAGGATACATCTCATTAATCTCGAAAGTTTCGCCATCGATCCCAGCTTGAAGATCTTCCGAGGTGCTTCTGGCACCAAAAACTGCGGCAGAAACAGTTTGTGCCCCTCCTCTAGTCATTATGTTTCTAAAATGATTTCCCGCGTGAATTCTCTCTGCGGCAGATACCGCATTGAATAGCCTGGCAACGTTAGGCCAGCCTGATTTCTCGGCTCTGTCTGCAAAAATCTTGTACCTAATGTGAGCTTGGCTTTCGCCACCAAACGCGCTTCGAAGATTTGTTTCAGTCATCTCTTTTACCATTTATAATCACATTCTAACTTTATTCAACATCCTGACAAAATCTGGTCGAACATGTATATCTCCATTTTGCCCGTTTTCAGGATCTGAAATGGGCAGATCGGTCCTGAGGCATGCTGCTCAGGATCGCTTCAAAGTACTGTTTGAAACCCCTGCGAAAGATTGTGATTTTGACTTTTTCTCCAATTTTTTTCTGGTGAATCTGCATCAAAAGATCTTCGATGCTTCCGATATCGGCGCCGTCTATTTGCATGATTATGTCGCCCATTATTATTCCGGCTCTTTGTGCTGGGCTTCCGTCTGTGACCTTTGTTATAAGAACGCCGCGTTTCAGTGGCAAATCGTAGTAGCTGGAAACCTCTTCCGTCAGGCCTAGACCGATTATTCCTAGCCAAGGTCTGACTGAGATTCCCTCTTGGATCATTTCGCTCGTGCATTTCTTTGCAGAATTTATGGGTATCGCAAACCCGATTCCTTGGGCATAAGGAATTATGGCAGTGTTTATGGCAATGACTCTTCCTTCAAGATCGATCAACGGACCTCCGCTGTTTCCAGGATTTATCGCTGCATCGGTCTGAACGAGGTTTTCAACCAAACCTCCCTGAGATTCTATAGTCCTGTTCGTCGCACTTATCACTCCAGAAGTCACGCTTGGGCCGCCAGCGAGTCCGAATGGATTTCCAATTGCATAGACTCTTTGGCCAACCCTGAGCTTGTCTGAGTCTCCCAGCTCAGCAGCGACAAGCCCTAGTTTCCTCACTTTCACAACGGCTGTATCGTGAACGGCGCATGCACCAATCATTTTTCCCTCCAAGAGTTCACCGTTCCAAAGTGTTACGGCTATTTTGTGTGCTCCGCCGACGACATGATTGTTAGTTAAAATTTGGCCTTCTGGGTCAATTATTGTTCCTGACCCCATGCCTTCAATCGGGGCTGCCTGATAGAACATATTCCGAACGAATTTGACTGTGCTTATGTTCACGACGCTCTTGCTCGCTTTATCGAGGATGTCAAGGACGGCCTTTTCGTCAAACGAGGACACTTCAATCAACTACCTCTTGCCGTCTTCAGATACTGTAAAGCAGAATCCGCATTCTTCAAAATTGATCTTTGGATCTGATTTTTGGCATAGCGAGCACATTAGACTCGTCCTTCTTATGGCAATGCATGCTTGGCAGAAGAGTTGAAGCAGTTCGACACTTTGTCGTGTTCCATCCAATAGTATTATCACAATGCCATCAATGTAAGGCTGTATTTCTTCTATGCCATCAATCTTTATTGCGCGTCCTCGGACATTTCGGGAGTACTTGCTCACTGCAGACTGGGATATACCAAGAATTTCCGCAATTTGATCTTGGCTCAAGCCCTGTTCTTCGAGTTCTTTTGCAACTAATGCTCTGATGGCTGGTATGACAGATTTTACTGCTACCTCGCAAGGAAGTATCATGTGGAGGTCACGTATTGACTTATTCAGGTGGGAAAGGTATTTAAACATGACGTATGTCATACTAATTATGACGTATGTCATGGCAGCTTCAAAGCGGCTCAAACTCTCTTTTTAGAGTGATTTTGACCCTTTCTCCAACCCTGTCGTGACATACGCTTGAAGGTCTTGAACGATGGAAGATAGAAACACATTAACCTTGTTGAACGGAGTAGAAAAACAGATTAACCTGACGGAGTTGTTGGGGGCCTTGGAGAAAACTTGTAAGAATTGCAAGCCATTGTCTCCCGTCACGTGTGTGTCCGGATGTAAGAATTGGAAGCTCAAAAACGAATTCAGAAAACTGCATGAAAAAACGAGGGGCTCCGACTTCATGACGAAGTTGCTGAACACTTTGAAGAACAAGAGACGATTGCAGCTTCTTGAAATGATTTCAGAAGAACCTCATTCAATTGTGCAGCTTCAGCAGAAACTGCGAAAATTGGGCTTCAATCATAGCCAAAAAACAATATGCCAAGAATACGTCACCCCTTTGATAACGGTCGGGCTTGCAGATGAATATCAAAATTTATACCGCTCGACGCTATTCGGGCGCAGAGTCAACGATCTTGCGAAGGATTTCCCAGATCTTGAAGGATTCTTGTCACCACATTCCGAATGCTACGAAGAAATAGCCTTAAATGCCCTCATGAAAGGGCCACAAACGCTTGAAGGATTAAGGGGAATAATTCCTGAAAAAAGCCTATCCCGCGTTCTTAGCCGTCTGCAAAAAACAGCATTAGCCGAGACAAACATTGATAAAGACTACGTATTCTTTTTCCAAACAAAAAGGAGCCCGGACAACTCAGATTTCTACTCAACTGAAAAGAAGGTTTATGAACAAATTCCAAAAGAGGGAATTTCTGCCCAGTCACTCGCAAGAGAAGCCGGTATCTCGCTCAGAGCCATATACAAGTACCTGCGTAGGCTGAAAGGAAAGAAATTGGTCTTCACCAGGAAGAGACCGACCACCTATTATACAACGGCCAGCGGCGTCAAAATGGGCACGATGCTCGAGGACATGCACAAATTGACTGTCGAGGCTTTGACCGCCACGGCACACCTTGTGGAAAACGAAAATCTAACCGAACCGTTGAAGCTGAGTGTTGAACCTACTGGCAAGCTGTGAGAAACGAGCGGCCGGCAAACCTGTGTAAGCCGTTGAAACGAGCAACGCAAAAGGTTTAAAGCGGCAAAAGCCATAGTCAGCAATCAGTCCATAGCTTTCTTGATGCCTTGATACTCAAGGCAGGGTGATTGAAATCCTGAAGGATTGACTGGCTATCATGAAAGACAAGATGAGAAAGGAACGGGACGTTTTTGGAGAAGTTGAAGTTCCAATTGGCGCGTATTGGGGAGCAGTTACCCAGAGGGCGATCCAGCATTTTCAAATAAGCGGTAGGAGATTTCCAGCATCCTTTATTTGCGCCCTTGCAGAGGTCAAAAAGGCCTGCACCAAAGCAAACCTGCAGACTGGAAAAATTGACGAAGAGAAAGGCGGGGCGATCCTTGCAGCCCTCGAAGAGGTGCTTGAAGAAAAACACGCGGAACAATTTCCGCTTGACGTTTTCCAGTCTGGTTCTGGAACACAAACGAACATGAACATGAACGAAGTCTTGGCAAACAGAGCGAACGAACTCTTGGGATACCCTTTGGGAAGAAAAGGTCCAGTTCATCCAAACGACCACGTGAACAAGAGTCAATCATCAAACGACGTGATTCCCACCGCCATGCACCTTTCGGCCCTCCACCTTCTCGACTCTGAACTGTTTCCAGCTCTGGAAAGACTATCCAAGAGCCTCCGGAAAAAAACCCGCGAGTTCAGAGGCATAATCAAGGTGGGCAGAACCCATCTCCAAGATGCAGTTCCAATCCGCTTGTCCACCGAGTTCGAAGTCTACGGTAGGCAGGTGGCCGTGAACCTGAAACGATTGAGAAGCGCCCGCGCTGAGTTGTGCTACGTCCCTCTGGGCGGAACTGCCATTGGAACAGGCATCGATGCTGACAAGAATTTCGGAAAGTCAGCGGTCTCCTTCCTGAAGGATATCACCGGGTTTCCCTTTAAACTGAACCCCGTCAAGGCCGAAGGCATCGCCTCTCACAGTCCGATAGTAGAGACGAGCGCGGCCCTACGTATCTTGGCGCTTTCAACCTTGAAGATGGCCAACGACATCAGATGGATGGGAAGCGGCCCCAACGCAGGACTCGGCGAGTTGTCGCTGCCCTCAAACGAGCCTGGTTCCTCGATAATGCCCGGAAAAGTCAACCCAGCCCAGGCTGAGGCACTGATACAGGTCTGCCTGCAGGTTATTGGAAACGATGTGGCAGTATCTCTTGCAGAAGGATTCGGGAGCATCCTTGACTTGAACGTCGCCAAGCCCTTAATGATCGTCAATCTTCTTGATTCAATCAAACTCCTCACAAACGGAATCAACTCCTTCGTCACATACTGCTTAAACGGTTTGAAGACGAACAAGGACAGAATCAAATCTCAGCTAGCGAGGAATCTTATGGTCGTTACAAACCTCGTTCCGCTAATCGGCTACGACAAAGCTTCCGAAATAGCGCGACGAGCAATAAGAAATGGCAAGACGATAAAAGAAACAATACTTCAGATGGGAGTAAAGATTGAGGGAAATTTGGACGAACTGCTTGATCCGAAGCGGATGGTTTGACCCTTTGGCAAACGTGCCCTTCTCTTGATCAAATTGCTTTAAGAGAAAAGTCGTCGATGTGACTAATCTCTTTTCTTCGTTTGTCCTTAGCCTCCTGGTGCGCCATGGAATGGAACGTCCTTCCAGAGCATGTCCCACCAGTCTGCCTCGGTTATGGTTTCTCCTTTGACGAGAATTTCCAGCACGCTCTTCAGGAGCGCGTGGTGTCTGATCTCGTCTGAAAGTATTGCTTCAAGCAGGAGCTTGACTTTCTTGTCTTTGACGGTTGGCAGTGTCTTGCCTATTTTTTGAATGAGTTCAGCTTCCATCTGTATGTGTTTCTCGACTAGATCCGTCTGTTTATCCAGGTTCTCCTGTGTGAGAGCTTTCGACACGGTTGTCATCAACATCACCGCTGAAGAGTACATTTCTGCGTGTTTTACGGAGTCCAAGGACACCCCTTTCAAAACTCCTTTGACGGTCGGGTTTCCAATCTCGGGCAGGGACTTGTTCAACGACTCCACAATCTTGTTTTCGACTTTGATTTGATCTTTTAGAAACTTTACGAGTTCTTCTTTTGAACTCAAAATCTTTGTCTCCTTTTCTAGGAACATACTAGGATGGGTGAATAAGTCTTTCGGCGATTCTTTTTCCAAGTTCCTTGCATTTCTCTATGCTCTCTTGGTCTGGCTCGTACTTGATAGGAAGCGGCGGTTCCGTGACTTCCATTTCGAACTTGTTTTTCATGATTTCGATAATCAGTTTGGATGATTCACCGCTCCAACCGTAAGATCCAAATGCTGCTCCAATTTTCCCTTTCAGATTAATATTCTTCACGGCTATATCCTCGAAGAGGGTTTTGAAGCTGACAGGCATGTCATGATGGTAAGTTGCGGCGCCTACTAGTATTGCGTCAAAATCAGCCAGTTCTTCAGGAGAGGTGTAATAGTTCAGCTCGACGTCAACCCCTTGAACTGATCTTGCTCCATCAGCTACGGCTTTGGCCATTTTCTCGGTGTTTCCGGTTCGACTGTAGTAAAGAACAAGAATCTTCGGCATCGTCCATCGACTCGAGACGAAGCTAATGCGATCGACTAATAAGAGGATTGCTCTTCGAAGCGTCGGCACTGTGAGGCTTATCCATTCAGCGCGCGCGATCGAGAATAATCATCGATTTGCTTTACTGGCGACGATTTCGATTAGCCATGAATAAGCTTGTCCGTGCAAACTCTACCTCAGCCTCGACGCGCTTCCTCAGTTCCTGAAAAATATGAATTGTAAAATGCTACTGCAATGGCTCAAAACTGTTATTTAGCTCGCCCGTGCGTACTCGTTGATAATTTGCGGATCTAATGGGGTTGTTCTGTTATGCAGTACAAGTGGGTGGCGTTGTCGAACACGACTCTCGGCGTGCTTATGGCCTCTATAGATAGCACGGTCGTCCTAGTCTCGCTTCCTGCAATCTTTCGGGGCATAGACCTGAACCCGTTGACCTCTTTTCCATATCTCCTTTGGATCCTCTTTGGTTATATGATCGTCACGGCGACGCTTTTGATCACTTGCGGTCGGATATCGGACATTTATGGAAGGGTCAGGCTCTACAACTTGGGGTTCGCTGTTTTCGCGGTGGGTTCCATTCTCCTCTACTTGACGCCTAACACTGGGACCATAGGCGCGACTGAGCTCATCGTCTTCAGGATAGTGCAGGCGGTGGGGGCTGCCTTCCTTTTCTCCAACAGCGCCGCGATAATAGTGGACGCTTTCCCTGCACGTGAAAGAGGCAAGGCCTTGGGAATAAACCAGATAGCAGCTCTAGCGGGTGCTTTCATCGGCCTTGTCTTGGGGGGAACCCTTGCGACGATCGACTGGAGGCTCGTCTTCCTTGTGAGTGTCCCCGTGGGCGTCTTTGGCGCAATATGGTCCTATTGGAAGCTGAAGGAACTGGGCACAACATGCAAGGGAGAGAAGATAGATGTTTGGGGGAACTTGACCTTCGCGACAGGCCTGACCATATTACTGATTGCGTTAACCTATGGTCTTCTTCCGTACGGTTCGTCGCCCATGGGATGGTTCAATCCCTATGTGATTGCTGGCCTAACGGTTGGGGCGGCGCTGCTTGTTGCGTTTCCGTTTATAGAACGCAAGGTCGAATATCCCATGCTAAGGCTCGACCTGTTCCGAATCAGGAGCTTCACCGCGGGGATATTCGCCAGCTTCTTGGCCTCTATCGCAAGGGGTGGCGTTGAAATCACATTGAGCATACTGCTGCAAGCGATCTGGCTCCCCCTCCACGGCATAAGTTACGTTGATACCCCCTTCTGGGCAGGCATCTATCTACTTCCTCTGTCATTGGGTTTCGTCACAATGGGACCCATTAGCGGCACGCTGTCGGACAAGCACGGCGCGAGAGGTCTGTCGACCCTAGGGATGCTCATCACTGCAGGGACTTTCGTGGGCCTCGCTCTCTTACCCTACAATTTCTCTTATCTCCAGTTCGGCGGGCTGATATACCTTCAAGGCATAGGAATGGGCATGTTTGCGTCACCGAACTTGGCCTCTATTATGAACTCTGTGCCCGCGGAGTGCAGAGGAGCCGTAGGAGGGACTGCGAGCACAACCCGAAACACCGGAATGGTTGCAAGCATCGCGGCTTTCTTCGCCATTATCGTTGTCTTCCTCTCCAACGATTTGCCGTCGGCCTTCAAGTCAGCCTTGACACAAGCGGGCGTTCCCTCTCAGTACATCAAATACTTCACATCGCTTTCACCCACGCAGTCGCTCTTCGCAGCATTCTTAGGGTACAACCCAATGCAGGGTATTTTGAATGGACTACCCAAGAGCGTTTACGGAACCCTAAGTGGCCAGACAATCAACACGTTAGAGGGGCTGCACTGGTTCCCGCAGGCCATCAGCGGAGCATTCATGTCTTCAGTACAGGTCGCATTTTACATCAGCGCGCTACTCTGCTGCCTCGCTGCTGCAGCATCAGCCCTGCGAGGCAAAAGGTACTTCCATGAGGCTACCACAGAAACCGACAAACCCTCGCATGAGCGCAAACAGTAAAATGACAGAATTACGTGCAAGGCCAACGCCAAAGAAGCTTCAGAACTGATCTAAGCTGGCTATGAATAGGTTTGCGATGTTGATAACATGAAACTTTTCAGGAAAAGAAAGTGAGCACGGGTTTACCCAGATTATAAGGATGTATTCATGGACGCCGGGGATGGGAGTTGCATCCTCTTCAAGTGGAGATTTCCCCCAAAACTCCCATTTTTTGCCAAATCTGCACTTAAGTTCTTAAAACCTTACATGTCGTGCGCGTAACCCCAAAACTACTGAATACCCGAATGGTTGATCTTGTTACTGACTAAAAATTGAGAACAATTTGCTATTTGACTTTCATAAGAATGGTAACGTTTTATTTAACAATCTAGCGCGCGCGTCCTGCATACTTGCACGGTATGTTTGATTGTAGCTTTATATTCAATCGCGGAGAACAGCATCAGCTAGGTGGAGCCTTCACGTACAAAACCCTAGAAGTCCTAGGCCCAGAACACGAGTTTTCAATTGTGAATGATGAGCTTGAGGCATTGCCAATCGTAGACAAAATCATAAAGGATTTCCATGGCCGAGTTGTCAACTTCGTTGAACAGCCAAGCTTTACCTTCGGCAAAGAGCTTCAACTGCACGTCATGGAATTCAAGCCCAACGCTCCCTTCAAGACACCAGTGGAGTTTGAGGAAACAATGCAGGAAGCCATCTTGACGATTCAGGATTTCCTGCAACGTAAATTTCACGCACATCTTCTTGGAACGGGCATGCATCCACTACTAGAACTCGACGAAACGGGAATATGGCCTCACCGCCACAGACAAATCTACGAGGCTTACAGCAAAATCTTCAACCTCAGACGGCACGGATGGCTCAACATTCAGAGCTTCCACCTTAATCTCCCATACTCAAACGAAGAAAGCGGAATCCTGGTTAACAACACGCTTGCAAACATATGCCCATACTTATCCGCAATCAGCGCTTCTTCACCAATCTACGAAGGCAGGCTCGGAGACAGAGTCGACAACAGACTGTACTTCTACAAGCAAAATCAAAAAGAAATCCAATCAGTAACAGGCGACGTGATTCCAGAATACACATCCTCATTCAGCCAGTACAAAACGAGCGTCATAGGCAAATACTCAGATGATCTATTCAAGGCAGGCGCAGACAAGCTTATCCTGAACAAGGAATGGGTTAACAGCCGAGGAGTGATTTTCAGGTTCGACAGAAGAGCCATCGAAATTCGAATAATGGACGAGCAAGAATGCATCAAATCAGACGTCGCATTGAGCTGTTTCATCAGAGCAGTACTGAGGGGACTAATGAATCAGGGGCCAGAGTTTCTCCCGCACACAGTCCTAGTACAGGATCTCAACACAATCATTATAAATGGACTCAGCGCCAGCGTTCATCACCCCCACGGAGAGACTGCACGTCGAGTCTGCGAATATTATTACAACATCGCTCTGGAGAACGCCACAACGGAAGAAAGAAAATATCTCCCCATAATCCAGAAAAGGATAGAACGTGGAAATCTTTCTGAAATCCTGCGGGAAAGAGTAGAGAAAAAAAGCCAGAGAACGGATTTTAGAGAAGCCATAATCGACATATACTCGAAACTTGCAGAGTGCCTTGCGAAAAATCAGCCCTACTTCTAGCGTTAAATGATACAGAGAAAAAGTCTAAGTGCTCCTTGAAAAATTTAAATGTTTCAGACTTAATACAGCTTCTGAAGATAGGGTGAAAAAATGGTGAAAGATTTGACCCTGGACCCGCAACCAGTCTTGGGAGCGCTGCATTATGCACTGATGTGTTTAGAGAAAGGAGACACAGCCGGTGCGAAACACGGAATCCATGAGGCCTTGTTCCGGATGGGCTTCACGGATGATAACCTTAGGATGACGCCGAAGGAAAGAAAGGAACTTGAGAGGCAGAAAGCAAGGCTGTACGCCAGACTTGCAAAGGACGTTGAAACCGTCGCCAAGCGTCAAAAACATTATGCAGCAATAGCGTTCAGTGAACGAAATATCAGCGATGTCGACGCTAAAAAGGCCAAAAGTCACGGGTCCATGGCCAGGGAAATGGATGACGAATCAGAATCTGACATATGCCGAGAATTCAGAGCATACAGAACCAGTATATCAAATCTTTTTGAAGAGCGCGCCAAAAAATACAGAAAACTCGAAGAAATGCACCTGAAAAAGGCCAAAGTCAAGTAATAGTCAACATTACGAGGCACAGAACGCGCGATAGAGACAACATTAACCTTAAAAAAAGAGGAATGTACCAGCCTGTACGATGTTTTCGGTTGACAGGCTTGAATTCTGCACCGCACACGTTGCAGTTCCACATGTCAATGACGCGGTTGACGACAACATGCGGGCAGCTTTCAGGATTGCTTACCATACCACTCACATCTTAACCTTTCTTTATCATCAGAAGCTTCAAGTGAAATAACGTATAAATTCCTTAGGCAAGAGCACTGATGACTCACCTATCGTTGAAAATATGAAAGAACAAAGCTACCCCGTTCTGATAAGCATTCATATAATACCATTTGAATTGGCAGTTTGACTGCGCGCACTTGATAGGCATAGACTACTATCAGACGGGGATTATATGACTATCTTCTAAAGAGCGCGCGCTATCCGAATGGCTAAGAATCTGCAAAACTTTAATTTCTCAAATCAAGCTCATTAACTAATCGTGAGTAGGTGAATTCACATGAATCTTCCTACGCATATAATGTTTGGTGCTTTGATCGGAGCTCTTTTCTTTGGGAGGTGGGACATCAGTTTGCTTGTTGCCATCGGGTCAGTCCTCCCCGATATGGATAGGGAATATGGTTTTTTCAGCAAGGATTACTTCCGTGACCATCAGCTTCATCGGGCACTGTACCACAACTTCGTTTTCATGGGAATAGTTTTTCTGATTAATCCTTACCTTGCACTAGGCGCTTTCTGCCACACTCTTCTTGATGCTATCAACACAGCAAAAGATCGCGGGGTGGAGTGGGTTTATCCTTTTTCAAGGTTAGTGAAGAAAGCTAGGTATGATCACGACGGTAAAAAAATTGCGCCCGATATCAAAACTAAGATATACATGTATCAAAACGACCCAGTCGAGCTCACTAGAAAAACCGCTGAGGATATGAAAGATTACACTTTGAGACCCTGGCGAAGAATTTACGGTCCCTTCTATTCTGGCGGTATCCTCGACACAGGGATTTTTGTCGGCTCCACTGTTCTCACCTTGTTTTTAGCCCTCCTGTCCGTGTTAGGCGTTAGGACTTTCATCGACTTCTACCACCCCCAACTTAGCTTCAACTTTACTATTCCTTTATTTATCGGAGTCTTGGGCATTTCTCTAGTTTTGGGCGTGGGTGAAATAAAGAGGCACATAGAGGCGAAAAAAGCTTCTCGGGCACCACCAATGCTGTGGAAACTATCATTCTTTCTCTCGAATTTCCTGATCGTGTTTGCGGTTGTGCTCGGAAGTTATCTCAACCCAGCTTCATATATCACATTCGCAGGCAATCTTCCATACCTGGCGGCAGGAATCTTCGTGGTATTTTTAACTGCCTACATTGTGCTCAGAATCTATTCTTCAAGGTCAATTGCAAGAATGAGAAATGGCCGTGACCCATATGCACTCTAGCGCGCGTCCAGAATTTGGTCTCCATTCACCCGGTCGATAAATAGTCGGTAGTTATTTGTTAATCAGAAAAAAAATTGGAAATTTCAGTCGACTTGATGACTGCTATTTTTTCTGTGCATAGATGGATTCTGTCTTGTAACCTATTCTTCTCCCTTCATGGATTAGATACGCGTATATTGTGTAGTACCCTGTTTCTTTTGGCGTAAACTCTGCGGAGTAGCGGGCTTCTTCTCCAATGGAAAGTTCCTTTATGTTCATTTTTGCCTGCTCTTCGAGCTTTCCTGAGGGGGTTTCAACCCAGAATTCCAGTTTGAGTTCTGCGCTTTTTTGCAAGGCCTTGATAGTTGCTTCGGCTTCAAGGGCCTTTCCAATTGCTGCATACGGGTTTGAAAGCACTAGTAAGCGTTCGATTTCTGCTTTTTCCTCGCTCACACGGATGTGCGTCCAACCAGACTCCCACCAGAAGAAGCCTCCACCAAACTTATGTCCAGTGATAGTGGCGTATACATCAGCCGATCCGTATGCGTTAACCCTGAAAACCAACTCTTTCTCTTCATTTGGCTTAAGCTCTATGAGATAGTGTCCTTGATATACATAGGGAAGAGAAAGATAGAAGGTGTCTAGAGAGTGCAATTGCACATCAAGTTTCTTAAGAGTTTCCTTTCCAGTGTTTTTCAGTTTCAATGTTAACCATTGTATTCCCTTGTCTATCTCCGTAGGATCGAATTCATACTCAAGAGGGTGCCTATATCTCAACACTTTTTTTCACCTCCCTTCATCTTGGGCGCGTTCTAGCCCTAGTCGCACAACGCGCGCCAACCTAAACAAAATTGCCGCGTACTTTTCTTATTCTTTTTTCTCGATTTTTTTCTTTATTCCTTTCCCAAAGTCTTCTACGGCTTTGGCACCTTTCTTGAGGCCTCCCCCGACAGCTTCACCAGTTCTCTCAGCAGCTCCTTCAACTTTCTTCTTCTTATCCGGCATTCCTATCACCTCTATTTTCAAGTCAATATTTGCCTATTTAAGCGTAGCAGAACGCCCATTTCTTCATGACAGTATTGGCAAACAATCATAGTTTGTCGTTTTCCTTCCACTCGTTTTTTTTGAACCTTTCGTTTGGCTTCTGTTGTGGTGAAGGCTTGAGATTCTTCTCATATTCTAGCGCGCGCTAAGGAATCGTTCGAATCTTTCTTTCAGTTTGCCTTAGAACAAGTGAATAAGGAATCTCAGAACAATTACCAAAACTATTATTAGTACTACTACTACGATAGCAGACAAGAGCCATGATCCTAAACCACCTTTCTTATCATGCAAAAATCTCATTTGTTCAATCACCTCCTGCTCTTAACACATATGCGCGCGCACTGTTCGGTGCGCGAACAATATTAAACTGATTACAAACTGATTAGCGTGCGGGCTACTAAGTTTCAACTACTGGCTTTAGGTATGCGTGAAGTTCTGTTTTTGGGATCCTTAAGTTTAGTCCCCTGTCGTTCCAGCTTGCAACCCCACTCTCTAGGGCTGAAGTGGCCAACATGTTTCGCACTCCACCTTTCTTTGCGCCAAGCACAGATTCAGCTGCATCCCTAGTTAACTCGACTTCAAGATCAGTCACTTTCCAATTTTCCAGATTTATTTCGATTTCTTTGACTTTGCCTATTTTCTCGTCCTCAGCATAAACATCTTTGTCCAAAAACTCTTTGCCTTTCAACCTCATTTATCCCTCCTTTTTACTTACATGATCTGGTCTGTAAATGGTCATTTGCAGACTTAAGCGTGTGTGACTGCGAGCCTACAGCAACACTCTGACGTTTGTAGCGCGCACTGCGCTCTTTGCAAAAAGATGGGAATTGGAAATTTCAAGTCAGCTTGGTGACTGCAATGTTTTCTGCGCATAGACGTAATTTGTCTTGCTAGCGTGCGCTAGTTAGACAAAGTGTAACTCGCGCGAGTTAACGAAATATCCGTAAAGGGGGGCATGAAACCTTATGTTAATGCAGTTTTGCTTGATTCCAAGCGCCTGTCTGTAGCTGTGGGTCTGCAGTCACAGAGGTTTAAGAACCAGTGAATGCTCTAAGAGAGAGCCCGCGCAGAGACAATGGCGCGCTCAAGCAATTCCTCGTTTGGATGTGTTTGAATTGTTGAAGTTGGGCTCTCAAAACCCCTTGCTGGTAATCGTTGCGGCCCTCAACGAAGAGGAAGGAATAGGACTAACTATAGCTGATTTCAAAAAACACGTGGAGAAATCATGGATCCTGGTTGTAGACGGCAAAAGTCAGGACAGGACAGTTGATGTTGCAAAAAGCATGGACGCCGAGATCATCGTACAGAGAGGCTCTGGCAAAGGCAATGCCGTAGCTGAGGCGATCCGGCACGTTGATATCGACGTGGATTACGTTATCCTCACCGACGCCGACTACACCTACCCGGCTAAATACGCGCCACAAATGCTTCGAATTCTGGAGAGAAATCCACAAGTAGGTATGGTATGTGGAAACCGGTTTAGCCCAACTCTCAATGCTGAGGCTATGAAAAACGTTTTCCATGTTGGAAATCGACTCTTGGCCTTTGCCCATAACATGTTAAACGGGGTCAGTCTACACGATCCGCTAACTGGTTTGAGGATGATAAGATGGGAGATTCTAGAACACTGGAAACCGAAGTCGCAAGGCTTTGACATAGAAGTTGAGTTGAATCATCGGGTTGAGGACAAAGGGTTCGGAATTGTTGAGATCCCGATCCACTATCGAGAGAGACTTGGCGAAAAGAAATTGAAAGCGAAACACGGTCTAACGATTTTTAGTAGAATTCTTTCAGAAAGCCTGAGCGCGAGTTGGACGCGCTCGTCGTACGCGCACGAGTAGGGGGTGAAATAGAATATGTCTGAAATTTCTGTTTCGCGCATAGCTTACATACTAGCACTTATTGGCGGAATACTGATGGTGATATTCGGGCTACTGGGACTCATCCAATCATCTTTTGGGCCGATGGTACTTTATTGGGGATATGCTTATGGCGGTATCGTTACGATCATTTGCGGAGTAATAGCACTCATCGGTGCAAAAAGCGCAAGTACTCTCGTTTGGGCCATCGTACTCATAATCGTTGGAATCGTTGGCGGTGGACTCGGCGGACTGCTAGTTGCGCTCGGAGGAATACTTGGACTCCTCGCAGTGCTACTCAAAAAAACATAGCGGCGCTACGGAAGAAAACTTAACTTTCTTCTTTGTCGTAGCCTTTGCCGTCAGTTTCCAAGTTTTCTATCTCGTCAATTGCCCATTTCAGGCCTTCTTCTACTTTCCCTAGCCTATCCTTCAGTGCCTTATTCTCCAACACGAGGTTTGCTATGCTGTCGCTGAACTCTTTGCGCATGCCTTCAACGCTTGCGTTTCGCTTACGCTAGCGCGCGCCACTTTACACCATTTTAGCTTAAACCTACTCCTACTATAGCAAGAATTAGAGCCACAAAAACTAATATTATTCCTATTTCAGAGAGAAGCATAGCGTAGGTGGAGTCAAGAAGAGTGGGGAGTTTAGCATTGAAAAGAGTATTGCAGAGAACTGGATATACAGCAAGAATTTCGCTGATAAAACTGCATAAGATTAATACCAAGGCTACTATAACTAATTTCTTTCCGTTCTTCATTCCATCACCACCTGTTTAGTTAATATCAAATATGTGGTAGATGGTTAGCCTACCACGCCAGAGCGTTGCGCCTTGACCGCAAGCACGTGTTCTCTCTTCAAGTCTAGTGTGTCTTCTGTTTGCTGTGCAGATTTAAGATTTCTGTGTTCTTTGCACGGCAGGGCTTAGGCTTGTCTAGAAAACGGGAGGCGGATTTTAGTAGTATGTCACGTGTACTCTACAATGCCAATTGGAATGGCTCCTATGCCCCCACTATTCCATTACTGTAACAGAAGCAATTGCCATTGCGAGGTACTGTACATAGAAAGTCGAAATGTTTAGGGAAAGGGCATAGTCCGTTCCTTTTTTTCTATACTTCAATGGAAAAACCATGAGTGCCAGCGTTTTCTTCTTCAATTTTTCTCTCGATCCAGGAATTTGACGTCAGAACCCTTGTACGCCTTATTCCATTCTCCAGCCTCTTTCTCAGCTCTCTTCTTTGTCCTAAAACGTTCTCTCGCAACAACTATAATAGCGCGCGGGTGCATCTAAGTGGGTTTGTCAGCCAAGCGCGCGCATTTTTGACATGCCTCAATAACAGTAAGTCCTTTGCTTGTCGTTTTCCAGACAATTGACTTTTTCCCTGGCATTCTATGCTTTGACAGAAAATTCCGTGATTCAAGTTCGGTGAGGTAAGTCTCGGCTTGTGTTGTGTTCAGGTTCGCCTTCTCGATAATCTTGGATAATATTGCTCCTTTCTGAGCAGCTGCTAGGATAGACATGATGATGTCGTGTCGCCCTCTTCTGTGTTCACACAAATCGCGCGTGCTACACAAATCAGGGTTCTTCATCCTACCCCCATGATTGTGTTCAGAATTTCGTCTATATAGCGTTTGGGATAAAAGTTCACCCCCCTCACACACACAAAGATGAAAGACGACAAGAAGCGTGCTCTGTTCGGCGTCGTTAATGTCGATGTGCTCAATCTTCTTTCTTTTTGCCTTGCTCATGCAGTCACTCTAAATAATCAAGCACACATTGTGCAATGTGAAGAGAGTGCGCAACAGGTTTATTTCGGAAAAGACACCATTGACAGTTGAAGAGTGATGTGAGAAAAATGCGCTTGATGCCAACTTAATCTTTGGACTTTTGCCATTCCGATTCAAAACTTGTTTTCAGTAGGCCAATGAGATTGCTGTTGTTTGTCCACAGAGAGGGGGCTTCTCCTAAACCGCTTTGTTTGGAAGCGGTAATCATCGCTTCTTTTTCATCAGACATTATGAAGTGATTCAAGGGTTTACGATGAAACTTCACTTGAAAAGAAGCCCCACCAATGAGCTTTTGCACTTTTTCTTTAAGTAAATTATCTGGGCTATCCCCTTCAAAAATCACTCGAATCTGTGCGCCTTTCTTTATTGCCGTCTTGAAATCCTCTAAAAACCGCGACAAAATGGGCAAAATTCTCACTTTGTCTGCAATTAAAAAAGTTTCTTCTCGAGAGTTTTTGATTAGTTCTGAAGTCTTGGCCAGAATCGCTTTTCTTTCCGGTATCAGGACGTAGATGCTTTCTTTTTCAGGCAGAGGTTGCTTCCAATCTTTTGAGGCTAACCTCTGGACTTTAATCCTCATACCTGACAGTCTTTCATCAGTTTTCGTTTTTTCTTCCGCCACTAAAAAAGTCAAAGCGTCTGAAATGGGGGTTGCTCGAATCTAGGTCGGTTTGCCCATTATTCTTTCCACTAATCCCATCATCTCAAGGTTCGGCAAAATTCTGTATACATGTTCCCTGCGAACTTTTGAAAACTTTCCGATTTGCGCAACTGTAGTTTCTCTCCAGCTTGAGTATTGCCAAATAAACCTTTGCTTGATTAAGGCTTAAGCCCAAACCGAGTAGGAGGTCCGTGCTTTCATCGTTTGACATTCTCTACTCATCCAGTATGCTGCAAGCTAACAAACTTCAATCCGCTTATTTTGCAGTCCAAGTAGCATAAAAGACTTTTGAAGCGCGCACTGCTAGATGTCGGCTCTTTCCGTAATCTCGGCTCCTTCGAACACGAATAGCTTGGGTTTGCCACTTTCCAGCCGCACAAAGGTATTATGAATAGGCGCGGTTGTAACCCATGAGCCGGTATTTGCGAGGTTCTCGGCCTTGTTCAGGAAGGGTCTGTGGGTATGCCCGAAGACAAGAACTTGCCCCGGCTGAACCGTGGAACGGGCCTTCTTTTCCACACCCTTCAGGTTTTCTTTGAGCCTCTCCTGTGGATCGAGCTGCAGCATCTCGGCGGTTCGGCGTTTTCTACCCCGATCGATTGCGGAGAAAAAGCGAGTCAGGTCATTTTCGTATCGATTGAGAGCAGCCCAGATGTTATTGTCGCGGTCGCCCTTATGGTCAGACATTGAGTGGCAGAGCGATTCCATGAAGTGCTCCCTCTGCATCTCGTCGAACTCCCAGCCGTGAACAAATCTGCAGTTCAGACCGTCTTGCTGAAGCGTGAGATCACCAAGGAAGTTGATGGGGTATCCATGGCCTTGCAGCTTGAGGACATGGAAATCATGGTTTCCTGCGACGTAATGGACGCGCATCTTCTTCTGCAGGTCGAGGATCAGGTCGAGAACCTCATGGTTCTCGAGGAAAACGCCTGAAGAATCTCGCCTCCACATGTCCACGATGTCGCCGAGAAGGACCAGATCTGTAACGCTGGGGTCGGATTGAAGTTCTCCTAGAAAGCGGATAAACGCAGCCTTGTCGGAGGTATCGAATCCCAGATGCAAGTCCGAAACAGCAATAATCGCCAAGTGAGCCTCTCCCGAAATTCAATTAAACCATTATAGTAAAACAGCTTTTTTGCTTATATGATTTCGCGCGCGCTACAAGACTGTACTTATGGAAGTACTGTGCCATGCTATGTACGATAAGATAGAGGGCTTTGCAGACATCTTCGAAGGAGTAACATAGTCACCGGAAACACGATTGTCCAAAATCCTAGGAGATGCCGAGCACCATGCATGCCAAACAGTCAAGGGCGGAGAAATACTGGTCTTCGGCTCACGCATCACCCGTTCATAAACGAAGCTGAGAACGTCGTGAACTCAGGTTGTTGGATCGCAGACTCACGTGTCACTAAGTGGCGGAAAACCAAGACTGTCTATCTTTGAGGAACGTGAAATAACACAAAGGATTGCTATTTAGTCTTGTTCTGGTTACTCTTCCAGTCGCTCTTCGACTTTTCTGGCACTCAGAATTAGATCCTATCAGAGGTTTTGGAGTATTCTTTTGAAGTTCCGTCAATACTATGTATATCCAGCTTTTAGTGCTCTCTCTTCATCTTCAACCAGGAAATACTCTTCTGAATCAGCTGTTGGCAGATGTTGCTGCACCCTCAAACAAGTACACAAATTTAAGTATGAAGCGCTCAAAATACTGAGCAGTCGCACAGTGAAAGGATGAAGAAGTAGGGGTGAAATGATGTGGTAGATAAAAAAATGGAAGAGGAAGAAGTAGTTGATGAGGCTATAGGCAAAATAGACCAGATTAGGAAAGCAGCTGGCGACTTCAGGAAAAGCGTGACTAGTGTTGCAAAGAACGTGAATGTTGAATCAAAAGATTGGCATTTTAACGTGGAAAGTCATGAAAAAGGCGTTACAGTTGATGTTGCAATAAAGCTGCACATAACCAGAAAGAAGTAGCCCCGAAACACGAAATTGATGACGTTATGAAACCAAACCTTGAACTATTCTTCCCAATTCTTGTGAGGTTTCTTCCTATTCTTATACGTTTATTGCCAATTTTCATTAGAGTGTTCCCTATCTTTGAACGGTTCGTTCCTGTTTTTGTCTCATACTTTCTGGAGAGATCATTGAGGGGATTGAAAACCGAAGGATCAATCGATGATTACCGAACAAGAACCGTAAGGACTGGCAAGTCTCATTACAAAATAGACATAAGAATCGTTTTAACTGCAAAGCAGACAAAACTCATATTAAATGACTTGGTGACCAAAATACTCAGAATATTTAGTGGAAGTAAAAATTGAGCACTAAAGAATAAATCAGAAAAGCAATAAGAGATTCAAAAGTTCTGTATCTTAGCTTGAGTGGTGGCGAGCGACAGACCGTTTATGCACGAAATCAGGCTTGGAACCTAAACAACATGATAGATGGATGTGAAAACGGATCACACCATTTGGGTTAGTGATGGAGAAGTGGGATCCTCAAGGTGTTGTAATACGTAAATCCCAGTGTGAGGCTTCACGCCAAACATCAGAACGGTGCCATCTCTAACGAACAATTTTGCGTAACTGGAACTCATCGAGAGGATGCGCGACCGGATAGGCGAATCCTTTGCCAAGAAGAGAATGTGCGCATCATGCGACTGTGCGAGGGTGATTATCTCTTGGGAGGTCACTTCGAGTAGTGAATCCAAATCCGAAGCGAACAAGTTCTCTAGAGCACTCACGGACTTTACGAGTAACACGGACTGGTCCTTCGATTTCTCCCGCAGTGTTGTCGTCTCTCTAGTTACCATTTCATGGATTTCATTGGGCGTGACATTTTTCTGCATTTGCGTGGTCTTAAGGTCGCTAGTTCTGACTACGTTAAGAATGCGGAGTCGGTCGCTTACAACACTTTCGCCAAGCGTTTTGGTCAGAATCGAGTTCGTTCGCTCGTCATTTGCGCCTGGTAGTGGGAGAAGGATCGCACTCCTTCCCATGGACAGAAAGTTGATGATGGGAGGCAGCTCGATTGTTCTAAGCGCAGGGTAGGGAACATTCTCATCATATTCGACAGCCAGGGTGCTCCCAGGAACTATGCCCCCAAACAGTCTATCCAGAGCCCCACTCCCGAAAGAATAGGATCCATCGATGTCAGGCCTTCGAACAAACTTGCCCACCTTCGAGTAATCGGGAATGGCGTAGGGTCCGAAGAAAGTGAATTTTCCTTCTAGAAGTGTAAAGAGATACTTGTGTTGGGGTATCTTTGTCCCACGCAGTTTGTGTATGATGAATTCTCGTACTGCACGGTCTTGTTCTTCAACCCTCACCAACTCGAGGATACCATCGACGAGATAGTCTATGGTCGTGGCGCCGGGTTCCTCGCTAACAAAGACAAGTTGGGCGCCGGAATTATTTGCAAGGGCCATCATAGTCTTCTCGGCTCGTAACCTTTCCTTCTGGTCCAATTCCTTCGCGAGGCCATCCCAACTATCAAACACAATGGTTTTGACTTTCTTAGGCCCCGTCAGTTGGATGACAAAATCCAGTGCTGTTGTCGCGTCCTCGAGCCTGATGTCGTAGAACTCTTGATTCTGTAAGGTCTTCTGCATGGCTGGTATCTGCATTTCAAGGAGTTCTTTTGGGACTCTTGAGGATATGTACGCGCCTTTCCCTTTGCCCGATGCCTTGAGAATTTCAAGGGCGATTGTTGTCTTGCCAGTACCTGCGAGACCTTTGACGAGTAAAGTTCTGACGGGTCGCTGCGTGAATTGTTTCAGACCAAGTACAGCAGCTATCCGTGTCTCCGCCAGATCATCTGCTCCAGAACCAGCAGTACTCCCTTGGCTATCCACCTGAACAAGAGGTTTCAATCCTGGGCTTTTTCTAGTCGTCATGCTTTCATACCCTTCTTTATCTTGAGCATGGCCGTGTTGAAATCGAAGGGTCCTTCTATACTCAAAAGGTCTAGCGCCCACTTGAGCCTCGTAACAAGATCCCTAACTATCGCTCTTTCCAGCGAAAGTGTTGCTTCTTTCCCGAAAAGTGTGAGCAACTTCTTATGGAATTCAGCCGGGTCGGGAAGATTACTAGTCATCTTCATGTGAGTTAAGACCGCCGTCGCCCCGCTCTGACCTAGAACCTTATCCAGTCCACCGTGCACCGCATTTGCAAACGTGGTTGCAAAGTCATCCGTCCCTGAAGTTGCCGACAATGAATTCAACGACCAGCCTTGCACCTGTTCTTGGTGGATGAACGGGCGAGGGTCTTAGAAAGACCAGCCGCAGAAACACGAATCAAATTTGTGATTTCCATTCAACTCTAGCCTCCATAGGTCTAGTACAGCACCAATAGCAAAGTATACCGCGAAAAATACAAGCAACACAACTATTTCAGCATTTTGGCAGCTTCAGGATATTGGATTGCACACATGCTGCAATGTTGATGCGTAGACTACACTCTATGCTTGACTCCTTGCTACATTCTGAAGTACTCTGTGGGCATTTGAGACCTGGCCCCGATTGCCTGCACCCGGATGATTGGCTTCTTGATAACCTTGGAGAACGCCCTCGCAATGATCTGCCTCGCTGGAAACCACGCGTTCTAGATGATCCCGCGGGGTAGAAGTACTACGGTATCAATTCGTGGTTCCTGCTCGTTGTTCTTGCTCTGAAATGCTCTGCTCCGGGAATTCCCTATCTATCCTCCATCTTGCAAGAATCCCTTGGCATCCTTCTGGTGCTCCACTTCATGTGGCTTCTCGGCATGCCTCGTTTTTCTGAGCACGAAGTACAGAAACACGATACCAGTTGTCGCTAGTAGGACTTGATAAGCGGCGACTCTCCATATTACAATGGACGCCCACGAGGAGAATCCATAGATTGCAATCAGGTAGCCCCGCATGGTGAGCTCCGTGAGTCCCGCGCCGCCTATGGATATCGGGAGTTGAGCGATGGTGTCCACACCGTAGACTGCAATGGTTGAGGAGAGCAGGTCGATCTTCAAGCCTGCGGCGTTTAGCACAAGCCAGAGAGCCGCACCGTCCAGCAAATCCTCAGCGATGGTCAGAACAACAGCCTTTAGCGCTAAGGGTAGTTTACCTCTCGTTAGAATTGCGCGCGCGGAAACTGAAAAATTCAGAGAGCCGACTACAGTCTTAAGATAGAGAGCTGTAGCTCTTGGGCCACCTACCAGATACTTCGCAATCGTGAAAACAAAATGAGGAACTTTGATGGCTCTCCTTGCTGGAATTATGAAAATGATCGTGTACCCAGTAATCACGACCAGCGCAATCACAGCAATTGTTGACCCCAGGACGACCGCGCCCTTCAAGAAGGCGTATGCGGCCGCGGCAATTCCGAGGCCAGCACCAACATATACCTCGATGAGTACCTCAAAATAGCCGATCCAGAGTGCCTTGCCGCCGGTCACCCCTTTGCTCGACAGCCAGGCAGAGCGTATAAAGACGCCCGTACTCGGTGTGGGTGTCGATATCGAGAGGAACTCGCTGCTTACTCTGGTAAGCGCCAAGCCACTCAAATCCATTTTTGGGTCATCAGCCAAGCCTACCGTTATCACTCTGAATCGCACGATCTGGACGAGGAGCTTGGCCACAGATGCAGCAGCTGCTAGGCCGAATGTCAAGTAACCGATACGTGCAAAATCCGAGAACTTCACGCCCGAATATAACGAGATAATGATAACAACGGCGGAGGTTAGAACCAAGCCCGCGGCTGCCCACTTTATGACCGATCTGGGCAGCTGAAACCCGCCCGTCGGTGCCTCAGTCGGTTCCGTATTCTCCTGACTCATGCTTCAGACCTCACTCTACATATGGCGGGACAGTTGGAAAAAAAACGAGAAGTCGTCCACTTTATCGGAGGAATCAATCGATCGATCGACTTCTTCATCTTTTCCATACTTATAGATTTCTCAGAGTAATCTTCTGCCATCATGGTTGTTACAACTCCGATTATAGCGATGTGCAAAAGACTCGACTTGGGTCTGTTAATTGTTCATGTTGCGTCTGCAACAAATTAAACGAGAGTCTTTCTTTATAAATTGTATTGCTAGATAGGAAGATCGCGCGCGCTACGCATGTGAGTCAAAGGATTCTCCTTTTTTGCAGATTCTAGAATGAACCGCGCCCGAGCTAAGCACGCGCGCTACAGTTTAATGATTTGCCGTCTAATGCACTAAGAAAGGAAGCGGGCCCTCGTGGAACATGCGTTATCTTTCATTCAGAATCTCTGAAACCTTATGGATGCCAGCCTGGGTTTTGAGGCCAATATCCCTCTATTGTGGAATCTCTCTTTATTCCTGTCCATGATTTGATTTCATCAGTGGTGATTTTCCTCTCATCTTTTGCTGCTCTGAGGTCGGTGATAACACTCCATCTGACATGATCAGGGCTCTTTTTGGGCCAGATTCTCTTCACGATTCTCTAGGCTGTTTGTTGTGAGAAGTGCAAGACGTGCTTTCCTTTATGAGTTTTGAGCCATTGTTTTTTCACGAGATCCATGCCAGGCCAGGATTGGCAATTCCAGTTCTCCTCTTCTCTGTCCATGTTTTTTGGCTGGGATAGTTACATAGAGGGATCCATCTGCCTAGCGCGCGCTTACATTACCGGCGAATACCATGATGGCGGAAAGATCTTCCGGAAAAGAAAGTGACGCCCAAACTACGTGGATGTATGCTGTAGAGCCGGGGATGGGAGTTGAACCCATATATAGCGGCTCTGCAGGCCGCCGCCTGAACGGTTCAGCCACCCCGGCAACTTACATATCTTTTGAGACTTGGATAAATAGATTCTCAACCGCTTTCAAGCTTCTTTCTGACGTCTCTATAAGCTCTCAGGGCTGACTTTTCATCTTTAACGTTTCTTATCAGCATTCTTCCGCCGTTGAAGAGGCTGATTTCAAAGCCTTTGTACTCGAACACTATTGCGAATTGAGATTTTATCCGCACCTTAAAGTTGTGTTTGACAGTTTCATAGAGTTCACTGAAGCCTCTTTCGAGTGGTTTTTCTGGGTTTATGTTTGCCGTGTTCTGTCCGCACAGCCACACGAGCTTTTCCTTCGTCCTTGGTAAAGCCTTCTCGCCTTGACATGCCGTGCAGCCTTCTCTCTTGTAGATGTCTATGGTTGTGAAGTACATGTCGCTGAAGTCGCACACCATCAGCTTCCCCTTCAAAGCTGAGCCCATCCCTGTGAGAACTTTTATGGTTTCCATGGCCTGCATGGTTCCGATAATTCCGGCCGTAGCTCCTAACACGCCTCGCACATCGCACGTTGACAGGAAATCATCCTCAACACCCGGCAGGACACATTCGAGGCAGGGAGTTTCAGGGGACGCAAAAACCGAGAGGTTCCCTTCAAGCCCCACGGCTGCTCCGAAAACATAAGGAATCCCGAACCTCACACATGCACGATTGACGACATACCTGGTCCGCATGTTGTCTAGACCGTCTACAACGCAATCCATTCCGCTCAGCAGGTCTTCTGCATTGCTTGAATTCAGGTTCTCTGTCACCGGCTCGACCTTCACAAGGGGATTCGTTTTCTGCAGCCTTTTGGCACACACTTCAACCTTTGGATAGTTCAAATCATCCGGCGTATACAGAACCTGCCTGTGAAGGTTGCTCACCTCCACCGTGTCCTGATCGATTAGATGCAGATCTCCAACTCCTGCCAACGTCAAATAGAGCGCCGAGATTGTGCCCAGCCCGCCGAGTCCTACGACGGCAACCTTCGACTTGCCAAGCTTTTCCTGTCCATTCCTACCAAACTCCTTCAAAATGGTCTGGCGCGCATAATACTCTTCTCGTTCGACGACGCTCTGCCCTTTCACCATAAAGCAGCTCTCCCGTTTACTCTGCTGTCAACCAGTCGTATATCTACCTTTTTTCAAAAACTGTTTTTCATAAATGCCCCTGACCCTTTGTATCGTGTCGACATCCTCTGGATTCTTGTCTTCCCTTATGCGAGTAATCCTAGCAAAACGCAAAGCCATGCCGCATTCATAGGTTGGGCTTCTCTGGATCTCATTGTAAGCGACCTCAACAACCACTCTTGGAAGGACGAGAACTTTGCCGCGTTCAACCTTTATTGTCAGCTCTTTGAGTCGGTTCGTCATTTCGATGATTTCGACATCTGTCAAGCCCTTGAACGTTTTGCCCACTGGCAGAAACTCGCCGCTTTTTTCATCGCGCGCCGCTAGATAATAATCCGATAACCATCCGTGTCTGCGACCGTAACCGTATTCAGCAGCGACGATGGCCAAGTCTAGAGTTTCAAGGATAGGTTTTATTTTAAGCCAGCGTTTTCCGCGTGTTCCCGGCGTGTATCCACTATCCAATGCTTTTGCCATAAGCCCCTCGTGCCCTTCGCTCATGGCCTTTTCAAGAAACGTTTGAGCTTCCTGAACGCTATCTGTGACTATCTGCTCTGTCAATGGTATTTTTCCCGCTTTTTCAACGAGCATCTGTCTCCGCTGCACGTACGGCGTTGAAATTAGACTTTTCCCATCAAGATAAAGCGCATCAAACAGAAAGAGCCTGACAGGGATTCTTTCCGCCATATCCTCAATTGAACGGACTCTTCTGAACCTGCGCATCAGATGTTGAAAAGGAATCGGAGAACCCGCATGGTCGACAGCTATCACTTCACCCTCGACAATTGCTTCCGACGCTTTGACGTTTTCCTTCACCATTCGGACAACTTCGGGCAGGCTATCAGTAACATCCGTCAACCTTCGACTGAAAATCCTCACCTCGTCGTCCGACTTGTGGATCTGAACTCTAGCCCCATCATACTTGTACTCAAAGGCCGTTCTGCCAACATGCAGATCTAGAGCTTCTGCGACGCCGGTGGCCATCTGCGCAAGCATGAGGTTGACAGGTCTGAAAACGATGAAACCTTTTCCAGCCAACCCCTGCGCCCCTTCAGTCTTCGCAATTGCTGCAACCTCACCCACGTCCCCCATGATCATTGTCCCTTCGCGCACAACCTTCAAGGGAACATCAAAGGCCTTTGAAACCGCTTGCTCCATCAGCCCTTCATGAAAACCCGTCCGCATCTCACCTATGAGGATCTTCACCAAACACTTGGCTTCAACAGGCGAGCATCTGCCCAACAATGCAGTTATCAGCCTCTCCTTCTTCTCCCTTGAACCATAGCCCACCATATCAGCCACGGATTCCAAGTTGTTCCTGACCTCCAGAAAGGTCAACGCTCTCTCAAAGAGCACAGCCTGCCTTGTCATTCTGCTGTTCTCAAAAACCTTCTTCGTCGCGGAACCGATATCCCCAGTTTCTCGGAACGCCTCTTGAAAAACACCCCATTCGATTCGCGTGATCCGCCTTATTATCTCGCTCAAAGTGGCCCAACTTGTCTCAAGAGTCCTTGGACTCCACTTTGGAAAAGGCCTTCCCAGAAGCATCGAAACAGCAGGCTCAACCTCGTTAGACGCAAGACGCCCCAAAAACTCCGAGACGGCATCTATCATGACAAGCCGCTTTTTCGTAGTCTCCAGTTCTTCACTCAGCTCCGCCAGAGCCTTAAAACGGGTCAACACATCTTCAGCCATGATTCTAAACCAAATTCTAGAATGCTCTTGTCAAGAAATAAGCGTTAATCGACGACATGAAAAGAGGTCTGATTTGACGTATGATACCTAGAAAGAAACTTCCAGCTTCTTCTTGACCTCTTGTATCTTTTTCTCCAGTTCCTTAGCCTTAGCCTTCTCTTTCAGCGCATCGTAGCTGTCTCTTGCATACTCCAGCGCGCTGAGCCCAAACCTGTCAAACCCTTTTTGAAAAGACAAATCAGCCGACTTCGTGAAAAGCTCAGCCGCTTTCTCATAATCTTTAAGCACAAACGCACATTCACCAGCCTTGTAGGTCATCGATGTTGAGTCAAAGAAATTCTGAACCTTAAAGTACAATTCACCAGTCTTCACAAAAATGTCTTCAGCTTCCTTATGCTTTCCAGCTTCAAAAAGAGAATTAGCCTGCTTGTGCAGTCTCACAGGATCTTCCCTCTCACCCATTCCCATTCAACTCCCGTATCGCCTCCTATCTTCCAAAGACTCACATTTAGCTCTTCCGTCCGCAACAAGACCAAGAACAACCTCCACCTCATTTCTCGCAAGACCACATTGCCGCGCGCAAAAACCAAATCACCGTTTCGGAGCAGACTCTGCACGTAACATGGAAATTTACGCTTACACATTACAAAGCAACATTACAACAGACGTAAAGAAAAAAAGGGGAGGGGACCGATCACAGTTAAAACCTTCCACTCCGACACAACATCAAACATCACAACGCAACATCACAACTAACCTCACAAACGCAGAGCGCCAGAGAGCGAAACGCAACATGGAAACTTACACGGCAACATTACATTGCAACATTATCAGTCTTGGTGATTTGTTTAGCGATAAACATTATAGATGTGTTTCTGAATCTTTTAATCAGTTGATTAAAAAAAGCCTTTCCGAGCCTAGACGGGTAGAGAGAGAGCGGGTTATGCAGGGTCAAACTTTCTTTTTTCTGTGAGTATACTTCTCGTAAGCTATTATTAATCCAAGTAAGAGTAGGAGGTAACTGCCTAATACTACATCAGCCTGCCCTTCAGGAACTGGTATTATGACGAAACCGAAACTCCCAACTATCACCACTAAAATTGCTCCAACGACGGTCTTAATTTTAACCGAAAATCCCACTGCAAACCCTGCAAATAATAGGACGCACGCCAACATTGCTCCCTCCCATGCGGTCAAACGGTTCATAGGCGCAAAGACTGATGTGAAAATAATAAGGAAGACAAACCCCGCAACAATGAGAACTGTTCCAAAAATCACTCTTGAATCAGAAGCTGGTTTCGGCCACCCTTCCACCATTTTGACTTCTCCAATAACAATTGTATCGTGGGCTGCTTTTCAAGTTTTGTGTTATTGGTCAGGACAATTAAATTAAAATTATCCAACCAGCAGAAATCTTAAATCGCACAGCAACAAAAGACAAACTAGGTCGAAAGTGCAGAACAGAAAAACGAGAAGATGAATATAAACAAGATAAACTTTAATCCTCTGCAAGTCACATAGCTATATAGCGAACATAAAAAGACCTTTTTGGACGCCGAGGGATGATAGTGCCTTTACCGATACGCTTCATGGATAATTATCTTCGATGGAGCTTTCGAAGGTCGCTGGTTTACAGCGCTATCATGATTGCTGTGGGCGCTACGATTTTCTATTTTGCACAGTTCAATCCTGTTGTCAAAAACGCACTTGGCTTCGATACGGATGGAAGAACTTTGCTCCTTGGTCTGTTTCTGGTGGGAATTGGTACAGCAACTCCATTTTTAACCTTTTATCAAGAGCGCGCGAAAAAGAAAAAAAAGAGGCGTAAGCAAAAACCCTTGCCAGAATCCGCAAGATTGAGACTCATTGATAAACACCTGACTAATGCTAATGTGCAGCTTACCGCAAATCATTTTGAGGGGGCAAGTGATGAGTATCATTCTGTAGCTCAGATTTATCTTAGGTCTGAAAACTGGGCTGATTCTGCAAAATATTACTGGATGGGAGCGGAGACTCTTGCAAAGGATTCTGAGTCTTTGAGTTATGGCGTGGCTTCGCTCTATGCGAATGCGGCGTTTGCGTTTTTGCTGACCAGCGATTTGGCGAAATCCAAAGAATCAGAAATGCTTGCTAGAATGGCATGTGAGAAACTTAAAGGACGGGCTAAAGAAAGAGTTTCATTTGTTCTGAATATTCTCGACAGCGTCCAAAATGGCGAAACCAAACAGCTCAGGGATAACTGGTCAAAAGTTGCTCAGAAATTAGAAGACAACTACGGACCATATGCGGAAGAATTAGTTACTCTTGTAAAGAAAAATCTAGATGTGGTCAAGAACTAGCAAATCCAGTAATTCTCC
>Ga0187881_10000483_pt1 | contig 47918 bp, 42 predicted proteins | sample June2016WEW_19_1_2_FD_133017 | JGI IMG/M metagenome (GOLD analysis project Ga0187881, IMG submission 133017) | Peatland microbial communities from SPRUCE experiment site at the Marcell Experimental Forest, Minnesota, USA - June2016WEW_19_100 | ecosystem: Environmental > Terrestrial > Soil >... | reverse complement strand
TTCTGAATAAACCATTTTACACATTTTTTACATCATTGTCTCTCCTTCTTTTAAATTTAATTCTATCCATATCTGCCTTGCGCTTTCAATTAAAAAAGGGCAGATAACAAACAACGTTTATCTGCCCCTTTTGTTTCCACTTTCTATTGCTATGGTGCGGGAACGCCTTTGCCGGAAAACTTGAGAGTGCCTTTGACGTTATCCGCCTCGGTGTCATCGGTATAAGTAATATCCACCCAAAAATAAATCGTTCCAGTCAAACTGATTGTATTTGTCCTGCCGTTTTTGATGGTCGCGGTTACTGTGGAATATGGAGAATATGTATCATCATCTATTTCAACATCACTAACATTGCTGTTGTTTTCAAGGATTAGATTCTGAATTATTGTATCTATGTCCGATTCAGCGCCCGAGAAGTACACCGTATTCTTTGACCTGCAGAAATCGCTCTGCACATCCGATGAGAATACCACCGAATTCGGGTCAACAAGCAGGTATTGGTTCAGGCCGAGTCCCGATGAGTCGAAATCCCCGATTGTAAGTTCGAGATACATCGTCTCGCTGGCTTTGGCTTTTTTGGTACTGAGTGTCGCCTTGGCATTGTTTATAATCCACTTTGACGCCCAGTTCGACGCCCCGGCGGCAACAGGGTGGTCTCCGGACATACTTAACGTATATGATATCTTGCCATTGTAAGTTTTCTCAATATCACCACTATCATCCGTGTAGTAGATTATTATGACCTTGGCGTTGACGGATATGGTTATCGCCAAGGACACCATGCTGCCAGAATAAGTAACTTTGCACGTCGATTTAACAGCAATTGGAGCTTGAACGTCAAAAAAATCATAACCATACTCAAAATTAGGAGAATAATTGTTGTTGAAAAACGATTCTATACCATCTACATTGACCATGATAAAGAGTTTCCCTTTGGAGTCAACTCCGTAAGTCCCCGTAATTGGGTAATCCTCCGAAAGAATATCCGTCGTGATACTAAACGTGCCGTCGTCGTTGAAATCGATATAACCAACCTCCTTGGCCGACTCCGTGGCAAATTTGCTGCCGCTGAATTTGTCTCCACCATAGATGACCCAGGATGTGCCTTTAAAATCGTTAAGGTCAACAGGTTTAGATGCCGCGGCAGAGCAAAAACCGCTGACAAACAACAGAATTGAAATTACCAGGATGTGATTCTTTTTCATTTTTCTTCTCCTTACAAAATTTTAATGTTCCAGTCCTCGCAACAGTAACATTTGCCGTAACCGCGATACCAATGTATAGTAGGGACAATAATCATTGTCAAGATATATCAGCTGGGATTTCCCATTTACACTCTTAAACAGCATAATTTTCTCCGTACAACATCAATAATCTTACCAAAATCACCCTGAACGGTCAAGAAATCTCTTCTCCAAGACAGTTTTACTGGAAATTTGCATGAAAACACGTCTTTTTATGCCCCGCCTTTCTTCCAATACCTGCTTTTGCGCAGACCGTGACCGCCCTCACTTTCATAAATTTTACAACTTGAAGCAGAGCGGTGTTGAGTTCGAATGGGACGACGGCGCAAACGACGGCGCTGGCGCCTGGGTGCACCCACCAACGTCAGACGACGCGACTTTCGGCCACACGATGTACGTTGTTGTTCAGGTGGACAGCGACTATGCTGACGCCACCAATATCAATATCGAGTCGATTGACACTTATAAGGAAAGAGACACAGACCCCGACACCGACAGGCCGATAACGGACAAATATTACACAGTAGAGGGCCCGGACACTATTAATTTCCTACAAACGCCGGTTGCGAGGAAGACGATGTGGATTGCCGAGGGCATTTTAGACTCGTCTAACACACACATTATGGTATCGGGCCAGGCAAAGTCAACAAAGATTGGCCTCCAAAAGCATATTATCGCTACTACTCTGAGCGGCTACGCAATCTCCGGTTCTGGAGATATCACCTCAGATGGAGATGTCAGCGGAGGCACGGTGTCATTGACACTGAATTCTAAGATTACTGCAGCGCTGGTAGCACAGGTGGGCACCGACGGTGGAGATGTAGATAACGAAGACGATGTAGATACCGCAATCGGTGAGTACTTCGACGGACTTGGTTACGAACCCGATTAGCCGTATCCAGTGATTCGGTTTGTAATCCCGCCGGCGGCTGTAAAAAGCCGCCGGTTTTTTTGTTTCATTTTTTTCGTTTTAATATTACACAAACCCCGCCTTCAAAGGTTATTATTATGTAGAAGTAAAATATTGCGGCACTCAGCTAAAAAGGGCCTTTTTGAATGAGATACTCAAGGCGATTGGAGCTCTTTGAAAAACTAAAGGATGAGTACATCGGCTATCTTACGACCACCCTTTGGAAACTCACCTGCGACACCGACATCTTTGATGAGGCGATTCAATACGCGCTTCTGGCTATCTGGATGAATCTCGAAAAGCTGACAGGCCCGCAGGCAGGGGCATATATCTATCGAGTAGCGTTGTCCGCTAACTCAAAGGCGTGGCGAAATCGTATCGGCAAAACCGGGCAAACACTAAAACCAAACGTGTTTAAAAACCCGGCAGCCGGGGAAGCCGTCGATGAAGAAACACTCAACCTTGTAAGAAAGGAAATCGCCAAGCTGCCCGAACAACAGGCGCAGGCGATTGTGATGCGGTATATCGAACAGACCGATTACAAAGCAATCGCCGATAAATTGAACTGTGCCGAAGATACCGCCCGTTCGCATGTTTCAAAAGCGATTAATACATTGCGAAACAATCTCGCTGAAATGAATATATCGGAGTCCTGAAATGAATGAAGAAAAAATAGAACGAATCCTGAATAAAATCGGCCAGACGGATGTTCCGCCGAACGTGACTTTGATTGCCGAAAGGGCATCGCGGAATTTTGATGCTGCCCTCAAAATCGCCCAGCCGAGACAATGGTTTTTTACCCCTGCCCGGCTAATCGCGGCTGCCGCGGTCGTTATTTTTGTGTTCGCCGCAGGGCGATGGTCAAAACCGCTACCACCAACCTCTCCATTGCCTGAGGTTGCCTCTTATACACAGCCAGTTTCGGCATATCCGGCTGTCGGCAAAAACCCCGAAAGCTTCTGGCAGCAGAAGGCGTTGGCCGCAATGCAGCCGAAACCTTATACACAAAACCAGCTCTCCCAAACCGCATTACTTAACTTCTATAAACAACACCTCAAGGAGAAATACAATGGCTAAGAAAAATATCATCAAATTATCGCTCGTCGCCTCTTACATTCTCGCCGCCCTTATCGCCGGCTGCTTCCCAAAGGATTCCCTCCAATGGTCCAAAGACGGCAGCAGGGGCATCTACAGCAAAAGCGGCGCCCTGTTTATCGTCGATGGAAATACCGGCTCTCTTACACAAGTCGCCCCCAACGATACCACTACGCGCTGGCCCGCCATTTCTCCGGACGGCTCCCTGATTGCCTTTGGCCAAGTCGTCAAAGTTGACAACTTCAACAATGCCCTAAAGCAGCTCCCGCCAAACCAGGTCAAACTCATCGAGGCACACGCTGAAATCCTCAAACAAAAAATCTTTACTGAAGGAATAAAAGACGGCAACTTTCCTTTCATCGGAAAATCTGAAGATTCCTTCAATCCACAGCACGTCGCCTGGGTACAGAGATACCTCGTCGAAAATGCAGACAAACGGCTTGCCGAAAAAACAGGTCCCGACCTTATCAATAAAACCAAATCCAATGCCTTGACTTACTGCCGGCTCGTTTGTGCCCCGACCACCGACCCCAACAATCGGAAAATTCTCGCAACAAATGAACAGACGCTCTGGCGCATGCGCTTCTCGCCGGACTCCCGTCTCATCGCTTATGGCGCCGACCGTATCAAAGGCAATAGTGAAATATTAGAAGTCGGATTCGACCTTTATGTCGTTGCGCCGGCCGAAAACATTCCCGCAGCGCTTATCGCACCAGCCACAGCCGACGGTTACGACTTCAAATCCGATTCCCGTGCAATCGCGTATATCAAGCCCGAAGATGAATCATTCGACACCCAGAAATTCCCTCTCGGCTCGCTCGTCGAGCGGACCCTCATCGACCCCAACGGAAAATTCCTCGCCTCATTTGAACATGTCGACGGCAACGATTCCCCGGCCATATATGTCTGCACGGGCGACGTGACGGAGCTCGCCGGCGTCTTATATCGCCCCTGGACGCACGTCTATTATGCCCGTCAAGACCGCATCTTCTTCGCATCTGCAAAAATGTCACTGCCATCCAGCAAACTCGACGAAGAAAAGCAAACCATATTTTGCTTTGATTTGTTCACCAGCGCAATTAGTGAAATTACGCCTCACGCCCCCGAGCTTTGGCAGGAAAATTTGTATCTCTTCGCGCTTTCCGGCGACTCACGAAAAATCCTCATCCCGGGAAACAAAAACACACTTGCCCTTTATGCCCTCGGCCCGGACATCGATAAAACGAAAATCATCGTTGATACAAACGAGTCCTTCGGGGATGACTCGCCGCCAAAACTCGTCTCGCAATGGAAAGGCCTTAATCAGCTTTCCTGCCTTGTCTCTGAAAAGTCCCGTTATCTGACTGCAGACCCGAATACTCCGCATCGGCGAAAGGAAATCGTTATTCTCGATACAGAGGGCAAACTCGTAAAAATTCTGAGCAAGGACTGGCCGGACGAGCTTCTCGATTATTGATTTTTAGTGACCACAAAAAAAGGCCGGACGCCTCAAACGCCCGGCCTTTTCTTTTAACTTTTGTCTTATATTCTTGTGCTCTTAAAGTTTCCACGCTTTGGCGAAGGCCTTGAAGCTGCGGTCGTAGGTCCTTTCGACTTCCGGCGGGAAACAGCAGCCGGGCAATTGCCTCGCCGACAAATGATAAGCGATACACTCACAGCACATGCCTGTTTTATCGCAGCCCGCATACGTGCAGGCGCAGTTCTTCAAATTTTCCTTCTTCCGGCATTCCATCAGTCACCTTTTAGTTTATTCTATTGTAAATTCGTAAATACAGACACTCAGCGCGGGCGATTTTAGTTTATTCGATAATCCTTCAGCGGACTTTTGCTCAATCGTAACCTTCGGCTCCTTGCCCGGCACATTACACGCAAGCGGGTCTGTGCCCGCGATAACCCAAAGTTTTCCCTTGTCCGCAACCTTAACGCCTTTCAATTCAATCGGCAATTCACGCTGTTTATCCGTCGGGTTGACAACCGCGATGGTTATTGCCTTGCGGTCGTTCTTTAACGCCGCGACAACATCGAGAGGCGCTATATTACTGCCTTTAACCTCGACGGGTATCTGGCCGAAGTGCTGTCTGTAAAGTTTCAGCGTAACCCCCGTGGTATCGAGGATTGACGCGGTGCGAGATGTCTTGATTGCACCGATGACGTTGACCGTCTGGGCGTAGTTGGCCATATAATAAATGTCGCTGTTTCTGAAATACTCGTGCAGGCCGGTCGCTACGCCGAGAGCATCTTTGAGATAATACTGTGTCCCTAATTCACCGTAGATGTAATTGCCATACCAGTAGTTCCACTCATCCATCGCTATGCGGATATCTTTGCCCGCAAGCTCATTAACATCTCTGCGATATTTCCTGTGCGCATCCGCCACACGTTTTATCTCATTGGCGAGCTGTTTGGTATGTTTGATGACGTCCTTATTTTCTTTGCAGTAAATATGTTCGCTGAGCAGGTTCATATACCCAGAACATACCTTCAGCATCGTTTCGCTCCATTTTCCGACGCTGCCTACGCCGACGAGTTTGGCATTGGGGTCAACTTTCCAAATCGCCTCGGCTATCTGGTTATGTTTTTTTACATATTCCTCCAGCGGTATATGCCCGATTTGCCAGTTGCCATACATTTCGTTGCCCACGGCCCACCATTTGACTTTATACGGTTCCGGGTGGCCGTTTTCTGCACGCAGTTTTCCCATCGGTGTGTCCGTCGAGCCGTTGAAGTATTCAACTTCCGCCGCGGCCTCTTCAATAGTTCCGCGACCCGTATTAAGAGCGACATAGGGTTCCGCTCCGATGAGTCCCATCAAGTCCATAAATTCGTGTATGCCGACATCGTCGTGCTCAATGCCTTTCCACGCTGGGTTTTTGCGGGGAGGCCTTTTGTCCCGTTCGCCAATGCCGTCACGCCAGTTGTAGCCGCTGACGAAATTGCCACCCGGCCAGCGGTATATCGGCGAATCAAGCTCCTTGAGCAGCGCGACGACGTCGCTTCGCCAGCCCTTGACGTTATCGGCAGGCATAAGCGACAACGTTCCTATTCTGAACGTTCCCTTGCCTTTGCCGACGATTTCGATTCTGACGTTATCGCTCGATTCAGGCGAGGTGAAAGCGAAAAGGTATGGTTCGAATTCCGGGCTTATTTTGTCGACATCGATATTAATCGTGTCTCCAGTGTCGGGCACAATTCGCACAATAACAGGCCCGATAGATTTGTCTCCGGCGAGAATAATCCTGCCCATGTACCCTTTATTCTTCACAATCGCCAAACCATCCTGCGAGATTCCCGCCTCGTTGCCGTCGTCGATAAGGTGAATGACCGGCGTATGGCTGCCGACGTATGGGTTATTCGTATCCATCGTTACTGTGCCCGCCGGCCCGATTACCTTCCACGGGGAGGCCTTGAGATATTTATACGACCCCGCGCTCCACTGCGGGTCCTTGTCCGTCCCCCACGGGTTGTATTCATCCTTAACGGGGTAGAAAAATTTGCGGTCCTCCAACATTTCCGCCCATATCCCGCCATAAATGCACCGGCCGAGGTGCTCGATGAACTGCCCGTATATATATTTCGATATCGGCTCTTTGGTTTTACCCGCATTGATTTCAACCCTCGTCAGCATCTCTTCAGAGGGCTTTGTCAACCAAACCGCCATAGGTCCCTGGGCGCGGTTCGCCCAGGCATAATATGGAATCATTGTTAAATCGTTCCGTGAGCCGTCGGGCGAAATTGTTCTTGCGTGCACTATCATGATGCCGCCTAACAAGTCCTTAATCAAGTCGCACCATAATGGCACTTCGTCAACAAAAGACAAATTAAGGACATTTGCGTCGCTGCCGGGCCACTCCGCACAATAAACTATCGGCCCCTTCTCAACCGCCATCCTGCCCGCGTCCGCAGCGACATTAGGATTCGCGACGACATATCTGGCGGGCATTGGCATCTCCATCCCTATAACGTCACGCTTCTGCCACTGGCGGTTGATGAAAGCGAACCCGTTTTTGATATCCGGCTGTATAATATTGTCGTTGAGCTTGAATACAATCGGCGAGATATTGGTGTCGATATAACTATACAAATCGCTCGGCACTGGTTTGCCTTGTGCCCAGCCGGGAATTCGAACCGCAACCGCAAATTTACCTGTCCACGCCGGCTCAACGGTTATCTTTACCGCGCCGTCCCACGGATACCATGTTTCCTGTTTGATTCGCACAATGTTACTTTGCAGCTTGATTGTCGTTTCGGAGGCGGCGAACAAATTCACATATATCGTATCGTCTGTTTTTGCGAAAATATATCCCGGCAGCGACGCGATGAACCTCGCTATATTCGGCGGGCAGCAGGCACAGCCAAACCACGGTTCACGTTTATGCTGCCCGTTTGATTCGAGAGGATTCACATAAAAGAATTTATCTCCGCTCAATGACACTCCTGAAATAAGGCCGTTGTAAAGTGTTCTTTCGAATACGTCGAGATACTTCGCCTCGCCCGTGAGCCGGAACATCCTGTAATTCCACATAGCACTACCGATTGCCGCGCACGTCTCGCAGTAGGCGGTCGCATTTGGCAGGTTATAATCTTTTCCGAACGCTTCGCCGTTGCTGGTCGAGCCGAGTCCTCCCGTGATATACATCTTTTTGCCGACGACGTTGTCCCATAGCTGCTTTACCGCATCTGCGTATTTTTCGTCACCCGTCAATGCGGCGATATCCGTCATCCCGCCATACATATACATCGCCCGCACAGCGTGGCCGACTGCCTCGTTCTGGTCAACTGGTTTTTTGTGCGCCTGGTTGTATTCGCCGCTGCGAGGCCCGCGCACATCCAGGAAAAACTTCGCCAGATTCAAATACTTCTCATTACCAGTCACCCGGTACAGCTTGACCAATCCCATTTCGACTTCCTGGTGTCCGGGCCATTTGTGCAGCTTGTTCGGTCCAAAAGTCCTGTCCAGCAAATCAGCGTTCTTTATCGCGATATCGAGCAGGTTGTGTTTGCCTGTCGCCAGATAATGTGCTACAGCCGCCTCATACAGATGCCCCGCGTTGTAAAGCTCGTGGCTGCCGTCTTCTTTCGACCATCGTTCTTTGCCGAACCAACTCTCTAACCTTTTGGTGTTTGTAGTTCTTGCCGTGTATAAATAGCCATCTTTTTCCTGAGCCGCGGCAATCTTAGCGATAATTTCATCAAGATATTTCTCCAGGTTCGGGTCCGGATACGTACTTAGCAAATAAGATGCCGCCTCGATACTTTTATAAACATCCGAATCATCGAACGGGTATTGTCCGCAGAACTGGCCCTCCATCAGTCCGCCTGCCACCGAGAAGTTATTAATTCGCCCCGATTTCTCGCACATCTTTAAAATATGCGGTATCGTTACATTGCGATTTGTTTCAATCTTCGGCTTCCAGAATTTGTCCGTCAAGCTAACGTCCGTCATCGGCACCATACAAATAGGGTAATCCTTCTTCAGCTTGACTAATTTGCCGCGAGATGCGCCTGTTTGGCATCCGCCTGCTGTTAGCCCAAAAGCAATTGCGAGAATTGCCACAATCGTGGTTATGCGTATGCCGTTCATAATGCCTCCAATACGATTATGCTTTTCTAAACAAATTATGTAATGTTGAAGGCAGATTATAAGGTGTGCTTACCCGAAGTGCAATTCGACAATATCCTTGTCGTTGAGGACGTGATTACGCTGGACACTCTGGCCTTCGTAAACGTTTGTTCCCCAGATTCTGGCGTGCTTGAGTTTTTCGGCAAGCTCTCTGTGAATCACCCTGGCCAAATCAAGCACCGTTGAGCCAGCAGGTATCGTAAACGGCTCATTCATATCGGGTTTTTTGCCGGGCGGTTTGGCATATACCCTGATGATACTCAACTGCTTAAACAGCATCGCCAGCAGCTCTCCCATTCCTTCGCCGCTTTCGACCGAAGTCGCAATCATATCAAAACGGTTTGCACACAATTTTTTAACTTTATCAACCGCACCATCAGCCTCTATATCACTCTTAGTGCAAATGCACACGGTTTTTTTGCCTAGCAGCAGGTTTCTTGTTTCCAGAAAATTCAAGCAGATACTCCATTGCTCTTCAACATCAGCCGACAAATCAATCACAATCGCGATTAAATCGCAGTTTCGGTATGTCCCCACCTGTCCGGGCATACTGAAATCCGCGGTAATAGGCGGCATATCCACAATTTCTATCGGAACGTCCTCGAAATGCATCATTCCCGGAACCGGCACATTTGTGGCAAACGGGAAATCCGCGATGTGGACCTTAGCATCGGTCAGCAATCCCACTATCGAACTTTTGCCGGTATTGGGCATACCGAGCAGGACAACCTGGCCCGCACCTGTGCGGGGGACGTGAAAGATATCCACGCCCCCGCTTTTACGCCGTTTTTCCTCGCCTTCCTTCAATGCGCTGAGCTTTTGTCTCAGGTCCGCCTTGAGCTTGTCGGTCCCCTTGTGCTTGGGCATAACCGCCAGCATCTGCTCCAGCGCAAGGATTTTCTCTTCGGGCGTAGTTGCCGACCGATACCACTGCTCCGCCTTAAAATAAGCCGGCGTAAGATTAGCAGGCATCTTCTAAAAATCCGAAATCCTAAACTGATTTTTAGTTCGCTACTTTATATTTTCCACAACAAGGTCACCAACCTGGCTGGTGCTGTAGCCCATTTTGCCAGCGGCTAATGATTTCAGCTTGTTGGCCGTAACGAATTTCACGGCGTCTTCAATAGCTGTCGCGGCTTTTTGCTCGCCAAGGGTCTCAAGCATCATCCCACCCGCGCAAATTGCCGCCAACGGATTGATTACGGCTTTACCCGTGTATTTCGGTGCGCTGCCGCCTATCGGCTCGAACATACTGACGCCCTCGGGATTGATGTTGCCGCCCGCGGCGATTCCCATACCGCCCTGAATCATCGCGCCCAAGTCGGTGATGATGTCGCCAAAGAGGTTGCCCGTAACAATCACGTCGAACCATTCGGGGTTTTTCACAAACCACATACAAGTCGCGTCAACGTGATAGTATTCGCGTTTGATATTCGGATATTCCTTTTGACCCATTTCGTGGAATGCTCTTTCCCACAAATCGTAGATGAAGGTCAGAACATTTGTCTTGCCGCAAAGCGCAAGCGTGTTGTTCTCGCCCTTGCCTCTTGCCTTCTTGCCGTTTTTCTTTACGTATTCGAATGCATATTTCAAACACCTGTCCACCTGGAAGCGAGAATAAACCGATGACTGCACCGCGACCTCATGGGGCGTTCCTTTCATCGTAATACCGCCCGTGCCTGTATATGCGTCACCTGAGTTTTCACGCACAACGACAAAATCAATCTGTTCCGGCCCTTTACCCTTTATAGGTGTCTCAACACCCGGATATAATCTTACAGGCCGCAGGTTGATATACTGGTCAAGCTCGAACCGTAATTTTAATAAGATGCCCTTTTCCAAAATACCCGGCTTAACATCCGGATGACCAATCGCGCCCAGCAGTATCGAATCGAATTTGCGCAGTTCAGCTATTGCGCTATCGGGCAGCGTCTCACCTGTCCTTTTGTATCTTTCGCCGCCGAAATCGAAAGGCGTCAAATCCAGCTTAAAGCCGAATTTGCTCGCTGCCACGTTGATAACCTTTACCGCTTCTGCCGTAACTTCCGGCCCAGTGCCATCGCCGCCTATCACGGCTATCTTGTAACTCTTAACACCCTTTGCCACGTCTTTGTCTCCTTTATTTATTGTTTAAACCACGGATTAACACCCACCTCTGCAAGATATTGCTTTCGGCAGATGGATTTTCACAGAATCTGCGATTATTCCGTGCTAATGCAAAGCACGACATTTCGCGGTACCCAAAGCATCTTCTTGTCCGCCACATTCCCGACCGAAATAACAACCCATTCCGGCGTCACTTTCAACAACTTGCCAGACATGCTGACTCGGGCACCATTGGTCTCATCAGTAGTTATCGGCACTATGTTCGCGGAAGTTCCGCCGAGAGCCACCCGATTGAAATATATGGTGCAATTCGAGTTTATTTTTTCATTCAAGGCGTCCGGTCTGGGCCGATGTCTGCATCCGACCATCAAAACGGCAATTGCGACAAGAACGCAATAGAGCAGAACATTCTTTTTCACAGGTTTTCTCCTATACTATTTTTTTAATATGGTTAAGCAGTCCGCCGTCTTTGATGATTTCCAGCGCGAAGTCCGGCAGAGGTTTAAACTCGATTCGCTGACTGTTGGTTTTGTCCTCGATTACACCTTTATCGTAATCGATTTGCACTTCGTCGCCGTCGGCGATTCGCTCAACCGCGTCTTTGCTCTCGATGAGGTAAAATCCGCAGTCAATTGCGTTGCGGTAGAATATCCGCGCGAATGTCCTGGCGATTACCGTTTGTACGCCAGCACCGCGGATTGCCCAGACGGCGTGCTCTCTCGATGAGCCGCAGCCGAAGTCATCGCCGGCGACAATCACGTCACCCTTGCTTAGTTTCTTTACGAACCCGGCGTCCAAATCTTCCATACAGTGTCTTGCCAACTCCTGCTCGTTGTCGGTATTCAAATACCTCGCCGGAATTATCTCATCCGTGTTTATATGGTCCCGTTTATACACGTGTGCTCTTGTCATAATCGTATCCTTCAAATTTTCTCTTACACAGACCGAGTTTTTATTTCCCGGTTACGACTTCTTCCATCTTCTGTTTGATTACAAAATCAACATATTTTCTAACGCATTTTATCCATTGCGTTACTACGATACACGCCATCACAAAAGTGGTAATACCCATTATGACAGACGTACTTGTTACTTTGTCTGCATCAGTTGCCATCACTATTAGAAATATTACCACTAACAAACTTGAAGTAGCTGCGCTCCGTACTGATTTCTTTATCTCATTCATTTAACATAATCTCCTACAAATATTTTCTTGGATCAACCAGCTTACCTTCAATAGCGCTTGCGGCCGCAGTCGCCGGGCTTGCGAGATATACTTCGCTCTTTGGGCTTCCCATTCTGCCGACGAAATTGCGATTGGTCGTGCTGACGCACTTTTCGCCGGCGGCGAGGATTCCCATAAATCCGCCCAGACATGCGCCGCAGGTCGGCGCGGAGATTACGCAGCTGGCCTTATAGAAGACGCCGAATAGTCCTTCGTCGTCCGCCTGCTTCCAGATTGCCGGCGTAGCGGGCACAATTATCGTGCGAATCTTCACTTCTTTGCCCTTCAAAATCTTCGCGGCAATCCTGAGGTCTTCGATTCGCCCGTTAGTGCAGCTTCCGATATACGCCTGGTCCATAGCCAAGCCCTTGCATTCGCTAATCGGCTTGGCGTTGCTCGGCAGATGAGGCATAGCGACCATTGGCTCTAACTTCGAGCAATCAAACTCCTCAACCGATGAGTATTCCGCGTCGGCATCTGATTCGAAAACCTTATAGGTCTTCTTATCTTTAAGATGCTTGGCAAGATACTTCTTCGTCACGCTGTCGAAGCCGATGATGCCGTTTTTCGCGCCCGCTTCGATTGCCATATTGGTGATGGTCATCCTTGCCTCCATTGACATATCCTTCAACGCAGGGCCGACGAATTCCATCGCCTTATAAAGTGCGCCATCCACGCCAATCCTCGTTATCACGGCGAGAATTACGTCTTTGCTGTAAACACCTTTTGAGAGTTTGCCATTGAGAACGAATTTTATCGACTCCGGCACCCTGAACCAAAGCTCGCCCGTGGCGATTGACGCCGCTAAATCCGTCGAGCCGATACCTGTGCTGAACGCCGCGAACGCGCCGTAGGTACAGGTATGCGAATCGCCGCCCACGATTACCTCGCCGGGCCTGATATGACCCTGCTCAGGGAGTAACGCGTGGCATACGCCCGCTTTGCCAATCTTGTAGTAGTTCTTGATTTTGTGCCTTCTGGCCCATTCATCAAGGCGCTTATGCAGCTCCGCGCTTTTGATGTCCTTAGCCGGCTGAAAATGGTCGGGCGTTACGACAATCTTGTTCCTGTCGAATACCTTATCGATTCCCTTTTCAATCAGCATCGATATCGCCGCAGGAGTCGTTACATCGTGGCACATCACCACATCAATCTTCGCGTTGATTAATTCGCCTGCTTTTACAGTTTTGTTTCCACTCGCCCTTGCGAGGATTTTTTCTGTTATCGTCATTGCCATAATGTTAATCCTTATCTCGTATTGCCTGCCCTCCGTAGCTTTAGCGAAGGAGGGTCATACCCATAGTTTCTTCTCGTTTATCTTTATATTTTTTCTTTTAACTTTTTTCTTTCCTATCCATCGGTGGATATGTTGCAAATCCAAGCACACACACGAAACTATCTCCGTGGTCAACAAGCATCTCTGAATACATTTGAATCCCATGAAAGTGACCAAAAATTGGGGTTTGTTGACCAATTTCACGTTTGATTCCACAAATACACTCGATTATTGTAGGTCCGCCTTTACACTCAATATTCGGAAGTTCAATATCAATACCCTTTTCACCAATATAAACAACTTTCGATTCCGATATATCTACTGCACATTCCGTTTTGATGTGGCTTTCGTATGGAATAACCATATTTGTATGGTCAATGTAAAACAATATGTAACCCAGAGAATACCGCTTCAGTAGGTCGTCGTGCTTAGTAGCGTCAATTTCACGCATCTCTTCTTTCAGTTTTGCAATTTTCTCGTCGGTTCGTCCTTTCTCTTCCGCTAATGAGCGGTATTCATTCGGGTCGATACCCGTTCTTTGATCAACGGTCAAATTAGCGTTATCCCCAACCACGGTTACACCGTTCTTACTATGAACAGTTACATTACCTTCGGTATTTTTGAAATATTGTAATACAGCCACGAAAACCGCTGCGGCTGTAAGTATTAAGGTCCAAAAAGCGATTCTTTTAATTGTCCATGCTTTACTCTTGCCCATACTGCTTTTTGCCTTTTACATTTTGATTTTTGCTTTTCTTACAGTTCCGCTTTGGCTCCCGGCTCTTCAGCGCCGGCTTTGCCGACCATTCTGTTAATCGCGTCAATATACGCCTTTGCGCTTGCCTCGATAATATCCGTCGAGATGCCTCTGCCTACAAACGTTCTGCCGTCGGTTTTTATCTTCACCGTCGCTTCGCCAAGGGCTTCTTTGCCGCTTGTAACCGCGCGTATCGAATAGCTCTCTAACTTCGGCGAGAAACCAGTCGCCTCACGTATCGCGTTATAGGCGGCATCAACAGGACCATCGCCATCGGCCTGTGCCTCTTTAACTTCGCCTTTGGTTTTTATCTTCACAGATGCCGTCGGCGCATTGCCCGTCTCGATGAGCACCCGTAAATACTCAAGCGTAAAGGTATGCTCGACCGCACGCACCTCATCATCGATAATCGCAACAAGGTCCTCGTCGAACACCTCTTTTTTCTTGTCCGCCACCTGCAAAAACCGATTGTAAGCATGCTCTACTTCATCCTTGCTGAGCTTGTAGCCGAGTTTCTTACAATGGTCCGTGAACCCGTGCCTGCCCGTATGCCTGCCAAGCACCATTCTTGAGCCGGCAAGCCCTATCGTTTCAGGCGTCATTATTTCGTATGTCTTTCGTTCCTTTAATACGCCGTCCACGTGCACACCCGATTCGTGCGCAAAGGCATTGGCGCCGACAATCGCTTTGTTCGGCTGGATGACAAATCCCGTCAGGCGCGACACAAGCTGGCTCGTCCGGTAAATCTCAGTTGTCCTGATGCCGGTCGTAACCGGTTTTCCACCCGCTGCTTTTGTAAAGAAGTCGGGCCTGGTATGTATCGCCATCACAACTTCTTCGAGCGCGGCATTTCCCGCCCGCTCGCCAAGTCCGTTTATCGAGCATTCCACCTGCCTTGCGCCGTTTCTCACGCCTGCTAACGAATTTGCAACCGCTTGTCCGAGGTCGTTATGACAGTGAGTGCTGATTACCGTCTTGTCGATACCGGGGACACCGGCGACAAGCTGTGCGATAATCTGGCCGTATTCGTAAGGCAATACATAGCCCACAGTATCCGGGATGTTCAGCGTCGTTGCGCCGGCTTCAATCACGGCGGTCAAAATCTCAATCAAAAACGGCATCTCGCTGCGACAGGCGTCCTCAGGCGAAAACTCAACGTCATCGGTGAATGTTTTCGCTAATTTCACAGCCGCGACAGCCATCTTCAGCACCTCAGCGGGAGTCTTGTTGAGCTTGTGCTTCATATGAATCGGGCTTGTCGCGATAAACGTGTGTATGCGTCGTTTCTTCGCGGGCGCAAGCGCCTTGCCTGCCGAGGCGATATCGGCTTCGTGAGCGCGGGCAAGGCCGCAAATCGTCGAGTTCTTTACCTGTTCTGCTATAAGCTTTGTCGCGTCAAACTGTGCGGGCGATGAGACCGGGAAACCCGCTTCGATGACATCCACGCCCAAAAGCGCCAATTGCTGGGCAATTTCGAGCTTTTCAGCCACCGAAAGCGATGCGCCGGGCGCCTGTTCGCCGTCACGTAAGGTCGTGTCGAATATTATCACTTTGTCCTGCATCTTATTATCTCCAAGTTCTTATACTGTCGGAAGTTAGGCAACCATTATGCCCTAAAACGGGCAGAAAAGCTACCGCTTTGTTTAAAGATTGAAAATAGGAAATCGAATTGTGGTACTATTTTTTTATGCGCCTTGACGGCGCAGAATAAGAGCGAGGGCGATTAGCCCGGCGGGAACTACAAAATTTGTAAAGCTCTTAGTCATACTAATTATATTATACGGCATATCGTCGGCTTTGCAACAGCTATTTTTGAAAAAAATAATCAGCGGTTGAAGAGAACCAGTGAGATATTTTTCAATAATCCTGTCACAAGCATGACTCCGGCGGTGTTTTATTACAGGTAAGCCATTCAGAGGCCATTATGGCAAAATCAAGCATATCCACTTTGCAGTCGCCGTTAAGGTCGCCCATTGAATATCCCGTGCATTTGCCGGCGCTGACAGAAAGCCTGAAACTTCCCTGCTGACCTTCAAAACCAGCCACGCGTATGTAATAACGTTTGCCTTTTACCATATTGTAACTAATTTGAGAATCGGTCGTCATATAGTAATCGTCATTACATGCAAGTTCGTTTCCGCCGCAGGCGTTAAAGATGGCAAGGGTTGTGTCAAATTCATCGCTGTTTACCGCAATGGTATATTCGCCTGCTGTCCGGGGCTGGAAATAATACCATATATCATTAGAGTCGTTATAAGCACAACTTGTAATATCATTTCCTTCTGCGTTGTAGTTTGAACCATAATAAATTTGTCCCAACTGAATTTGCGCAGCGCCAGAGCACTCATCGTTTAATAAATCCACCCACAGTTCAGAGCCGTTTGTGCCGTCGTTAGCAGCGAAAAATAACGTGCCGTTCACATATATCATAGAGCCGGGACCTGAGCTTCCTGAGCCGGGATATATATCTTTAACCATTATTGTCCCGGCCTCTGTCCCATCGCTTTTCCACAGTTCCCAGCCATATGTGCCATCGTTAGCGTTGAAAAATAACGTGCTGTTCACATTTGTCAGATTGTAGGGGCTCGAGCCTCCTGAGCCGGGCCATATATCTTTCACCATTACTGTCCCGGCCACCGTCCCGTCGCTTTTCCACAGTTCCCGGCCGTTTGTACCGTCATCGGCTGAGAAAAATAACGTGCCGTTCATATTTATCAGATAATAGGGGTCTGAACTTCCAGAACCCGGATTTATATCTTTTACCAATATTGTCCCGGTCGCTGTCCCGTCGCTTTTCCACAGTTCACGGCCGTTTGTGCTGTCGCTGGCCCAGAAAAATAACGTGCCGTTTATATTTATCAGTGGCCCGGGCCATGAGTTTCCTGAACCTGGATTTATATCTTTTACCATTACTGTCCCGGTCGCTGTCCCGTCGCTTTTCCACAGTTCATAGCCGTTTGTGCCGTCGTAGGCCCCAAAAAATAACGTGCCATTCACATTTGCCAGATAACCGGGCTCTGAGTTTCCTGAACCTGGATTTATATCTTTTACCATTACTGTGCCTTCCGCTGTTCCGTCGCTTTTCCACAGTTCCTCGCCGTGGGTGCCGTCGCCGGCCGCAAAAAATAATGTGCCGTTCACATTTATCAGATGCATAGGAAGTGAGCTTCTTGAACCGGGAGATATATCTTTCACCATTACTGTGCCCTCCGCTGTCCCGTCGCTTTTCCACAGTTCATAGCCGTGTATGCCGTCAGTGGCTCCGAAAAATAACGTGCCGTTTACGTCTATCCTATCCAGATCCGTGAGGATTGAGTCTCCTGAACCAGGATTTATATCCTTTACCATTACTGTCCCGGCTGCTGTCCCGTCGCTTTTCCACAGTTCACGGCCGTGTATGCCGTCGCTGGCGTCGAAAAATAACGTGCCGTTCACATCTGTCAGATACCACACGGGGTCTGAGCTTCCTGAACCGGGATTTATATCTTTCACCATTACTGTTCCGGCCGCTGTCCCGTCACTTTTCCACAGTTCATCACCGTGTGTGCCGTCGGTGGCGTAGAAAAATAACGTGCCGTTCACATCTAACATATAGCCGGGGCTTGAGCTTCCTGAGCCGGGATTTATATCTTTCAGCATGAACACATTATCTGCCCGTGTGACGGCCGCAATAGATAGTAATAAAGCCGTTACCGCTAAGAGAATTGAATGCCTTTTCATCTGTACTCCTCCTAAAACTTACGGGTTGTCGAAAAAGTCCTCATGAACACAGTTCCTATATATCCTCTCATTGCATATATTATATGCTTATATCTCAGAAAAGCGATGTAAATCTTCGGGTCATCAGCCCAGCCCGTTAAACGCTATCAAGACAGGCATTAACGATTCAGAAGATATATCGAGGCGTTGAGGATAGTTGCGAATGAAACCCAGGCGAGATATGGGATAAGAAGCAAAGCGGCAGGGCGTGAGATTTGGAAGAAAGCAAAAACAGTCACAATAATAGCATTCAGCAACAGAACGATATCGATAAGGCCAAGCAGCGGGGAATGTAAGCCGAAGAATAAGGGAGTCCAGATTGCGTTGAGGAAAAGCTGAACGATAAAACAGACAAGGACAATGCGGACGGCTTTGCTGTTAATATCTTTTTGCCAGACCAGATACGCGGAGATACCCATCATAATATAAAGCGTTGCCCAGACGGGGCCGAAAATCCAGTTAGGCGGATTAAAGAAGGGCTTATCGAGATCGGCGTACCAGTTGCCGAGCGTGTCGGCTGTTGTGAAAAGCGAACCCATAAGGCCGATGAGAAACGGCACGGCACAGGATATCACCAGCTTGATGATATTCACTGGTTTCATACTAAATCATTATTGATACAACCTGCGATATTAAAGCAACTTGTCAACCTTGGCGACGAGATCTTTGACGTGGCTGACCGAGACATCTAATTCCTTGCGCTCATCGGCGTTGAGATTTAACTCGACGATTTTTTCGATGCCTGCTTTGCCAAGCACCGTGGGGACGCCAACGAAATAACCGCCTACGCTGTATTCCTTCTGGCAATATGCGCAGCAGGGAATCACACTGTGGCTATCGGTCGTAATCGCCTCCGCCATTTTTACGACTCCCGCGGCCGGTGCGTAATACGCGCTTGAGCCGAGCAGGTCAACGATTTCGATGCCGCCTTTTCTGGCGCGTTCAATCAGCCGGGCGATTGTCTCTTTGGGCAATAGCTCAGTGATAGGTATTCCCGCGACTGTTGTGAACCGGGGCAGCGGGACCATATCGTCGCCGTGGCCGCCCATTAGTATCCCGCTTATGTCCTCGCTGCTCACGTTTAATTCCGTTGCGACGAAATGGCAGAATCTCGCAACGTCCAAAGCTCCCGCCATTCCCATTACCCTGTTCTTCGCAAAACCAGTAACCTTCGACGCGACATATACCATCGCGTCGAGGGGGTTCGATACGACGATGACGATTGCGTTGGGGCAGTATTTGGCGACCTTTTCGCTGACGTCTTTAACAATCTGGACGTTCTTTGCGAGCAAATCATCCCTGCTCATCCCCGGCTTTCGCGCAAGGCCACTTGTGATTACGACAATTGAGCTATTCTGTGCGGCTGCCCAATCTGTCGTGCCTGTTATCCGGCAGCTATAACCCTGCACCGGGTCTGCTTCTGACATATCGAGGGCTTTGCCCTCTGCTAATCCTTTTACGATATCTATAAGAACAATGTCACCCAGTTTGCGCGAGGCCGCGATATGCGCTGTTGTTGCTCCGACGTTTCCCGCACCTACGACTGTTATTTTGTTGATGCTCACGATATTCTCCTTTTTTACCGACACCTTATAAGTTGATTTGCGTTGAAACTCAAGTTCGGGATATGTGTTTTGATGTCTTCGATGAAGCGCAGGCCATCCTGCCAGTAGCCGGCAGTCGGCTTTATCGCGGGATTAAAACTGAGGAAGTAATTATTGATGTTCTCGACGAGGACCTCGCGGAGGTATTTGCAGACAATCGAGGCAAGCGAGACGGGCAGGAATTTGCCGTCCGCTCCGACGACAAAATGAACCCGCACACGCCTGACTTGTTTTACCGCGGAGACCGCAGAGTTCGCAGAGTTTGTTTTATAATTATTCTTCGCGTTCTCAGCGTGCTCTGTGGTAATATTTTTTTCCGTCAACTCGTAACTGCTTCTGTCTTGGTCTTCGTGAATGATGCGCAGTTGCGATTCACCGAACATCAGTTGTAATTGCCGTTGATAGTGACTTCGTCCGCCCTGACGGTCGATTACGATATCGAGGTCATCGTTTGGGAAAGCATCAATAGCCGACTGCATTAGCTCCGCGACGGCGGTAAAAAGCACCTTCGCCTTGTTATCGACCGCTGTTACCATCCGGTTGTAATGCGCGACTTCAAGGCATCGGCTCTTTAATCCTAATAACTCGATATGCTGATTGGCAAGGTCGGCCCGCAACATTGAAACCGCGATACCAATATCCGCCGCATCTGGGCCCAGCTGATAATCGCCTGCTTTTTTATACCACGGGTACTCGGCGATATGGTCAAGGCAATCCGGGCAAAGCGTTGATATGAGGTCGGTTAGGTTTTTCGGCTCACTGCCTAAGTGTTTCAACGTCGCCAATACGGTTCGCCTGAGATACTTAATACCAATGGTCCTTGTGAAGGCCTTTTTGCTGTCAACGATAAGCAGTCGGCCTTTAAGCGAGGTGCGTTTATCGGAGACACTTGCGTGCAAAATATCCCAGTGGTTCGCCCATACAAGATTATCCGGAACACGGAATGCGCTCGACGAGACCACCAGAGGCCCCAGAATCGGCCCGAAACCCGCCTCGTCTATCCCCACCAGTATCGCCATCCGTGACTGCTCCTGCTTTGCTAAAGCGTTTCGTGCCTTATGATTGCACGATAAATACCGTTGATTCGTTTGCCATCGATCATCACGGGCGGATACTTTTCGTTCCTCGGCTGCAATCTTACCGTGTCGCTGGCCTCGAAGAACACCCGCTTGAAAGTCGTCTCGTGAGGCGTTGAGAACCGCACGAAGCAATCGTCGCCGTTTCGCACCTCAGCCGCCGGCGAAAATACTATTATGTCACCCTCTTTGAATTTCGGCTCCATCGAATCGCCGACAACCCGCACCGCAAACGCGTTGGGGTCGTGAACGTCCGGGCAGCGAATGTAATCGTCCGCGACGCCGACTGGGTAATCGAGGTCGTTAAAATCAGTCGGGTATCCCGCGGCGACCTTGTTGATGATGGGGACAAGCCGACCGGGCGAAAGCGATGGTTTGCTGGCAATATCGTCCTTCTTCCCGGGGTCTTTGTTGAGCTGGCGCCATTTTTCGTTTTCCGCCTCGACGGTCTCGACCCTTTCCCGAACGTCGGCGGGCATCCGTTCCATGTGCGCAAGATACAAAAGCGTTCCTGGCTCGAATCCTATGACTTTCTCTAATTTTTGCAGAAGCTCATCGCTCGGCGGGTTGCTCACCTTGCCCGTCTCTATCGTCGAAAGATACGGCTTCGAAAATCCTATCCGGCTGCCCACCTCATCGAGCGTCAGCCCCAGCTCCTCGCGTTTGCTTCTTATTATTTCGCCGAGTGACATCGTCTATTCTCCTGTATATTTGTTTACGCCTGTCGGAACCAAACCAATCTGTCATCTAAATATTAATGCTTATTATATGTCTTGCAAACAAATACACAAGTTTATTTAAGCAAATAAGTTACGAAATGAGAAAGGGAGGAGGGGAGGGTTTCGCAAATATCCTCAATATCTGTTCAAAAACAGCGATTTTACGAAAAATGGGGGGGCTCAGGGCAGGTAAGCATTCAGATTGTCTTGCCGGCGTAGTCCTGGGCACGGAACAGTTTGCCGGTTGTCCCATCGTCAATAAGTGCGGGCACAAGTGCCCCGGGCAACACTGACTCGACGGCATTGGGAGCTTGAGGACCGCCCAAATCGGTGCGCAGCCAGCCGGGGTCCATAAGGTTCATCAGCACGCCGGTATCTTTGAGGCGGCCTGCGGTGTCGGCCACGAACTTGTCCACGGCCGCCTTGGAGATGGCGTAGGCAATCAACTCCGGCTGGTCCTTTATCCCAGAGGTGACATTGATGATACGTCCCCAGTGACGCTGTACCATGCCGGGAATCAGGCAGTGACAAATGTGGATGAGCGAAATAACGTTTACCTCGAAGCTTTTGCGAAAGTCGTCGGCCGGGATGTTCTGCCAGTCGTTGTGGTACGGAGTCATCACCGCGGCGTTGTTGTAAACGATATCGATACCCGGGCCGGTACCTAAGACGGCTGTCAACATTGCGTCCACCTGTTTCTGGTCAGACAACTCGCCCGCGACCTGGCGCACCTGCACGCCCTTGGCAACCAGTTCAGGGACAAGAGATTTCGTATGGGCCGCGTCACGGCTGTGGAGCACCAGGTTGCAGCCATATTGGGACAACCCCAGGCAGACCTGCCTGCCGACCCCCCGACTTGCGCCGGTTACCAAAGCCCATTTCCCACGGATATCAGCTTTCTTCATGACGATTGACTCCTTTCTATTAACACGATACTTACCAGGCCGCCGCCGGCCATCAGTCGCTTACGGTGATGGTGATGTCGTCGTTGAACACCGTTGCCCGCGTCATCTTGCGGTTGGCGTAAAGGCCCATGTGCGCCCCGGCCAAACCCGGTTTGCCCAAGTATGGCCCGGCGGAGGCAAGTGCGTTGTCCTGGTAAACGCGGACTTGTTTTGTTTTGACGTCCGCCTCAATGCGCACCGTTACCCACTTGCCCATGGGAAATAAGGGAGCGTCCTTGAGTTTGTCAAAGAACGTGCCGGCACCAGCCGGAGAAATCGAATATGCCTGCAACCTGTATTGTCCCGGCGAGCCCACGAGATTAACCATCACCGAGGGATGAAAGGTCGTCCCGCCCGCGCGGGTGGTTTCATCAAACAATGTCACCACGTTCAGCCACGGGTTTTCACCATAGGGACCCAGTTCCGACGGCACGAGGTCGTTGATCTTGACGTCGAAACTGACGGTGATGCTGCCGGGTATAAAGTGGTCGAAATAAATCTCAGGGTGCAGGTGAAACTTTTCCGGATCGGTGGTCGTGAAATCGGGAGTAAGATGACCGGCGAATATAAGTCCACGTTTCGGTTCATTGGCATCGGGCAGATATTCATAGTGCCCCGGAATAATCTGATGGTTGGAGTTCACAAAGGCAGCTTCGCTCGAACAATCCCCTTTCCAAACGAACGCTCGCGGCGATGGTGCTGCAGGCTGCTTGTTGCCGGCGCGGTTGTCAAAGGCAATGTCATCAACGAAGAAACTGCCGTCCGTTCCTTCCTCGGCCATAAAACCAAAATGAATCTCGCTGATGATCCTTGGGTTGAAGCCCTTCGCGGGTTTGAGATCCGCAAGCGGAATCACCACTTCGTGCCACTGGCCGTCGAGCAACTGAGAACAGTACTTGAGAACCTCCACTTTCGCGGTGTGTTCCTCGGGAGTGTCGAGAATCTCACCGTTGCAAAGCAGGTTGATTTGCAGCGGACCAGTCTTGCCTTTGCTTTTTATCCAGAAGGTCAGATTCTTCATTTCGCTAGCGTCAGTGCCAACATTGCCTGTCTTGAAGCCCATCCAGTTCCAACCCGCGCCAAGCCATTTTTTGCTGCCTTTGAACTTGAACTCCAGCGCGGTATTGCCGCTGTGGGCCTCAACGGTCTGGGGTTTAATCGTCGACGTTGTGGGATTTGTCCAGCCAGCACCCATGCTTGCCTGTTCACCGTCCCATACCACAACCCGCTTCACAGCAGGCGAGGCTTGCCCCTGTGGCATATCCTCAGCGTGAGTTGAACAACACACACCAAGCATAACTATCCCAAATACAACAATCAGAAATCTCATCATAAAAATCTCCAGGCGAAAAGATTCAGCTAAAACAACGATAAACCCCGTGAGACAAGCCGTTCTCAAAAAGTTTAAATGGCATTATATAATTCTGTTTGCGGTCCGCATATAAGAATGTTGCACAGTGTCTAACGGGGTAAATACCCACGTCCCAGACGTCAAGATTATTATTGGGCATCCTCTCCGGCGGAAATAAAAGGGGCTGCCGGCCCACACCCATAGCCGACAGCCCGGACGAGTATCACCCGTCCTCCATTTATATATACGTGTCCCCCTGAAATTACGTGCTTGGGAAAAAAACATTTTTTGGCGTGGAACAGTCGGGAGAAACATCGAAGACAGATACGGAACCGACAAACAACGAACTGCTAACGACTAAGTTCTATCTGCGTCTTTTTCTAACCATCACATTGAATGCCTGGTTCGGCAGCCGCGAGATTCCTTAGCCCCTTCTGGATAAAAAACGCAATAAGACCACTAATCGCCAGAAAGACAAGCCCGAATCCGGGCAGAAACCACGTCTGTACTTTTACGCCGGGCTCAAGAAGACACGCCTGCGGGTTCTTTGGGTCGTAGTAAACGATTACAGCTTTGCCTTTCGGGTACCTGTTCACGACGCCTTGGGCATGCGACAAAATGCTTGAGCCGTAGTCGCCGAAAGCGACGCGATTTCCGTTGAATGCTGTTGCGTTGACCGTGAAGTCATACATGACTTTGGCCCAATATGCGCCCTTACTGCCACGATAGATGGAGGAGTTCTGTATCACACCCTGGGCTGTCGGCCACGTTCTACTCTGGTTTGCTCGCAGGATATCCCTGCATCCAAAGTAGAGCACATACGCGCCAATAAACATAAGGAGCAGCGGTATAATCTTGCCAGCAATTCGTATTACGGGTAACAACTGTTTCGTCGAGTATAATTTCATTTGACTCTCCTCATGGTCTGTTTTCAAAGACAAACAGACGAACTACCCGATTTCAACGAGTGTGTATTTCCTGCTGCCGAGGCCTATTTTTTCAGCGTGCTCGATTTGCCATTTGCCGTTGAGGTTGGGGTATTTGGATATTTTGTCTAACGGTTTGCCTGCGGATTTTTCCATCAAATCAATCGCCGCGGCGTCAACAGCGACAGGGTCGGTTGAGCCGAGTATGCCGATATCCTTGACGATATTGTGGTCGGGGTTGCCCATACAGTCGCAATCGCTTGTAATCGAAATCGCGAAGTTTATGAACGCCGCTCGTCCATCTTTGCCCGCGAGCACTCCCTTTGCGTGTTCAGCGACGCTGCATTCGAGAATTTTGATGTTCTTGTCCCAGTCGTGCTGAACCGCGCCGAACCTGCATACGGCCAGACACTCTGCGCAGCCGACACATTTATCCTTGTTGATGTGCGCCTTGAGGTCTTCTATATTAATAGCAGCCTCCGGGCAGTGTCGGTAGCATTCACCGCATCCGACGCATTTGCTCATATCGACGCTTGGCTTGAAAGCCGCGTGCTGTCGCATCTTGCCTTTCCTGCTTGCGCATCCCATACCGAGCGTCTTTAGCGTCGCAGCGAAGCATGTCCCTATGTGTCCCGTAACATGCGACACCGCCAGAATCGACTGCACACGCGCGATATCATAAGCGACGGAAACCTCCTTGTTCAGCTCGCCGTCGATTTTAACGACTGTCTCGCTCGTTCCGAAGATGCCATCGGGCGGGATAAATGGTATGCCGAGGCCGGCCATATCGAACCCGTGCTCGTACGCCACTATCGCGTGGTCAATCGCGTTGTGTCGCTTGCCGAGATACAGCGTGCTTGTGTCGGTCAGGAATGGTTTGGTCTTGATTTTAATCAATTCGTCAACAAGCCCTTTGAGGCAGGGAGCTTTGATGTAGGTTTTGTTTCCTTTTTCGCCGACGTGAATTTTTACCGCGGTAAAATCGGTTGGCTTGAAGCATTTTGCGAAGCCCGCTTCTTTGAAGAGGCGTGCCGCCTTAGCGGAGATGACTTTTTCGCCGTCTTCAATAGCCGACTTGATGAAATATACCTTTGGAATCATTAGGTAGCCCCCTTATTTGCCTGTGAAGATGATGATGCCGACGAGCAGCAGTATTACGATTACGCAGACGCCTATCGCCGTGTAGAACACCCACATAAACTGCCTGGTCTGCCGGGCCACGATGTATTTGAGATACCTGTCGCTTGCCGCGAATGTCCTGCTCATTTGTGCTATGCCGTTGGTGTGGTCTTTTGTGCTCTGGTTGAGCTTTCCGAGCGTTTCGTTGAATTTGCCGAATGTCTCGGTCATCTGGATATCAACGTCCGCTGCTGCTGCGAGCTGCCTGTCGATTGCCAGCAGTGCATCGGTTTGCTTTGCGCTCTCCACGGGAATCTTTTCTATCGCAGAAAGAAGCTGCTGGTCTTTGAGGATATTCGCCTTGAGCTGTAAAACGAGCTGCTCGGTGAGCGCCTTCTGGTTTTCAACGACAGCCGGGAAGTTTTCAAGTAGTTTCGGGAATTGCTCGATGCGTGCGATGAGGTTTTCGTGCTGTGAGACCTGCTTGTTGAGGTGGTCGTTTATGTCCTTAATCTGGTCGATGAGCGTTTCGAAGCCGGCCTGGAATTTTTCCACTTCAGGTTTGCCCCGCACAACCACCGTTTGTAACGGACTACCATTCGCAGACGAGGTCTGGTTGTGAATTATCAGCCCATCGTCGCTTAACGTCGGCTGGTCGAAGTCGTCGTTCGGCTCCCGAAAGGGATGGCCAAGCCCAGAGGGAAACTGTTTTCGCAGCCAATTCTGAAATCGCGTTAGTAACGCCCGAAGTTCCATCCGTTTATAATCCTTGAAACCTTATTAAGCTTTCTTGCGGCCTGATTATCGCACATCCCGCCTATCTTGCCAAGAGCAAAACGCTGCCTGCTCTCAGGCGATTGGTTTGTAGAAATCGGCTGGTTTTTGGGAAAGCGTATTCTTCAAAACGCCTAATCAGGCCCGGGCCAAATCGTCGGTATATCGATTATCCCTCTCTGCATCAAAACGCCGACAGATTCGACGCCGTTGCCCTTATACGCCGCTAATTTCATTTAGCGAAACCCTGTGGCTATTTATCGATGGGCAGTTTGACGCCGCCCTGCGGCGTTCGCTCGACGTTGCTTTTCATTCCTTCCGGCTCACCTGCGGGCAGCGATTTTGTTCTGCAAATCAGTCCTCGCGCAAGTTGCGACGCGTTGCCCGATACCACCGAGCAATAAGACAGAACAGGCGCGACCTTGTCGATGCAAATAGTCGCGACGAGTATTTCGGTTGAGCCGATTATCTCGTTGGTGTCGGCGTCGGCAATCTGTTTATCCGCTTTGAATACGTCGAGTAATGTTCCCGTAACGAACCGGTCGCCTCCCTGGTCAATTATAACTTTGCCGTCGGCTTCGATTGACGCGATACGAGGCGGGTATAGTCGGTCGCTCAGTTTATTAACGACCTCGGCTGCCGCTTTGGCAACGAGATTATCGACAAGCTCTCTATAATCGAGGTCTGGCGGCTCCCATTTTGTAACAAGCTGCTTTATATCGTCGGTTTCAAGACGCAGCCGGACCGAATCCGAGAACTTAACCTGTCTTGACGACGCAACGATGACGCGATAATCGAAAGCGAAATCCGCGCGGTATTCCTTAAAGTTGACACCGGCTGCGGCCTCGCTGCTCGTGTGTTTGATTCGCAGGTTCGCCTCGGTAATTGTTCCAACGAGCATATAATCGGCGCCGAGGACCTGCCCGATTCTCGCCTGCTCCTCGATTGGCGCAGTGAGGAAAAGGACGCCCTGTTCGTTCAGGTATTCCTGGATATGCTGCCTGTCCAAAACGGCGAATTTATTTGTCTGCGTAATCGCGGTGGTGATTTTCTGGGCGAGCTTGTCGGCGAGCTGTTCGCCGGGCACAACGAGATTGATAAAGGAATATGACCGTTCTTCAGGTCTTAGCGGCATTACCGCAAAGCGAGTCCTCGATGTTTTATCAGCGACACGGTTATATACCCAGACCTTCAGCGTAACCTGGTATGTGCCGTCGTCGAGCTTCTTCTCGTCGATAACCTCGTATGTCTTCACTAACCCCGCGATATCGGTTGTCTGCAAAGTGCCGCTTGTCTGGACCGAAACCGCGTCGAACCCGACGGTTTTCCCGGTGCTCGTGCGGTTGATGTCCGCCGACGCCGAGCGATAGCCGAATGAGTAATCGCCCGAACCAACCTTGATGCCTTTGGCCTGTGCAACCGCCTGGAAAAGACCGTTCTTTATCGCGTCATCTTTTGATTGTCCTTGTCCCTGAACCTGTTTGAGTATTGTGTCCTCAGCGAAAGCAAGCGAGCAGAAGACAACCGTTATTGCGATAAAAGCGCAAATCGTTTTCATTTTTGAACTCCCTAAAAAAATCAACAACCTCACAATGACAGTTGAGCAGTTGACCGCAGTTTCACATTTTCACCTGCTCTACTGTTCAAATACTCAACTGCTCTGTCGGCCAAAAGCCGACTACCACGGGACTTTTTTGCTGTCGCCGCGTTTCCCGAGAACGATTTCGTTTTGCCAGAAAACCAGGCCGTTGGTCAGATTGTTCATCTGGAGCTGGAAATAATACTCGACCTGCTGTTTACCGTTGTCATAGCGGATATTTCTCTGGATGATTTTACCTGAGATGCTGAGTTCCGGCGCAATAAGCTGGCCTTTTGCCTGCACAGTATCCTTGTTGAACTCATCGGCCTTGTCCGAGTCGCGAGTCAGTTCCCTGCTGCTATAGACCAAGCTGTCTTTTGGCGCGTTGCCTGCACCGACGGCTGCGGTCATAACGACCAGTCCGGACCTTGTCATCTCCTGCTCAACTTTGCCCATAAGCTGGTCGGTATCAATATGCTGCATCGTGTCGTTGACAATCCGGCCTTTGGCGACGACGTATCTTCCGCCGCCTTCTTTTTTGAATGTGCCCGATTCGACCATTGACTGGACCATCTGGCTTGCCGCCCTGTCGAAGTCGCGGTAATCGAGCTGCATAACCGCTTTGCCCTGGTCGTTGATTGTGTCAACGTTTTCGGTCTGGGGTGAGCAGCCGACAAATGTTAATGCTACGGATGAAGCGAATAACGCAAAAGCCATTAGTTTTTTAATCATAGTTCTGTCTCCGGTTAATTAGGGATTTTTCGAGTGTTCATACGAAAAGCAACAGCGGTTGTTCTCGGCGCAACGGCCTTAATAGCGAACGGCGCTTTTGCCGCCGCGGAAGTTTGCAGCCACTTGCTGGTTGTGGTATCGACTACCATGCCGGCCTTGTCGAGCCATTCGACCTTGTATTCGAACACTATCGGGTTAAACGCCCTATTGTGGCCTTGTATCTCGAGCTGCAGGAAACCGTCTTTGTTGACGTAGGTAACGGCCTTATCGATTTCAACGCCCTCGCCGATAACCCAGCTAAAGGCGTGAATCACTGGCTTGGTTACGATGTTGACCACCACGTTGTCGCTTTTGACGTCTTCAGCCATCGTGACTCTTTTGTCTTCCTCCTGGCAGCCCCACAGACCCACCGCGACTACAAGCAGCAATGTATTAAGCATCAATCTCATATTTCACCTCCGAAAAAGAATTCCTAAAATGCCAGGACCTCGCACACTGGCGTTGCCCCGGCGTTGATGATTTTAATATATACGATTGCGTTCTTGCAAGGGGGAATATGCACGTCAAACGCAGTATAGCCGCCGGCAAAAACCTGGAGTAAGCGATTTTCCGGTATGGCACATCGGGCAACCTGGAAATCCTTCGGCAAAGCAGACCATATTCGCACGTCTGCCGCGGTAGTCGCTACGCTGTAAACCGCTATAGCCGCCGTCATAATCCCGTAGTTGTCGTTGTCCCTGACCGCGGCCTGTGCCGCCGCCTTGACCGCAGCGGACGCAATTGCCCTTATCAGGATGCCCTTGAAATCCTTTTTGAATTCGGTCTCGATTACGCGTTCCATATCCGCGACCTGCCTAGTCTGGTATTCGCCCGCGTCGGTCTTAATAGTCAGATAAGGATATGCAACTTTTCTCGGAGTCAGCTTGGGAAGTGCGATTCCCGCGTAATAAACCCTGGAACTGACCAGCACAAGCGGCAGGTCAATTCGGAACTCCCCTTTGACCGGCCCCAGCCCGTTTTCAAATATCACCCAGCACTGGTTTTCCAGTTTCGCTTTTCCGGAGGCCACATCATCCGCGAAAACGAGGTCATTTTTGATGTAGTCATTGTCGGGGACCATTCCCGCGGTCTCTTTCAGCAGGTCGGTCGCCCTGTCATTTTCGCCGATGAGCAGGAAATAAATCCCCGCCAGATACGTTGTGAAGGGATTCACAAAATCAGGATACGGCTTGAACTGGCTCAAGTCTGGGTAATTGGTGTTGATGATTGCCGTTGTCTTGGGGTCGTCTGCCATTGCCTTGGCGTCGGTGTTGGTTTTTTCTTTATTTTTGTCGAGCTTGGCTTTGAGCTTCCTGATTTCCTCGTTAAAATGTTCCTTTGCCCGCGTTTGCCTGTCTAAGGCGCGGTTGAATTCAACCCTTGCCATGTCAGGTTGTTTCTCCGCCAGAAATTCGAGCGCCTTGTAAGTATTGACCATTATGCCGTCGTATTCCTGGCCCTTATAGGGGATAACGTTATCGTTGACGAGGGTTGAGCCGACTGTGTCGAGAACTTCCGAGTTCGGAGCGAGGTAATTCATCATTTCTTCGGCTTTGTCGAATGTCGCGACGCTTTTGGAATGGTTTAGCTGGGCTTTTTCTGACGCGGCAAGCTGAAGCGCCCAGAGAAGGTCATCGCCCGATGGGTTTTTGTCCTTCTTGATTTTGCTTTCAGCGAATTTCCCTGCCTGGTTAAAATCTCCGACCTCAAACTGCCTGTTGAAGGTGCCGAGGTCGCTCATCGCCGGGTTGCACCCCGTCAGACACAAGCCAAACACTAACCCCAAAATCACTATCGTAATTTTTATCCGCATTTTCATTGTTTATCCCCTGCATAAGTTTTGGAATAATTACAGGATACCGACCCAGCGGTCATTGTCAAGAAAACATCGGATTTTATCGATTTCGCCTATTTCGCCGCCGTCTGGTGGGAAAGTACGCAATAACTTACGGCAGAGACCACAAATTGCCCAAATTATCTTTTGTGTAATTTTGCAGAAAAAGACGTAACACTTTGCGCGGTTGTGGACTCTTATAAATAGACGTTGCTTTATTTCTTATCGGTTTTATGAAGGCAAGTCGTTTTTCACTGGCGATATTTTTTTGAAATATTGCATAAAAGCGCTCAATATTTTGCTTGCTTTCAGAACCATAAATTAGTAGATGTTGTTGTATTCGTTATCGATTTTATGAGGAGAAGCCGTTTTTGATGTAAAAAACGCGCCTGAAAACACACTAACACACTTAAATGAGGAGGATAATACAATGCGAAGCGACATAAAAAACAAGAGGCATTTCTTCGTCGTGCTTATTTTGGCATATTTTTCCCTTTCCGCATTTATTCTTCCTGTGCCGGTATATGCCGCTGAAAACGCTGGCTTGGGACAGAATAAATCCAGTCAATACAATGCGGTGGGGTCGCAGATGCTGCACGGTCATGTGCCGGCAGCTGTGGCACGATTGCAGCCGGTCGGCAGGATGTCGAGTTCAGAACATCTGCATTTGGCAATCGGATTGCCGCTCCGCAACCAAGCTATGCTCACCGAACTACTCCAGCGGATTTATAACCCGGCAAGCCCCGATTACCACCATTATCTAACGCCTGAGCAGTTCACAAAAATGTTTGGCCCAACGGAACAGGATTATCAGGCGGTCATCGCTTTTGCGAAAGCGCACGGTTTGACTGTGACCGACACGCCTCCTAATCGCATGTTGCTGGATGTGGATGGACCGGTAGCGGACATTGAGAAGGCCATGCACGTGAAAATGCATGTTTACCAGCACCCGAAAGAAAACCGCACATTTTATGCGCCGGACGTTGAACCGTCACTTGACCTCACTGTTCCGATTCTCCACATCAGCGGTCTCGACAATTATGCGCTACCGCGTCCATGTCACATAGCAACTCCGCTGGCCAAGGTGCAAAATGCAGCTCCCAATACCGGCTCTGGGCCACTGGACACTTACATGGGAAACGACTTCCGCTCGGCTTACGTTCCGGATTCATTACTCACCGGTTCGGGGCAAATCGTAGGGCTGCTGCAATTTGACGGTTATTTCCCCGCTGACATCCTCAACTACGAATACTTGGCTGAGTTGCCGGATGTGCCTTTATCGAATGTGCTGATTGATGGGGCCAGCGGATTTCCAAGCTTGTCTGGAGGTGAGGTTGAAGTATGCTTAGACATAGAGATGGCTATTTCCATGGCACCGGGGTTGTCCGAGGTGATAGTTTACATCGCGCCCAATCAAGCTGGCGAATGGGAAAACCTTTTGAACCGCATGGCCAATGACAATATGGCCAAACAATTGAGTTGTTCGTGGTATAGCCCTGGTGGCGGACCCGACCCGCTGGCCGAGCAGATTTTTCAGCAGATGGCGGCTCAAAACCAGTCATTCTTTTGCGCATCAGGCGATTCTGATGCCTTTACCGGCCCTGTTGGTTTTCCTTGTGATAGTCCCAATATTACGCTAGTGGGCGGTACGACCTTGACGACGAGTGGTCCGGGAAATATGCTGCCGGGAGGCAAGTGGGTATCGGAAACTGTTTGGAATAATAGGGACGATGGCATTGGCAGCGGGGGTGGGATCAGCACATATTACCCGATTCCAAGTTGGCAGACCAATATCGACATGACTGCCAACCAAGGCTCCACGACGATGCGAAACATTCCGGACGTTGCCCTTACAGCGGAGAATGTTTTCGTCTTGGCTGATAATGCACCCTTCGTTGTGGGAGGCACGAGTTGCGCGGCGCCGTTGTGGGCGGGTTTTACTGCGCTGGTCAATCAGCAGCGGGTGGCCGTCGGGAGACCAACTATCGGATTCATCAACCCGGCGGTTTACTCGATTGGCAAGGGAAACAATTATAGCTCCTGTTTTCATGACATCACGACAGGCAACAACACCAGTCCCAGCAGTCCTAAAAAGTTCTACGCCGTTGCCGGCTATGATCTATGCACAGGGTGGGGAACTCCTGCCGGGCAAAATTTAATCAACGCCCTCACAGGCTACTCGCTATTGTGTATGAACGTAATTGCTAATGTCAATGCTGGTGATCGCGTCGGGCCGGGTCGTGAGATAAATTACACTATTGATTACAATTATCCAGTTGGGCCAAACTGCTCGGATATCAATGACGTCAACATCATAGATTATCTACCGAATGAACTGGAGTTTATAGCATCGGTGCCGCCGCCCGACCAAATCATCGACTCTAATAAAATTATCTGGAATATCGGAACTCTTCATCTCGGAGATAGCGGTTCCGTTACGCTGGAAGTCAAGGTAAAATGCGCTGAACCGAACAGCACAATCACAAACGAATGTAATATAATAAGCAGCGGTCTGACCTTGAATACTGCTCACGAAAATACCCCCGTAGGCTGCCCGACGCTTACAAATGTTGATAACATCACTGGCTATGTCAGTAGGGGTGACGATATAACGTACAACGTCTGCTACGCGGCTAATGGTTATAGCGACACAGGTGTATTAATCGCAGATACTTTGCCGACTGGCGTGGAATTTCTCTCGGCCACAGGTAACTACAATTATGTCCCAGGCACGGGCACCATAACATGGAATATTGGCACAATGAGATCTATTGATACAAATTGTTTTACTGTAACGGTCCATGTGAAATGCGCTATGCCGGGAAGCACAATAACAAATAGTTGCCAAATGAGCGGTGATTGCATCAGTCCCATTATTGCTGAAGATAATACTTCTGTGTGTTCAACTTATGCTCTTCCTACACTTACGAAGGTTGATAATATCACCGGCTGTGTCAAGCTCTACGACGACGTAAACTACACTATCTGCTACACTGCTAATGGTTACGGCGATACCAATGTTGTGATTACCGATTACCTACCGAAGGAAATGAACTATATTTCGTCTAATCCCGCCGGAACTTATCATCATTATTCTGATGCTAACACGGTCACCTGGAGCATAAATTTTCCGTCGGATGCCTGTGGCTGTATCACATTGACGACCCAGGTCAATAACAATGTAATGCGAAACGGTACAATCACGAATAGTTGTGAACTCAAAGGTGATTGTGTTGATATAAATATGTATCAAACCAATTCTGTGTGTTCATGCTTGGGTCCTATTTACGTGGACGCAAGTGCCGCGGGAGGTAATAACGGGTATTCATGGGCAGATGCTTATAATCATTTGCAGGATGCCCTCCAAGCCGCGAAGGACTATAACTGTAATGAAATACTCGTGGCACAGGGAATTTATCGGCCAGACATTAACTCCGCACATCCTAATGGTACGAGCGACAGGGAAACAACATTCCAGCTTATCAATGGCGTTGCTGTTTATGGCGGTTTTCCAGCAGGCGGAGGGACGATGGAAGACCGTAAGCCGTCTGTTTATGAAACAATCCTTAGCGGCGACCTCCTGCAAAATGACCGGCCAGTCGCCGAACCCTGCGATTTACTTAACGACCCCTGCCGGGCGGATAATAGTTACCACGTTGTTACGGGAAGCGGGGTTACTCAAACAGCCATCCTCGATGGCTTTACAATAGCAGGCGGCGACGCCAATGCCGGTTCTCCTTACAACTCCGGCGGAGGAATGTACAACAACAATGGCAATCCGACCGTAAGATGCACATTCATAAGGAACGCGGCGCAATCAGGCGGCGGAATATATTTGAACAGTAACGATTCCAATGCAACGATTACAAACTGCACATTTATTGAAAACTCGGCCTCCGGCGGTTATTACGATGGTTACTACAATAGCGGTTACGGCGGCGGGATTTATTGTCGTGGTTCCTGGGATAGCAGTATTGCAATCAGCAATTGCCTGTTCAACAACAATTGGGCTGACCAAGGTGGTGGGATTTACATTATGAATGGTGGAGGTGGAGTGTCGTATGTTACGAATTGCACGTCTGTTGCAAACAGCGCCGATTCGGGCGGTAGTGCAATTTATGGAACTGGCTACGGCGGGGTTATAGGAGTAACAGTAACGAATTGTATCCTGTGGGGCAACGTGGGCGAGCAAATCTCCGGCGCTATCGATGCCAATGTTACCTACAGCGATATTCAGGGCGGCTGGGAAGGTGTGGGCAATATTCAGGATTATCCTATGTTTGCGACGGACGGTTATCACCTGAAGATGTGCTCGCCTTGCGTTGATGCGGGGACGAATACACCTGCCAGCGGCCTGCCGGCGACGGATATCGACGGCGAAGACCGAATAATGAATGGCGAATGCACTGGCGGCGCAGCCATAGTCGATATGGGCGCTGATGAGTATTTGCCTGATTGTAATGCCATGTTATATGCGCATTGTCGCAAGCCGGCATGTAATGATATTGCCGCTTTATACGTTGGCGAAGTGCCGGATGTTAATCTCGAATGGAGTCCGGGACGCCTTGCTGCCAGCCACGACGTTTACTTCGGCACGGATTATAGCGGGGTATATAACGCAACCACCGCAACGCTAATCATCTACAAAGGCCGACAAAGTGCGACAAGTTATTTAGCCACCGGCCTTTCAGCAGGCAATACTTACTACTGGCGAATCGATGAGGTCAACAACACTAATATCTGGCAAGGTCCTGTTTATTCCTTCAGAACCGGTCTTTTCATCGATGATTTCGAGCGTTACAGCGATACAAATGATATAAACGCCAACTGGACAACGGGCTATACCACTTGCACGGCGGAAGTCGAGGGTGGAGTAAACACGGGTGGACGTTTGACCTACGTAATCGATGCCGATGGGAAACATATGAATTTCTACTACAACAACTATATACCTGGCGGTGGAACCCCATTCTCAGAGGCAAACTACCCTTACAGCGGCGGCACGGTATTCTCCAACGGCAAAGAACCTAATATGCTTGTTATTTCCTTTAAGGGTGCAATTGGCAACATTGCAAACCCGATTTATGACAGGATGTATGTGGCTATTGAAGATACAGCGGGTAAAATCGGCGTGAAGTATAATCCGGACCCCAATGCCGCAAAGGTAACCACCTGGACACAATGGTATATCCCTCTCAACGACCCCAACTTCGCCCCGGTGAACCTTACAAAAGTGAGCAATTTCTACCTCGGCTTTGGCCAACGCTGCGTCGAATCGCAATCAGCCGGCCGCGACGGCAACGTAATGTTTGACAATATCCAGCTGGAGCCGCCCTATACGCCGCAAGGCAGGCAATTAACTGCTGATTTCACCTGTGACTGCATAGTTAACTTCGCAGATCTTGCAATAATGGGACAAGAATGGCACACCAAAGGTATAAAGGCAAATATCTACCCGATTGGCAATCCGGATAATATCGTGGACATAATGGATTTGGCGGAGTTGGCGGAGGAGTGGCTTAGATAGTGGTGATGTTGAGATGAAAGCTTGGTGAAAAAACGAAAAAATTTAAATTTTTTTGTTGCAGGTTTTGTGATTGAGCGGTAGAAGGTGATTGTAACAGCTCTTTGGAAAAGAAATATGGTAATCACAGGTCTCAAGGCGAAAGCTTTGAGATAAACAAATGGGAACTCGGTTGAAAGCCGAGACCGACCCGCGGCTGTAAGCGTCTGTTCCGATTGATGTCGGAAGTCCGAAAGGCAGATATCCACTGTTTCGCACTAATGTGCGGAGTGGGAAGGAGCTTTTAGGTAAGATGCGAGTCAGAAAACCTGCCTGTGGTGAATTAAGTGGTTAACCCCGTGAGATAAAGCGTAGCAGAAAATATTTATATCGCTGATTAGTTATCTCACGGGGTTAATGGAGTTCTCGCGGAATGGAACTCGGATTTGATGCGCTATGGCGCAGTTTTTGCGCTTTGTCTTTTAGTTTATCAAGCCGTCGTTCCTTTCGCGGGACGACGGCTTTTTATTTTGCGCTAGTTTCGAATTGGCGCGCCAAAGGAGGTGCAAAGACAACAAGATTTGCCGGGTTTGGAATGTGATGGAGAGGGGTAACAGTGATGAGAGAGTTTATTAAAGTTTTGGAGAAGGGAAAATGGCTTCGCCGAGGATGATGAAAAATTTAGTTTATCTGATGATTGTTTTAGTGGTTAACACGAGAGCTATGGGTTATACGATGCAGGGACTTGATATCGTGGTGGATTACTGGGCCGGGGCAGGCAGTAATGAGACGATTGTCGTTATTGACTGGAACCAGACAAACGGCCCTTACCAAACCAGCTCGCATGCCTGGGGTTTCAGGTGGGACGGGACAGCTTCTCTTTCGGATGCCCTCACGGCAATCGATGCAGTGGGAGCTTTGAACATAACAACATTATACGGAGGGAGTTTTGTCGGCGACGCATTTTACTACAACCCGTCGATAGACAGTGATAATCACACAAGCGCCGGCTACTCCGGCTGGTGGTGGGTGGGCGATACAATCAATGGCGGCGTAACCTGGGACGCAACCTCTGCCGGCTTAACTTCAGAAATTATCACCAGCGGTGAAATCGAAGGTCTTAATCTGGATAATGATAACTGGACAAGCGCGACCTTGACAATCCCGACGCCCGAACCCTGCACTTTAACAATTTTAGCGATTGGCGGACTGCTTGTTGGAAAACGAAAAAAGAAATAACAATATGACCACCGCAGGTAATATTAGATTTGTTTGCTTTTTAATCATTCTTGCGGCAACCCCCATGGCGTTGGGGATTTCTGACTTTGCCAGCGAATTGGTCAGTTACGGCGGCAGTTTCGGCCCGTCGCCATACAACGACCCTTGCTCAGTGCTTGGTAAGCCATCGACAGTATGTAAAAACCTCCCTGGACTGGGACTGGATCCCAATTTCAGAGTTAAGCTGGTTGAATCGGCTTATAACGTTGACCTTAATGATAAAAAAGTGGTAACCAAGCTAAATCCAGGCGCTACTATAGTGGTTAAATTCGACCATAAGGTCGTTGACTATCCGGGTAATCTTTATGGGATAGATTTTATTGTATTCGGCAACTCCTGGTTTGAGGGCCTTGGCAACATCAGCGACAGCGCGAATATGAATACTTACGCATTAACAAATGGCGGCCAGTTCGAACAGATAGAAGTTTCGGTGAGTCAGGATGGCGTAACCTGGTATAGTTTTAACAACGGTCCTTTCGCGGATGATTTATTCCCGACGCAGGCGTATCAGTGGGACAGGCAAAACGCCCGGTGGACGGACAAGGAAATGGATTTTACGAAGCCGGTTGACCCGAATCTCGGTTACAGCGACTTTGAGTATATTTCGGCGGCTGACGCGATTGATTTATATGACGGCTCAGGCGGAGGAACGGGATACGACTTGCAGAACTTGGCCGACTACAACAATCTCGCGGTTGACCCCAATACCGGCTACCGGTGGATTCAATACGTCAAACTCACCGGCACTGCTGAAAACCAGGGCGTGATTGACGCGATATCAGACGTTGCCGCCTGCGGCGACCCGACACATCCCTGTCCGACTGGCGATATGAACAAAGATTGCAGGGTAGATTTTTTAGATTTCGCGATACTGGCACAGCAATGGCACGCGGAAACTGGCTGGGATGATTTGGCAACGCTGACCGGTAACTGGTTAGTTTGCACTTATAACTGCGATTAAAAATTGTGAGAGCGTTAATGGGCAAAAAAGCATTTAGTTTAGTTGAACTTTTAGTGGTTATTTCGATAATCGCACTGCTTACGTCGATTTTGACACCGTCGGTGGTCGGGGCGCGCAGGCAGGCGAACCGAGTTTACTGCCTGAATAACCTGCGGCAGATGGCCTTAGCCGCGGATAGTTACGCTCAAAACAACAATGATTATTACCCAATCGCTCAATATTCCTGGCAGGAAAACGCATCAACCACATACGCGTATTGCTGGGATTTCACACAGATAACGGAAAACGGCCAGACGAAGATAGTACCGGGCCTGCTTTGGGAAGGTGATAATTTTGAGAAAATTCAACATTGCCCTTCATTTAAGGGCAATGACAGTATTACGGATTCACCTTATACCGGATACAATTACAATACCAGTTACATAGGCCACGGCCAGGGAGAAAGCGTTACTGACGCATATACGGGCAGCGTCATTACTAACCCGACACTGCCTTTATTTTCGATAGTCATGCCGGCAAAAACAACGCAGGTCAGGAAACCCCTTTCATGTGCCTTATTTGGGGATGGTCAATTTTATGAAGGGGCGAACAAATTTATGAGGTCGCCGTGGTATTGGGAAGGCGATTACGACTTTGATATCCGAAAAGGCGGGACACAGGGTTATCGGCATAACCGGATGACTAACGTTGCCTGGTGCGATGGGCACGCAACTTCGCAGAAAGAGCTTTACACCAACAGCCCAAGCAAGGTCCGCGCTAAAATCGAAACCTATAACGTAACCGCCACTGACTGCAAAATAGGATTTCTATCGCCGGATAACAGCGCGTACGGCCTGGAATAATTCGATTCGGCGGGGCAGGCCCACGCCCCACGACCGCCTACAAAGAATCGCCCCCGTCCTCTGTTCTCTGTCTTGCGTCCTCTGGTTTATTTCATGTCTTTATGGTAATCTGCCGCGAATGCGGCTGCAATTTATTGTATGCAAAGTGATGCAAAAAGAGGCGTATTATTGCGCGGCCCGCTCGCCGAACACCGTTGACGTGGTGGTGATGAAACAGGGGCTGCACAATGAGCCGGAAAAATTGCGCCGGGAGGTCCAAAAGGCGCTTGATACGACAACCGATACACAAAACAGGCCCTATGATGCTTCGCTTCTGGGATATGGGCTTTGCAGTAACGGGATAATCGGCTTGTCGGCCAAAATTCCGATTATTGTGCCGAGGGGGCACGACTGCGTAACGCTCCTTTTGGGCTCGAAAGACGTATATAAGGAGTATTTTGACAGCCACCGCGGGGTTTACTGGTTCAGTCCGGGATGGATTGAGACGGATATGCAGCCGGGGAAAGAACGTTTTGAAAGAACGCTGAAGGAATACGTCGAAAAATTCGGCGAGGACAACGCCAGATACCTTATGGAAACCGAGCAGAGCTGGATGAAAGAATATAATTGGGCAACGTATATCGACTGGGGATTTGCCAACAGCGGGAGTGAAAAGCAATTCACCAAAAAGGCGGCGGAATATCTCAACTGGAAGTATGATGAGGTGAAGGGCGATTCGGGCCTGATGCAGCGGCTTGTGGACGGCCGATGGAATGAGAAGGATTTTCTGGTTGTTAAGCCGGGACAGAAAATAACAGAAGATTTAACAAGCGACGGCCTGATAAAAGCCGAGTAAGGATTTGCATGATAAGCAAAATTGTATCAGCGATTAATTTGGGGGAGCATAAGCTGACGCCATGGGAATTTGTATCCGTTCTGATTTTTGTCAGCGTCATATTCGCTATTTACGCGGCCGAGGCGTCCCTGATAATTGGCGTTATAAAAAGCAAGCGAAGGGGACAGGTAATTCCGAAGCGATTCCGGTCCGCTGGCGCGATAGTCATTCATTTGCTTGCGATATTGGGAGTGACCTGCTTATTATATGGGTTCTTTATCGAGCCATACTGGGTAGAGGTCAAAAAAGTCGAAATCTCAACGAGCAAATTGCATCAAACTACAGTGCGGATAGTGCAAATATCGGATACGCATTGCACTATAAGACCGCTCAATGAGAAAAAAATGGTGGAAATAATTAACGGCCTTAAGCCCGACATTATCGTGTTTACAGGTGATTCAGCGAACAACTCGAAAGGATTAAAGCGGTTTAAAGAAACAATGGGGAAGCTGGAGGCCCAGCTCGGAAAATTTGCCGTGCGCGGAAATATCGACGATGGATTATGGCCGGGAGTGGACATTTTTGGCGGGACGGGCTTTGTTGAGCTTGATAGCAACGCCGTCGAAATTGATAAAAATGGGGAGAAGATTTGGATTACAGGAGTTTCCTGCGAAAAGGAAGGCAAGGCAGGTGATGTGCTGAAGAAAGTACCTGCCGATTGCTTCAGTGTTTTCCTTTATCACTTCCCGGATTTGGTGGAAGGTTTGAACGGGCTGAACGTGGATTTGTATCTTGCGGGACATACTCATGGCGGGCAAATTGCTTTGCCGTTTTACGGTGCGATTATTACGCTGTCGAAATTCGGCAAGAAATACGAATCCGGCGAGTACAAGGTCGGCAACACTATTCTTTATGTAAATCGCGGTCTTGGGTTGGCCGCCGGTTTTAACCCGAAGATGAGGTTCTTCGCAAGACCCGAGATAACTGTTTTCGAGATTCATCCGCCTTAAGCGTGATTCGTCCGCCGGGACGGATTAAGCCGAAATAGCTATGCCAAACAGCGATATACAAACCAGGCAAACGGATATATCCAGGACCTTGTTGGTGTGTTTTGTCCTGGCGGCGGCGACGTTTGCGGCTTTTGAAGGCGTAAGGTCGAACGATTTCGTTTTTTTTGACGACAACAAATATATTACGGGCAACGATGAGGCGCTAAGGGGGCTTAGTATCGACTCGCTCAGGTGGGCGTTCACGACATGGTATCAGGGCAACTGGCATCCGCTGACGTGGGTAAGTCATCTTATTGATGTTTCCGTTTTTGGTCTTAAACCGGCAGGACACCATTTTGTCAGCGTCGGTTTTCATATCGCAAACGTAATCCTGCTTTTTTTGATATTGAAAAAAATGACGTCCGCGGTCTGGCTAAGCGCATTTGTCGCCGCGGTTTTCGGCTTGCATCCTCTTGGCGTGGAATCTGTCGCCTGGGCTGCCGAGCGTAAAAATGTTTTGAGCAGCTTTTTTGCGTTTTTGACGATATGGGCGTATTTGCGATACACGCGAAAGCCGGGATGGCAGCGATATGTAATGGTTGCGATTCTTTTTACGGCAGGTTTGCTTTCCAAGTCGATGCTGGTGACGCTTCCGTTTGTTTTGATTCTGCTGGACTATTGGCCGATAGGCAGGTTCGGCGAAATGAAGGGGTGGCGATGGTTTTGGCGGGCGATTGTCGATAAGTCGCCGCTTCTGGCGATGTCTGCGGCTTTTTGCGTTGTAACGTATTTATCGCAGGCACAGGCGGATTCGATATTTGATATGGTTTCACTGCCGTCTGGATTGCGGATAAGCAACGCGCTGGTGTCGTATGTCAGGTATATCGGAAAGATTTTTTATCCGACCTCGCTGGCGGTTTTGTATCCGCTTGATGCGAACGGTTATCCGTCGTGGAAGGTGATTTTGTGTCTTGTGCTGCTGCTTGCATTGACGACGGCAGTAATTATCGAGAGACGCAGGCACAGATTCTTGTTGACCGGGTGGTTTTGGTACCTGGGGACATTGGTTCCCGTTATCGGCCTGGTCCAGGTGGGCGTGCAGGCGATGGCAGACCGATATATGTACCTGCCCGGCATAGGTATTTATATCGTGGTCGCCTGGTTTGCCGGCGAAGCGATGGCGAAATATCGTTTGCCAAAAACCATTCCGGCGACAATTGGCGCGATGATTCTGATTGTGCTGTTATTGATAACCAGAAATCAGGTTGGCTACTGGAAAAACAGCGAATCGCTGTTTAAACATGCACTGGATGTTACACAGAACAATTGCGTGATGCACAAAAACTATGGCCTAGTTATGAAAGCCCAGGGGCGTCTCGATGAGGCGATAGATAATTTCAGACAGGCATTAGCTATTAACCCCGTGTGGATAGATGCCCACGAAACACTTGCGGACGTGTTACAGGAAAAAGGGCTTGATGCTGAAGCGGCAGCCGAGTTAGAACTGGTTCTGCGGACGAGCCCCGATAAAATCAAGACGCGCAACGCCTATGGACTAATACTTGTAAAACTTAAGCAGTATGACAAAGCGATTGAACAATTCGACAAGGTGCTGGCGGAAAACCCGCACGAGCTGAGCGCATTGAATAATCTTTATCAAGCCGGCGTCGAGAGCGGGCAGCTCGATAAAACACTGGGTATAATTCTGAATTTACAGGCGAAAGACCCGAATAATTTCGTGTTCTATCAAGAGACCGGATTGCTTTATGGCATAAAGGGCGACATAAATACCGCGACAGAGCAACTCGAAAAAGCGTGCAGATTGTCCGGTTATCAGGTGGCCGAGCCGATGGCGTTTCTTTCGCAGGCGTACGCTTCTAAAAAGGATATTAAACGCGCCGCTGAGATAGCGCAAAAGGCACTTGAATTGGCCCAAAAGGAAGGCAGAGACGATGTTGTTACACAGCTCAAGGCCAGTTTGGAATCGTATCAGCGGGCAATGAAAGGAAATTGAGAAAGTGGAATTGCTTTCGGTTATTACGATTGCGGTCGGCCTGGCAATGGACACCTTCGCGGTGTCAATCGTGACCGGCGCCGCGTATAAACAACTGCACATCCGTCATACGTTGCGAATGGCGGGCTTCTTCGGCGGGTTTCAGGCGTTTATGCCGGTGGTCGGTTACCTCGTGGGGCTTACTGTGAGGCAATATATATCGAATTACGACCACTGGATTGCCTTCGGGATACTTGCGGCTGTTGGCCTCAAGATGATTTACGAATCGTTCAAAATCAAAGAGAAAAGAAAGACGCCGAACCCGGCGAATCTGGCGGTAGTCCTTGCCCTTGCGGTGGCAACGAGCATCGACGCCCTGGCGGTCGGCATTACGATTTCACTTATTACGCACGCGATTGCATTGGCGGTTATCATTATCGGCGCGGTAACTTTCGGCTTGTCGTTTGCCGGCGTCTATATCGGCAAAAAATTCGGACATTTCTTCGAGGGCGGTATCGAAATAATCGGCGGCCTCGTTCTCATCGGCCTTGGCCTTAAAATCGTCATCCAGCACGTCGCTTAAATTAAACCGGCGGCGGAGGAATCAATCAGCCAGAGGACTTTATCCAGAACAGGCCAGAGGATGTGAATCGGGTAGCGAATCTCATCGGGCGGGCCGGCGAGAACTTGTTTTAATGTCCCGGCTTTTTCGGAACCGCTGACAAGAACGACTATCTGTGAAGCGGCACAGATAACCGGATGAGTAAGCGTGATTCTGTTAACGGTCTGGTCGGGCAATTTCTGGTCCAGAAGATAAACCACACAGGCAAGGTCTTTTGCGTCGAAGCAGGCATTGGAGTTCGGAAAGAGCGAACCTGTATGGCCGTCGGAACCCATACCGAGAATGATAAGGTCGAATTTTGGCAGTTGACCTGATTTTATTTGAAAGACGCTTCGAAGTGTTTTCTCATACTGCCTGGCAGCGGAATCGAAGTCCTCGAAGTCGGTCGGAATCGGGTGTATGTTTTCTTTCGGTATTGGGACTTTTGTCAGGAATGTATCCGCGGCAAGTTTGTAGTTGCTGTATGGTGAATCGTGGGGGACGTATCTTTCATCAACCCAGAACAAATGAATTTTGTCCCAGGGTAACGATAATGCCTTTTGTTCCGAACCGAGAAGTTCAAAAAATCGCTGCGGGCTTCTGCCTCCTGATATCGCCAGATAAAAAACGTCTTTTTGTTTGATGGTCTGTTCGGCTGAGGCAATAAACAATTCGAGGCATCGGCGGGCAAGCGCGTCCGCGTTGGATAGTATCTGTATATTCGGTTTGTATTGCTCAGCCGGCGACATAATATGTATACGTCATTATATCCGCGTCCGGACAGGTTGTATCCGTTTTTTTGATTAGTGTATCGAAGCCGCGGCCCCCGCGTGAGGGGTTGTCTTTTTCATCAAAAACGCCAGCGGAATCATCAGCAGGAATATCCAACCAAGTATCCAGAAAACGTCTATATACGCGAGCATCGCGGCTTGCTGCTGGACAAAACCGTAAATTAATGTCTTCGTTTTTATTATCGCGTTGCCAATATCGGCTCCCTGCTGAACAAACATCGCCTGGATGTTTGCGAGATAATGCTGATAAACCGGGTTGGTCCCGGTAACGTGCTCGACTAATCTGCTTTGGTGAAACTGCATTCGCCGGGCAAGCAGCGTTGTGGTAAGGGATATGCCGAAGCTGCCGCCGAGATTTCTTGCCAGGTTAATCAGTCCCGACGCGTAATCGGTATCGGCTTTTGCTATATAATAATAGGCCGCGACATTGACCGGTATAAATAAAAATCCAAGCCCCGCGGACATAACAATTCTTGACCACACCGCGTCCCAGAAGTTGATTTGAAGAGTAAACCTCGCGGCCATAAAAAGACCGATGGCGCCGAATACTGAACCTATGATAAGAAGCCATTTTGCCTGAATCTTTGCCGCCAAAAGCCCCACTATCGGCATCGAAATCATTGTGATTATGCCGCCGGGCGATATCACAAGGCCGCTGTCCATTGCCGAATAACCCAGCAGGTTCTGCAAAAACATCGGCAATAACGCAGTGCTTCCGTATAATATAAAACCGATTGAGTACATTACTACTATACCGAGGGTGAAATTGCGGTCTTTGAGTATGCGAAGTTTTATAACAGGGTCTTTCTGTCGAAGTTCCCAGAAGACGGCTGAGACAAGGCATACCACGCAGATTACAGAAAGCGTTACGATAAAATGGGAATCGAACCAGTCCTCGCGTTCACCTTTGTCCAGAAGAATCTGGAGGGCGCCCAGCCCTACCGCGATAAGACCCAGGCCGACATAATCGATTTTGAAATCCTGCCCTATTTTTTTACGAACAAGATAAGGCGGGTTATGAACCAGCAGCATTCCCAGAAACACAGCAAGTATTCCAACAGGGATATTGATAAAGAACACCCATCGCCAGCTATAGCTGTCCGTAATCCACCCGCCCAGAGTCGGCCCGATTATGGGGGCGGTTACCACGCATACCCCGAACAGTGCCATTGCCATTCCGCGTTTTTCCTTCGGGAAACTTTCAACCAGAATGGATTGCGATATTGGCTGAAGCGCTCCGCCTCCCGCTCCCTGCAAAATCCTGTAAAACACCAAAAGCTCGATATTTGGGGCCAGCCCGCATAAAAAAGATGCCGCGGTAAACAGTATCACGCAGGCAAGATAGAATTGTTTACGGCCGAACAGCGACGAAAACCACCCGCCAAGCGGCAAAACAATCGCGTTCGAGACAAGATATGCGGTTAAAACCCAGGTGCTCTCATCGCTTGAAGTAGAAAGACTGCCCGCGATGTGAGGCAACGCCACGTTGGTTATGGTGGTGTCGAGCACCTCCATAAACGGCGCAATTATCACCGCTCCCGCAAGTACCCACGGGTGATGCGGCAGCTCATAATCGGTTAAATCAGGCAGTTTTTCCGGCGTACCGCTCATTTAACTTTTACCACAGGTATTACCGACATTCCGGGGGAGAGCTTCTTCAGGTCATTAGCATCTTCATCAAAAACGATTTTCACCGGCACCCTCTGCACAACCTTGATGTAATTGCCGGTCGCGTTTTCAGCGGGCAGCAAGCTGAATACCGAGCCGGTGCCCGCCTGGATGCTGTCAACGTGCCCCTTGAAAGTTTTCCCGGAATAGGCATCGACCTTAATAGTTACCTGCTGACCCGGCTTCATATGCTTCAACTGTGTTTCCTTGAAGTTGGCGACCACCCAGATTTCCGGCGGGACAATCGCCAGCAGGGGCTGCCCCGTGGTTATGTGCTCGCCCTGCTCGACGGATTTTTGAGTAACTAAGCCCGCCTGAGGGGCGATTATCTTCGTATATGAAAGATTCAATTCGGCCTGCTCGACCGCGGCTTTCTCCTCGGCGACTTTTGCCTGGGCGGCGGCAATTTGGCTGTTGGCCGATTCGAGCTGTGCCTGTGCCGAACGCGCTGCCGCCGAGGCGTTGTCCAATTGCTGCTGAGTGATTCCGGCCTTGGCGTCAAATAACTGCTGGTATCTATTGTAATCCTTTTCGGACCTGCTCGCCTCTACCGATGCTATACTCGCCTGCGCCCGGCTTTGTTTTTCTGTCGCCTGTGCCGTCGATAGATTAGCGCTGGCCATATCAAGGTTAACCTGGAAATCGTGCGGGTCAAGCTCGACAAGAATATCACCCTGCCCAACTGACTGGTTGTCGCTGGCAAGCACTTTATCGACATAGCCCGATATGCGTGCGCTTACCGAAATGATGTGCCCGGTTATGAATGCGTCATCGGTTGATTCTCGCGACATCGCCCAGACGATATAAATTCCCGCACATATCAATACGGCTATGCCCGCTATTATCCCGATTGAAGTTATTCGTTCCCAGCCGCCTCTGATTGCTTTTTTGATAATACTCATTTCTTCTTTTGCTCCATTTGAACATTATTTGTGTCCGACGCCGGTTGCGTCATCTTTGATGGTTCTAAACGCGCAAGTGTCCCCATTGCCCTGTTCAGGTCAAGCTTGGCAACCAGGTGAGAATAAATCGCCTGGTAATAGTTCGCCTTGGCCGTTGTGAGAGCCGTCTGGGCATCAACCACCTCAACCTGCGTATTTGTGCCTTCTCTGTAACCTGTCTCAACCAGCCGCAGCCCCTCTTCCGCGCGGGAAAGATTGAGCTTCTGCGAATCAACGAATTCGGCGGCGTCCTCGATGCTGAGTGTCGCCTTTGTCAGCTCAAACAACGCCGTTTCCTCGGTATCGACCAGGTCAATCTGCGATTGTTTGAGCCGGGCCTTTTGCGAAATGACGCCGCCTTCGCGGGCAAAACCGTCGAAAAGCGGCAAAGACGCCGTAAGCCCGTAGTCCCACCCGTTGTCCCATTCGACTCGCATCGGGTTATGAGAATTCGGATTTGTCCAGTAATCTTTGTAATAAGCGCTTACCATCGGGTAATAAGTGCTTTGCGCGATTGTAAGCAGTTCTTTCTGCTGTTTTATATCAAGCTCCCTGCCGAACAGGTCGGGTCTGTGCCTATAGGCGTTGGCCACGGCGTCCTGCATCGTTATATTCATTGGGACATACGCAAGCTCATCTGACAGGATAAAGGCGCTGTCCTGCGAGATGCCCATTATTTTGACTAAGTTTGCTTTGGATATGTTGATGGCGTTTCGACGTTGTATAAACTGGGCTGTGAAATTCGACAGCTCAACCTCCGCGCGCAAAACGTCATAACTGGAAGCGACACCGACAACGTGTTTTTGGTTTACGTCATCCAGGTGCGCCTTGGCGGATTTCACCGCGTC
>Ga0187881_10000480_pt1 | contig 48029 bp, 42 predicted proteins | sample June2016WEW_19_1_2_FD_133017 | JGI IMG/M metagenome (GOLD analysis project Ga0187881, IMG submission 133017) | Peatland microbial communities from SPRUCE experiment site at the Marcell Experimental Forest, Minnesota, USA - June2016WEW_19_100 | ecosystem: Environmental > Terrestrial > Soil >... | reverse complement strand
CAATCACAAAAATGATGAGCACACAGACCTGCGTCATAGCCGACGGCCATCACAGATACGAAACGGCACTCAATTACTACAAAGAAACGGGCGAACCATCGGCTCAATATGTCCTGACCGCTTTTGTCAATACGCGGCAGAAGGGGTTGCTTATACTGGCAACACATCGGCTTATACAAAATGTCAAGGCCTATGACAGCAAAAAGTTCCTCACTGCACTGAAAAAGGACTTTGACCTGACAATCTTTGCCTTCGATAACGAAAAAGCCAAACAGCAGGCCAGGCAAAAAATGTCGGACAAAATGAAGGCCGAATTCGACGCGGACAAAAACGCCTTCGGCATATACACGGCCGACGGCGCATTTTACGTCGCCGTGCTGAAAGACAAGCGCCTTATGGATGCCGTCGCGCCGGACAAAAGCGAACACTGGAAATCCTTGGACGTAGCCGTATTACATAAGCTCATTATCGAAAAGCATCTCGGCATCGATGAAAAAGGACTCGCAGAAGGCGCAAATATCGAATATGTAAAAGATACCGGTGAAGGAATAGAAGATTCCATAAACCAGGTTGACAAAGGCGCCAAACAGGCCGCCTTATTTATGAACCCGACAAAAATGAAACAAATCGAAATGGTCACCGCAACCGGCGAGAGGATGCCTCAGAAATCGACTTTCTTTTATCCGAAGGTCTATACCGGGCTGGTGATAAATAAACACTAACGTTTTATTGTAGAGGAGAAGTATATGGCTGATTGGAGAAAACCCCCAAGATTGTTCATTCCTGGACCTGTGCTGGTCAAGGAAGATGTCCTTCAGCAACTGGCTCGGCCGACGCTGGGACATCGCGGCAAAGATTACGCACAACTGCATGGTGAAGTTATCGACATGCTCAAGAAAGTCCTTTTCACAAACCAGCATGTTTTCCTTGTTACTTCATCAGCGTCAGGAATGTGGGAGGCCTCCATCCGTAACTGCGTCGATTTCAACGAGAACGTTCTGGCCACCTGCTGCGGCGCATTCAGCGATAAATGGGCTGACGTCGTGAAAAAATGCGGAAGAAACTGCGACGAGCTGAAGGTCGAATGGGGACAGGCCGTTACCGCGGAAATGATTGACCAGAAGCTGGCTTCCGGCAAATACGCCGCGATTACGCTTGTTTATAACGAGACAAGCACCGGCCTTACAAACCCGCTTTATGAAGTCAGTGAAATGATGAAAAAGAAGTATCCCGATGTTCTGGTGTTCGTGGATGCCGTCAGTGGCCTGATAGGCCTGCCGATGCACTTCGACCAGCTCGGCTTGGACGTCGTATTCGCGTCCGTTCAGAAGGCGTTTGCTCTTCCGCCCGGCTTTACCGTTGCGGCTGTCAGCAATCGCGCTATTGAAAAATGCAAGAAGGTCCCGCAGAGAGGTTACTACTTTGACTTTGCGCCCTTTGTCAAATCCAATGAGAAGAATCAGACGCCGACGACGCCGAGCATTCCGCATATCTTCGGGCTTCACTATCAATGCACCAAGCTGGTCAAAGAAGGTATGGAAAACGTCTGGAAACGCCACAAGGAAATGGGCGATTACACAAGGGGCTGGGCAAAACAGCGATTCGGGCTGTTCTGCGAGGAAAAATACGCCTCCAACACACTGACAACCGTCAAGAACACAAGAGGCGTTGTTGTCGCCGACATTATCAAAGCAGTCCAGGAAAAGCATCAGACCGCCTTCGGCAACGGCTACGATAAGCTCAAGGAAGCTACCTTTAGAATCGCTCACATGGGCGACATTACTCTGGCAGACCTGAAGGAGTTGACCGGCTGGATTGACGCAGAAGTGAAATAGCGTTAGCCCGCTAAACAATGGGTTCTCACAAAGACCCCCGATTCATCGGGGGTCTTTTTTTGTTCACGCCGGCCAATTCACGAGCCGAGGTGGTAGCTGAATTCCAGAATCTTCGGCTTGACCAGCTTGCGGTAGTCGTCCATCTTCATTACAATCGCCTTGTCATGCACACCCGCCTGGAACATTATATGGTCGTCGCCTTCGAGCGCCTTATCCATAATCGTGGGGATGTCATATAAATTCCCGAAAGGCGGCTCCGCCCCAAGCTCGCAATTGCCGAAGAGCCGTCCAATCTCTTCTTCTTCCGCAAGCTCCACCGATTTGGCCCCAAGCTGCTTTTTCAGCGCCCCCAAATCTACTTTATAGCAGGCCGCGAGCACACACATCACGTATTTGCCGTCAACCTTGACAATAACCGGCTTGACGACAAACATCCCCGGCTCATGCTCAACAGCCGCCATTTGCTGTGCGCTGAACGTCGGCTTATGCTCCCTCGATTCGTATTTTACTCCCGCTTTTTTCAGATACTCCAGCGCCTGCATCCTGTGCCCTCCAAAAATAATGTTCCCTAAAATACGTTATATCCCGTTTAACGCACGTAAACCTCGTATGTATATCCTATCTCTTTCTGCTCGCCTGCCGCAAGTTCCATAGTCCAGGTCAGACGGACATTGGCATTTACCATTCGCAGGGACTTTGCCAGCTTTTCGAGCTTCGCCTCGGGCTGCATCGCCTTTACCTCACCCGACAGCGACTTTGTAACCTCAAGCGTAATCGGTTTGTCCTGATTATTCGTCACCGAAAGTTTTCCCTCAACCACGACCAAATCCCAGTTTGTGTTATACCATTGCGCGGCGTTGTGTTTCCTTTCTTTTTCAAGCTCTATCTGCTCGGCCTTGATATTCATCGCACGCGTAATCTTTACAGTGCCTTTTTCCTTGACCGGCGTGAAATTCAGCGTGTCCTGCCCCAGTATCACGCCGTCTTTGACTATTTCCGCGGGAGCAGTCGTCCAGGGCATCTTCATCACATTATCCAGCCGTATGCAATGCCAGACCTCCTGCTGCGGCTCCGGCTGCTGCCTGGGCTGGTTATAATAGTTTTCTTCCGGGCTTATATAATTCGGTATCTCCCATCGATAGATATGCTTATACGGCACCGAATCGGTAAATAGCGGGAAATACCCCACCTCTCCCTTTGTCAATCGCACCTTCTCAACTGGGTATAAAAATAAATCCTCCGCCATCTTACCAAACTCCGCCGCTCCATACGCAGGCATAACCATCACCGGCATTTCCCCTTCCATAGCCATGTTGTCATAAGCCATTGCTTGTCGTTGCACCATTGGATTAGACATCACTCCTCCCAATGCCATTTGTCCACGCTCACTTTGGCCTCTTATAAGTGATTGCAAGAACTGGGCAAGGTTCTCTTTCATTGCAAGGGGGCTTGCGATGTCAGCAAACTGTAAATTCGGGAAACCTGTCACGAACTTCACATCCACCCCGTTCCAATCGCAGACCTCGTCCATCACCTCCGCCTTCGCCGCAAGCTGCGCGTTGTTCGGTTCGGTTATATCTATCATATAGCTCGGCACCCACGTCGCACCCTTGGCTAAGCAGCTTACTGTAATCTTTTGTCCGCCTGCCGCTTTCTTAAGTGAGATATCCAACTGCATCCGGCTTGATTTTTTCTCGTATTTCGCTGCCGGTTCATTATCTTTGAAATCAACCCTGGCAATTCTGTCCGCGCTAACGGCAATCTGCCCTTCGTCCGTGCCCAAAAACACCATATTCCGTATTCCATAGTAGCCGGGATATTCCCCGCTGATAGATAGTCCTGGGTTATAAGGATTTGGGGGGAACTTCCGCGGTTCTTCGGTTACTTTAAGCAATTTCGCCTCAACATTCGCATCCGGCTTATCAGTAAAATATACTTTTACCTTCCTCCCGATATTACCTTTGAGCAAATCCACCACTGTTGTCGCCTCTATCTGCTCTTTGGCCTCGACTTCTTTGGCGACAACACTTTCGACATCTACCTTCGGCGGATAAGAAACCCAGAACGTCCCGTGCGATGCTGCCGCCTCGGGGACAATATAAAAGGACTTAACTTTTTCAGGGATAGTTACCTCCCAGACAAAAAATCCCAGGCCGTTTTTAAAAAGCGAAACCTGCTTAAGCTCCATTTTCGCTTCTGTCGCCGGCTCCTCCGCAAATACATATCCGACGAAACCAAAAAACGCCAATACGCCTAACGCAAATGATTTTTTTGCCCGCTTCATTGTCCAAACCTCCTTTTAAAAATAATATCCCGTTTCGTACCTGTTATCCTTAACCTTTTTCCTGCATATTTGAGCAGCTACCAAAATATGCTTCATACTCGTAATAGTCAACAATGTTCGTATTAAAGCAATCGAAACCACATCTTCGTTTAACTCCCCGCCCAAAAAAGATTTAGACCAGCCGAACTCAAGGTCGATAAATTCGTATTAAAGCCATGTAACCCCGGCAGCAAAAAAGGTTTTTGACGCGTGTTTCTAAACATCTATTATTTGGAGACCAGGAAAATGACTACGACAGCAAAGCCGTATAAATCCAAAACATTATCTCGTATCATCCTCGTTCTCATCGTTTTTTCGCTAATTTCGCCGTTATCAGCCCTTGCTGAGGACTCAAAGGGCATCGATACTCTTCGCCAGCTTGGTAAGGCATTTGCCTCAATCGCGGAAAAGGACTCACCAGCCGTAGTAAGTATCAAGGCCAACCAGGCCATAACCCAGACATATTCCGGGCCTTTTGGTGATTCGCCTTTCGACGACGAATTCTTCGAACAATTCTTCGGCAGGCAGTTCCGTCGACAGCAACCACAGCAGCAGCAACGACAGCCCCAGCAAAGAAAAATCATCAGGCCCGTTCAGGGCTCCGGCTTTATCGTCTCAAAGGACGGCTACATCCTCACAAATAACCACGTCGTTGAAGACGCCGATAAAATCATGGTAACACTGATGGATGGGCGAGAATTGCAGGCAAAACTCGTCGGCACAGACCCATCCACCGAAGTCGCTGTTATCAAAATTGACGCCAACGACCTGCACGCCCTCGAACTGGCCGACTCCGACACGATTGAAGTTGGTGAGTGGGTAATCGCCATCGGCAATCCCTTCGGGCTTAGCCATACAGTTACAGTCGGAATCGTAAGCGCAAAAGGCAGAAACGGCCTGGGGCTTTCAACATACGAGGACTTTATACAAACCGACGCGGCAATCAACCCCGGCAACTCCGGCGGCCCGCTGATTGACCTCGACGGTAAAGTCGTCGGCATCAACACCGCGATTGTCGGCTCAAGCGGCAATATCGGCATAGGTCTGGCTATCCCCATAAATATGGCAAAGTCCATTTATGACCAGCTTGTCCAAAAAGGAAAAGTCGTGCGCGGATTCCTCGGCGTTACCATCCAGGATATCACGCCCGACCTGGCTGAATCGTTCAAGCTCAAGGATACCAAAGGCGTCATCGTTCCCGATGTTTCGCCTGATTCCGCAGCAGCAAAAGCCGGTCTCAAAGCCGGTGACATCATTACCGCGTTTGATGACAAGCCCGTTGAAAAAGCGGCGGAATTCCAAAGACGCGTAGCAATGAAAAAACCGGGCAGTGAAGTCGAAATCACCGTTCTGCGCGACGATAAAAAACAGACGCTTACCGCCAAACTCGAAGAAAAACCATCTGATGAGCAACTTGCCGCAAACATAAAAGGCCGAGTCGCTGAAAAGCTCGGTATAACCGCTCAGAATCTCACCGACGATTTAGCCAAACAGTTTGGATTCGTTGGACAAAAAGGAGTCCTCGTTACCGACGTGGAATCCGACTCTCCGGCGGCAATGGCGGGTATTCAGCCCGGAAGCTTAATACAGGAAGTGAACCGTAAGCCGGTCTCGAACGTCAAGGAATTCAAAGAAGCGGTAGACGCGGCTGCTAAAGAAGGAAAAGTAATGTTGCGCGTCAGATACGAAAAAAGCAGCACATTCGTTGTCCTGACAATTCCGAAGGATTAATTACACTGCAAGGGTATATTTACTAATCTGATTACAAAAGCCCCGTCCCCGCGGGGCTTTTTCATTGCTGCCGCTTTTCGGCAGAAGCATCCTATTAACTGCACTACTGAATGAACGTGGCTTATTTGTCGCCCAGTGCCTCGATATCAGCCATGTCTTTGTTCCTGCCGAGCGTCTTTTTATTGGCGATTAAATCTTTTTTGCTTATGAAGAAAACGCCCGTATTGCCGTAACTGCCGCGAATTTTGCCTGCTTGTGCCTTCTCCCATGATACACCGGTAAGTGAAGTCATAATATCAACGCGCACAGGCGGCACACCAAGCTGCACAACATTATCCGGCGATGTAAAGTCCGACTCCGAAAAATTCAGTGAGCCGAAACCGAACTCGTCGAGCACCGACAAAATACGCTTTGCATTCGCATCCTCCGGCTTAACAAAAAGGTCGATATCACCGGTGAAGCGGGGAGCGCCGTGAAACGCCAACGCGTAGCTGCCTACGACAAGATACTCAACTTTGTGAGAGTTTAACAACTCTAACAACTCTTTGAAGTCCTTGTGAATCTCCATATACCTGCCGTCTCAATATCTCCACAGCCGAAAGACGTTCTTCAGGCGTCCTGCTAAGCCAGTATTCCAGGTTCTTCCTGATTTCAGAATCTTTGTCCAAACGATGTTTTTGCACGGTTTTACGAATCATAAAATCAATTATACCTTCAAAGCCGTTGGATAGAAAATGAAAAAACAGTTGCTATCAGGTCTTGCTTTTCAAACCCGGAATTGATATAATTTTCCAAACTTAAGCATGATCCAAAAGAGGGCCAATAGCGACAAATGAAGGTATTGCTGAACGCCAAACAAATCGACAGCATCCTCAACAAGCTGACAAGCCGGATTATCGCCGATATTCCCGAAGGCGTTGAAATAGCCGTAATAGGAATCCGCAGCAGGGGCGAAATCGTCGCGCAACGATTAGCAAAACGACTCTCCGAAAAAATCGGCAGCGATATACCCTGCGGGACGCTCGATATCACCCTTTACCGCGATGACCTCAATTCGCCCAAAAGCGGTTCGCAGCCCAAGGTCCGCACCACGGAAATCCGCTTCCATATCGATAACAAACTCATAATTCTTGTTGATGACGTTCTGCATACGGGCAGGTCAGCGAGAGCGGCTATGGACGCGCTGATTGACCTGGGCAGACCAAAGGCAATTCGCCTGGCGGTGCTCGTTGACAGGGCCGGGCGGGAATTTCCCATTCAGGCCGATTACGCCGGCTATAAGGCAGACGCAAAACCGGAAAAATTAGTCCAGGTATTTTTGAAAGAATCGGACAACAAAGAACAGGTCATAGTTGAATAACCTGATTAAAAATTAAATTGAGGCGGTCGCCAGGTATGGCTGAAAAGGGCAAAATAAAGGATTTTAAATGGCAGCGCAAACATCTGCTCGGCCTTAGAGAATTAACCGCTGAAGAAATTACTTATATCCTCGACACCGCTCAGGGCTTCGAGGAAATAAATGCAAGAGCGGTAAAAAAAGCTCCGCCCCTGCGAGGCAAGCTCGTGGTCAATCTCTTCTTCGAGGACAGCACCCGCACGCGAAACAGTTTCGCCCTGGCCGCAAACCGGCTTAGTGCAGACGTCGTTGAGTTCACCAAAAAAGACAGCTCCGTCAGCAAGGGCGAAACGCTTCTTGACACCGCCCGCAACCTCGAAGCAATGGGCATCGATATCGTCGTCATCCGCCACAACGCGGGCGGCGCACCTACGCTTCTCAGCAAATATATCAACGCCTGCGTCGTCAACGCCGGCGATGGCTACTGCGAACACCCGACGCAGGGTCTGCTCGACGTCTTCACTATTCGCAAACGCAAAGGTTCGCTCAAAGGACTCAAAATCGCAATCGTAGGTGATATATCACATTCACGTGTAGCCCGCAGCGATATGTGGGCAATGACAAAACTCGGGGCAGAAGTAATTTTCGTCGGCCCACCGACGCTGATGCCGCCCAAAGTCGAGCAGCTACCCGTCAAAATCAGCTACTCACTCGATGACGTTATCGAAAAAGTTGACGTAATAAATATGCTCCGAATCCAGTTTGAGCGCCTTGGCGGCAACCCGTTCCCTTCGGTCCGCGAATACTCTCACTACTTCGGCCTGACCGTGGAGCGAATGAAAAGGGCAAAATCCGATATACTCGTTATGCACCCCGGCCCAATAAACAGGGGACTTGAAATAGAAAGTGAAGTCGCCGACGGTAAAAACAGCGTTATACTCCAGCAGGTAACCAACGGCGTCGCAGTAAGAATGGCTGTGCTGTTCTTGGTGAACCAGGCCGCGGCTGAAAAACAGGCAGAAGCACAAAATGGTTAATAAAGCAAAAAAACCTATGGGCGACGAGCTGCTTATAAAAAACGGTCATGTAATCGACCCGGCGAACAAAATCAACCGGAAATGCGACGTGCTGATTGCCGACGAAAAATTTGTCGAGGTCGGACGAATTTCGTCTCTCGTCGCTCGTGGTTCGTCGCTCGAACGAGGCACGAGTCACGGGTCACGAGTCACGGTCATCGACGCGACGGGCAAACTCGTCGTGCCGGGCCTGATTGATATACACGTTCATTTCCGCGAACCCGGCGATGAAGAAGAAGAAACAATCGCCAGCGGCTCAGCCGCCGCGGTCGCGGGGGGATTCACATCGGTTGTTTGTATGCCCAATACGACCCCCCCAATAGAAGATGAAACAGACGTCGAATACGTCCATCGAAAAGCGAGAAAAGCCAGGAAAACGCACGTTTACACAATGGGCTCCATAACCAAAGGCAGGGAAGGTGTTGAGCTTGCCGAGATGGGCTTTATGTCCCAGGCCGGCGCAGTCGGTTTCACAGACGACGGCTCAGGCGTTCAGGACGCCTCGGTAATGTTGCGTGCGCTCAAGTATGCCCAGATGTTTAACGTCGTTATTGCTCAGCACTGCCAAGATGATAAAATTGCTGGCAAAGGCGTGATGAACTCCGGCTACTACTCAACAATCCTCGGCCTGCCGGGGCTTGACCCGCTTGCCGAAGAAGCAATGCTTTGGCGCGATATTCAGCTCGTCAGAAAAATCAAGGCAGGAACGGTTCGTTATCACGCCCAGCACATCTCAACTGCCGGCTCCGTCGAACTGATTCGAGCCGCAAAGAAACTGGGTCTGCCTGTAACCTGCGAGGTAACACCTCATCATCTGCTGCTGACTGAAAAATGCTGCGCCGAATACGACACCAACTACAAGGTGAACCCGCCCCTGCGAACCGAAAAGGACATCGAGGCCCTCAAAGAAGCGATTGCCAACGGGCTGGTTGACGCATTAGTTACTGACCATGCCCCGCATCTGCAAAGCGAAAAGGAACTCGAGTTTCTGGCGGCGCCGTTCGGACTCATCGGGCTGGAGTGCGCTCTGCCCCTTTATATCAAGGCGCTGATTGAGCCGGGAATCCTCGACTGGCCGGGATTGATTCGCCTTATGGCGGAAAAGCCCGCGAAAATCATCGGCGTGGACAAGGGAACAATGTCAAAAGGCAAACAGGCCGACGTAACAATCATCGACCCCAACGCCGAATACAAAATCAACGTAAATACCTTCCGCTCAAAAAGCAAAAACTGCCCGTATAACGGCTGGACCGTTAAGGGCAGGGTTGAAAAAACAATCGTCGGCGGAGAAATAAGGTTTTCTGCGGAATCCTGTCCGCCGTAAGTAAGGCGGTATTGAACGATGCCGGTTATTATCGACGGACACAATCTGCTGTGGGCCATTCAGAACCCTGACGAGGACGTATCCGTAACCGATGTCGCGATGTGCCAGGCCCTCGATACATACTTCAGTATTACACACGACAAAGCCGAAATCATCTTCGACGGCATAGGCCCGCCCGACAAAACAGGATTCAACAATTTAAGCAATCTGGAAATCACCTTCTCCGGCCGCAATACCGATTGCGACTCCATTATTGAACAAAGAATACTCGACAGCACCGCTCCCTCGCACCTGACCATAGTCAGCACCGACCGCAAAATTCGAGATGCTGCTTCCGCACGAAAAGCAACCTCCATCCAATCCGATGAATTCTGGGGCATGGTAGCAAAACGGCTCAGCAAACAAAAAAGAGGCAAAGAGCCGGCCGCTAAACGCACGGGTCTGACAGAAAGTGAAACCGAACTCTGGCTCAGGACCTTCGGCCTTGACCGCCAACATCCGCGGACTAAACAATGAACGATTCCGATAAAACCAAAGAACAGCTTAGCCAGGAGATCGAACTCCTGCGAACTCTCATAGATGCCCTGCCAGACCGCCTTTATGTAAAGGACGCGAAAGGCAGATTCGTCATCTGCAACAAAGCCGTGGAAGGGGACTCAGACCTGCCTGTTTCGGGAGACCTTATTGGTAAAAGCGACTTTGATTTATTCCCGCCCGAATTAGCGAACGCACTCTATGCAGCCGAGCAGGAGATAATAAAAACCGGCAAGCCAATGGTGAACGAAGAGGCCCACAGAACCCGCCCCAAAGACGGGCAGGAAAACTGGAGCTTGTGCACAAAAATGCCCTGGCGGGATAAAAATGGAAATATAATCGGCCTTATCGGCGCAAACCGGGATATCACCGAGCGAAAAACAGCAGAGTTGGCCCTTCAGGATTCTGAGGCCAGATACAAAGCGATTTTTGAGTCTGCCAGAGAGGGAATTTTCGTTACCGATATTAAAACAAAACAATTCAAGTATGCCAATCCGGCCATCTGTAAAATGTTTGGCTACACCGAAGAAGAACTAAAGCAAATGGTCGTGCCTGATTTACACCCTGAAGAATATGCGGCCGAAGCAATTAGCCACTTTGATGCAATGGCACATGGTGAAAGAGAACTGTCCCGCAATGTTCCCTGTTTACGCAAGGGCGGAACCATATTCTATGTGGATATCAACACAACCGTCGTTACAATAAATAACTGTTTATGCAACGTAGGATTTTTTACCGACATAACTGAACGCAAACACGCCGAAGACGCCCTGCGTGAATCCGAAGCCAGATATAAGGCGATATTCGATTTCGCTATCGAAGGAATTATCATCGCGGATATTGAAACAAAGCGGCTTAAGTACGCCAACCAGGCCGCCTGTGAAATGTTTGGATGCACCGCTGAGCAATTTCAGCACATAACCGTGCATGACATGCATCCTAAGGAATACATACCCTCTGTCCTCGCGAGATTCGAGGTCCTGGCGCAAGGCGAAAAAACGCTCACTAACGATGTGCCCTGTCTTCGTAAAGATGGAACCTTATTCTATGCTAACATCAACTCGACCCGTATCATCATAGACCAAAAACCGTGCAGCATGGGATTATTTACCAATATCACCGAACACAAACGCGCCGAAGACGCCCTGCGCGAATCCGAAGCCAGATACAGGGCGATATTTAATTATGCCACCGAAGGAATTATCGTCGCGAATATTGAAACAAAGCGGTTTAAGTACGTCAACCCGGCCGCTTGCGGGATGTTTGGATATACTGCTGAACAACTGAAGCAAATGACCGTGTATGACATACATCCGAAAAAATACTTGCCCTCTGTACTCGCGGGATTCGAGGCCCAGGCACGAGGTGAAAAAACGCTTACTCCAAACATCCCCTGCCTCCACAGGAACGGAACCGTATTTTACGCGAACATCAATACGGCCGGTGTCGTCATAGACAACACATCGTGCCTCGTCGGACTATTTACCAACATAACCGAACGCAAACACGCTGAAGACGCCCTGCGACAATCAGAAGAAAAATTCAGAGGTCTTGCTGAGCGAAGTTCCGATATGGTCTTTATGACAGACGCAAGAGGTTTCATAACATACCTGTCGCCTGCCAGCGAAAGAATATTCGGCTACAAACCACAAGAAATGGTCGGTAAAAACTTCACAAATTTTCTTGTCAAATCTGAAATACCAAAAGCCGCTAATAGATTCACCGAAAAACTAAAGGGTAAAAAACTCGGCGTCCTCTACCTCGAGGCCAAAAAGAAAAATGGCTCCCGCGTATTTATCGAATTAAACTCATCCCTAATCATACATGATGGCAAAACCGCCGGGACACAGGGAATCATAAAAGACATCACTGAACGCAGAAAGACAGAAGAGCAACTCAAAAAGGCGCACGAAGAGCTTGAAAAAAGAGTAAAACAAAGAACTGCCGAGTTAGCCAAGGCGGTGGAAACTTTACAAAAAGAGGTCGCAGAGCGTAAACGCGCCGAAGAATCACTCCGCAGCGCCGAAGTGCGATTCAGAAGCATCTTCGAAAACACCATCGTTGGCCTCTACAGAACCACTCCCTCCGGCCAAATACTGCTGGCCAACCCCGCCCTCCTCAAAATGATGGGTTGCCGGTCTTTCAAACAATTGGCCAAGTTTAACGTCGAAAAAAACGGCTTTGACCCCTCAACGCCTCGTTCCAGATTCAAAAAACTCATAAAAAAAGAAGGCAGGGTCGTCGGTCTCGAGTCCGTCTGGCGCAGAATCGACGGCACAAAGCTTTTCGTTTCCGAAAGTGCCTTTGCCGTAAAGGACGCCAAAGGCAAACTTATCTATTACGAAGGCACGGCCCAGGACATCACAACACGAAAAGAAGCGGAAGAAAAACTCATGCTCTACCAGCAGCAGCTCCGCTCTCTCGCCTCGGAACTTTCGCTGGCCGAGGAACGGCTCAGAAGACGAATTGCCGCCGAGCTCCACGACCACATCGCTCAGAACCTCGCCATATCTAAAATTAAACTCGAATCGCTAAAAGATGACGTCGAACCGGGCTTGGCCAAATCGCTCAAAGATGTAATCAATCTAATCTCGCAGACCATCGATGCGTCCAGGTCGCTTACTTTCGAAATAAGCCCGCCCGTTCTTTACGAGCTTGGTTTTGAGGCAGCCGTCGGCTGGTTAGTCAGGCAAACCAGGCAGCGATTCGGCCTGGATGTTGAATTCATAAACGACGAAAAACCAAAACCGCTCAACGCTGATATCCGCGTCCTGCTGTTCCAGGCGGTGCGAGAACTCTTAGTCAACGTAGTCAAGCACGCCAAGGCCAAAAAGGCGAAAGTTTACGCCCGCGCAGTTGATGACAATATTCAGATTACTGTCGAGGACGACGGCGTCGGCTTCGATGCCGCGGCACTCAACCCAGCAAGGGATTTCACAAAAGGGGGTTTTGGCCTGTTTAATATCCGGGAACGACTTGACCAGATTGGCGGAAGTGTTATCATACAGTCAGGGCGAAAAAAAGGCACGCAAATCACCATGACCGCCCCGATAGAAAAACTAAAGAAACCACGCTCGCGTTTTTCAGGCACCCGCTCTGAAAAAAACGGTCGGCGGAAAAATAAAAAATGACCTGCGCAACACGCTCTGCATCGAAATAATCAGCGGGACAGGAGAATGAAAATGAGCACAAGAATCCTGTTGGCAGATGACCACAAAATAACACGCCAGGGTCTCCGTTCACTGCTCGAAAAACAAAAGGATATGGAGGTTATAGCCGAGGCGGATAATGGTCGAGCTGCTATTCGGCTGGCCGCCGAGCTTGCCCCGGATGTCATAATTATGGACGTAACTATGCCCGACCTTAACGGGGTCGAAGCCACAAAGCAAATCCTCGCAAAATCACCCGACATTAAAATTATCGCCCTTTCGATGCACTCCGACGCCCTTTTTGTAACCGAAATGCTCAAAAGCGGCGCAGCCGGATACCTGCTCAAGGATTGCGCCTTCGAGGAACTTACAAGGGCCATACAAACCGTTGCCGACGACAAAACTTATCTCAGCCCCGCCATATCCGGCGTCGTCATCGAGGATTATCTTCATCGGCTTAATACAACCGAGTTTACAGGCCCGGACATCCTTACCGACAGGGAAAAAGAGGTCGTCCAGCTCATGGCTGAGGGCAATTCCACCAAGCAAATCGCCCTAAAACTGCATATCAGCGTCAAAACCGTCGAAACACACCGCAGGCAGATAATGAGCAAGCTCGATATTCATAACGTCGCCGAACTGACCAAATATGCCATCCGCAAGGGCATCACCTCCCTCGAAGATTGACCCAAAAACCCAATCAGGTATTTTTACCAGCAAAATCAGGGTTGCTCTGATAGCAGTTTGCAATAAACCTGTGATACAATACGTCATTAAAAGTAGATATTATGACTGCTATTTTCTGCGGAAGCAGTTAGTAACGATATAGGGAGTGTCATTTGCGCGGCTCTTACAGGGCATTTTGGGTGTGGGTGCCCGTAGGACCCCAGTGATGCTCCTTTTTTTGCGCATTTCCACCATTCTTCGTACCCGCCAATACCATTAAAGATTCACTCCCTGCTTCGCCGACACACTAATTATAAGACCCTGATTTGTTAGTCGAATTCATCAAGTGCCGCTTGAAGGGCACAAAGGGGGTCTGTTCGTTTATTCAAAGAAGGAATCGTATGAAAACCAGGATATTGCTTTACGCCGTGTTAACCGCCATTATTCTTACATCTGTCGGCTGCCAGAAACCTCGCGCAGTCGTCGCTCCCCAGTATGACAAACCACTTGCCCCAGGCCAGCTCGCCCTGCGAAAAATTACCAATCCCGCTGAAATCCCGGATTTCACCAGCGCCTGTAACAATCTCGCTAATCTCTCCACAGCCATTGATAATTCACTCGACTACCTGAAAAAACCGTCGAGCAACCAGTTTTATCCATACGCAGACATCACACACGAACAGGTCGTCAAATCCCTTACTGCTTTTAAAGACCTGTTCAAATCAGGCCTGACGGGCAGCCAGCTCAACGACGCCATCCGTCAGAAATTCGACGTCTATATGTCCGTCGGCTGCGATGACGCAGGAACCGTCCTGTTCACCGGCTACTATACCCCCATCTTCTCCGGCTCAACCGTTAAAACGGCACAATATCAGTATCCCCTCTACCGCCAGCCCAATGACTTAGTCAAGGGTGACCAGGGACAAATTCTCGGTAGAAAAGGTGCCAACGGCCAAATCACCCCGTACCCGGCACGCGCTGAAATCGAAAATTCAAATATGCTCGCCGGCTCTGAAATCGTCTGGCTCGACGACCCATTCAAGGTCTATATCGCCCATGTTCAGGGTTCAGCGGTCATTCGTATGCCTGATGGCCGACTCGTAACTTATGGCTACGCCGCCAACAATGGCTACGAATATAAAAGCATCATCAAGCAGCTCATCAGCGAAGGAAAAATACCGCCCGACCGTGTCAGTTTGGCATCACTTATGGATTATTTCAAAGCCAACTCGGCGCTTGTCCGCCAATACACCCAGATTAACCCCCGCTTCGTATTTTTCAGGCAGGCAGAACAAGGCGGCCCGCATGGCAGCTTGAATGAGCCGGTCATCGCTTACAGAAGCATCGCCACCGATAAAACCATCTTCCCACGCGGTGCCCTGACGTTTTTCGCAACAAATCTCCCGCGTCAGATAGGCAATACGACTTATACTGACCCGTTCGCCGGCTTCGCACTCGACCAGGACACGGGCGGCGCAATCCGCGCAGCGGGCCGATGCGATATTTACCTCGGAATCGGCGATGAGGCAGGCAAGCTCGCAGGCCAAACATACCAGGAAGGCAAACTATACTACCTGTTCCTAAAGCCCGGTTATTGAACAGTTGATACGTCTCATTATTCTTTACAATCGCCGGCTCCTTCGGTATAATGCTGCGACAATCACCGCGGAGACCACGGGTATTATCTAAAGATTTTCTCAGCGTCCTCTGCGGTGAACGAGACGCAAATGGCCGGAAAAATTATAATCGATATCGAACGTTGCAAGGGCTGCACCCTTTGTGTTACCGTGTGCCCCAACAACGTAATCACCATTTCGGAGAAGTCCAACAGCAAGGGATACTTCCCCGCTGTATCCACAGGGCCAAATTGCACCGGCTGCGCCAACTGCGCGATTGTCTGCCCGGATTGTGCCATCGAGGTATATCGGGACAAAACCGGCTCCGAAAAAATAGACATAAAGTCTGTCAGCCCAATAAAAAAAAACGAAATAAATAACTTAGCCAGAGAATCGAAGTGAGTGATAGAGTTTTAATGTGCGGTAATGAAGCGATGGCAGAGGCGGCGATACAGGCCGGCCTCGACGCGTATTTCGGCTATCCAATAACGCCCCAGAATGAAGTTACCGCCTATATGTCGCAAAGAATGCCCGAAGAAAAACGGGTCTTCGTCCAGAGCGAAAGCGAGCTGGCAGCGATAAATATGGTCTTCGGCGCAGCGGCAACGGGCAAACGCACTATGACCAGCTCTTCCAGCCCGGGCATCAGCTTAATGCAGGAAGGCATAAGCTATCTCGCCGCCGCGGAACTGCCCTGCGTAATCGTTAATGTTATGCGGGGAGGTCCGGGTCTTGGCAATATCGCCCCATCACAAGGCGATTACTTCCAGTCCGTAAAAGGCGGAGGCCACGGCGATTATCATTGCATTGTGCTCGGCCCATCGGGCGTCCAGGAATTCGCCGATATTATGCCGCTCGCCTTCGACCTGGCGGACAAATATCGAATACCAGCTATTATTCTCGCTGACGGCATAATCGGCCAAATGATGGAACCTGTTGTGATTCCAACAAACTCAAAACTTAAAACTCAAAACTTAAAACTCCCAAAGAAGGACTGGGCTTTAACAGGAGCCGACGGCAGAAAGCAAAATATTGTCCGCTCGCTGTGGCTGGCGGATGGTGTGGTCGAACAGCATAACTACGACCTTCAGGCCAAGTATCGTCAAATCGAAAAAAATGAGACACGCTGCGAGCAGTCAGACGTTGATGACGCTGATATCATCATCGTCGCTTATGGCATCTGCGCCAGAATCGCCCGACGTGCCGCACAACAAGCCAGGGAACAGGGAATCAAGGTCGGCTGCATCAGGCCGATTACGCTTTGGCCCTTTCCGGCCGAGCAGATAAGTAAGGTTGCAGACAAATCGCCCATTTTCCTTGTTGTCGAAATGAGCTGCGGCCAAATGGTTGAGGATGTCCGTTTGGCAGTCGCGGGCAAATCGCCAGTTGTATTCTGGGGCAGGCCCGGCGGCGGAATAGTAACCGTTGAAAAAGTCCTCGAAAAAATCGAACAGTTGACTAAAAAAGCGAAGAAATAAAACCGATGCAGACCGTATTCAAAAGAACGCCGACGCTCAAGGATTGCCCGACGCATTATTGTCCGGGCTGCGGCCACGGCATCGCGCATCGACTCGTCTCTGAAGTAATCGACGAATTAGGCATCCACGGCAGGACCATCGGCATCGCGCCGGTGGGCTGTGCGGTTCTCGCTTACGATTATTTCGATGTTGATATGGTCGAGGTCGCTCACGGCAGAGCACCGGCAGTCGCGACCGGAATGAAAAGGACCAATCCAGACAAAATCGTCTTCTCATATCAGGGCGATGGCGACCTGGCGGCAATTGGAACCGCCGAAATTATCCACGCCGCCCATCGTGCCGAACAACTTACAGTCGTCTTCATAAATAACGCCGTCTTCGGTATGACAGGTGGCCAAATGGCCCCGACAACAATGCTGGGCCAAATAACCGCCACCACCCAGAACGGACGTCAGGCCGACGGCCAGGGTTACCCGTTGAACGTTTCGGAACTTTTGGCGGTCCTGCCGGGAGCGATTTATGTTGAGCGATGCGGACTTTGTAGTCCCGCTCATATCCGCAAGGCGAAAGCCGCTCTCAAACACGCGTTCGAACTCCAGATGAATAACGCCAAAGGTCTTTCTCTTGTCGAGTTGCTTTCACCCTGTCCGACCTACTGGCGAATGACGCCACCAGACGCTATGCTCCATATTCAAAACGAAATGACCAAGGTATTCCCCTTCGGCCGATTTAAGGGATAAAATGGCAAACAACAGATTATACGAAGAGGTTACCATCGCCGGGTTCGGCGGGCAGGGAATTATCCTCGTAGGCAAACTCCTCGCGCAGGCCGCGATGAAGGCGGGCAAGGAAGTTACCTTTATGCCCTCCTATGGCGCGGAAGTCCGCGGCGGTGCATCCAACTGTATGGTCGTCATTTCCGACCAGCCGATTCCCTCGCCGGTAGTGAGCAATCCCAAATGCGTAATCGCTATGAGCAAAGCCGCTCTTGCCAAATTTGAAAAAGCCGTCCAGAAAGGCGGAACATTGATAATCAACTCCTCGCAGATAGACGTCCAGCCCAAAGTCGATGATTCAGTTGAGGTTGTGAAAGTGCCAATCGACGAAATCGCTGTCGGACTCGGCAACGCCAAAGTCGCAAATATGGTTGCCCTTGGCGCATACCTGCAAAAACGAGGGGTCTTTAGCCCCGACGAGGCAGCCGAATCACTGCCCGACGTGCTGGCGGAACGATACCACGTCATAATACCGTTGAATAAAAAGGCGATGCGAAAAGGCGCTCAGTTCGTAAAGGAATCCGTCGGCTGATACCGACGCCGCTGACACGGAGGTTAGGCGTGCAAATACTCGGAAACACAAATAAAAGCAAAAGCGTACTCAGCAGAACAATCGGTCTGCGCCGCTCGGCCATAGGCCTGCGAATCGCGCCGATGATTGATATGATTTTCCTTCTGCTGATTTTCTTCCTCGTCGCCGCAAGGTGGAGCCCGCAGGAGGATTTCCTCCCACTCCAATTGCCCGTCGCCAGCGCGGGTACAGTCGTCCAAACCGCCGTCAAGCCGGAGCCGCTGACAATTCAAATCACGCCGACAAACACCGGCTGCCGGGTGCAAATCGGCTCATCCCGTGCCGTCAATATACCCTCCCAAAACCCCGAACAGGGCCTCGCCTCGTTGATGGAGCAAACCAGACAATGCCTGCTCGAACAAAAACGATACGCTACCGACCCCGTCGAAATCGTATGTGCGGGCAAAGTCAAATGGGAAAACCTCGCCCAGATTTACAACGTCCTTTACGGAATGGGCCTGACCGATATCACGTTCAAGATGACTGAGTCGCCGAAAAATGATACGTCCGATTAGCAAAAGACATTTACTGCCGCTTGTGCTGTTAACAATTTCCCTGCCCGCCATTGCTGCTGATGCTCTGCCAACCGCTCAGGATATAAACGACGCCCTCCAAAAAGCAAAACAAACCTATGATTCGTTCTTCTCGCAGACCTTCACAATACGAATGCAGTATGAATACTCAGGCCGATTCCTAAACCAGCAGGATAAAGACATGCTTTGCAGGGCCGCCAAGCAGGCGTCAGCCGACCTTGAGCAAATCGCGAACACGCAACTCGCGATGAAACAGGCAATCGAATCGTATCAGAAAGACGACTGGGAAGCCCTGTTCGGCCAAACGGGCCTGTGGCGAAAACTCGCCGCAGACCTCACTAATACACAAACCGGCAAACTCGAAATCGACTGCTATCTCGCACGAATAGCCGGCAGCCGCGAAACCGAACAACAGTTTTTCAAGATATTGGCCAAATCCGACTTGAGCCGCTGCGCTCCCCTCAAGGCCTCACTCGAAAAAATAAAATATCTTGGCCTATCCGAACCAAACGAGCTTGATGACATCGCCGACTCGCTTGCCAAAAGTGATTGCAAAGAAAATCCCGAAATGCTCCTCACGCTTGCAATCCTCCAGAATAAATACGCCCCCGATACACTGCAAAATATCTTGTCACATTCTTCGCAAACGGCAAACTTCCTCGGTAAAATTATCCTCGCGGACCTTTCTTCCGGCTCCGACCTCAATTCGCTCAATCCCCTCACCGCCGAACTCGCCGCGTATGCCGCCTCGACAACAAACTTTCCCGAACACAAAGATTTGCTGCTGGCAATCGCCGAGACCGACAAATTAAAAACACCCGGCACCATTTGTATCGCGGGCGGAGCAATCGTCAAATCCGATCCGGGAAAAGCCATCGAGCTTTTAATGGAATCAAGCGATTCGCAGCTCCGGCAAAAAGAACCCCTGCTCGATATCGACGCCCGCGCAACCGCCGAATACGCTGCCCGCCTTGCTTATGACAACTTCACTCAAAAAAATATCGATTGCAATCTCGCAATCGCCGCCTTCGATAACTACGCCCGCATCGCCTCAGATAAAATGGGCGAAGAGATGCAGTATCTTTATGGTGAAATTTTATTCGACTGCGGCAAAACTCAGGAGGCCTCTGAAATCTTCACAAAACTTGCCGATGGCCCCAAATCAATCTGGCACGACAAGGCCTCTCTCCAGCTTCTAAAAATAAAAATTAACGCCGATGTCGAAGGAGCCCTTCCACAACTACGAAACTTTGTTCTCGATTGCGCGGGGCAGGATGAGCAAAAACGCGTCCTTCGTCTCGAAGCAATGGATATCTATTGTCGGGCGATTCTTGGCAGCGACATCAACGATTCCGCAACACAGGTCCTGAACCTGCTCGATGCCGCAGAACAAACGCCAGGCCTGCGATACGACCTGTTCAAAGCACAGGCGTTGCGCCAATTGGGGCGACTTGAAGAATCTGCTCGGTATATGTCGAAAGTTATCGCTGAAGACAGTAATTCATCGGCAGCATTGGCCGCCCAAATCGCCTCCGAAATTGTCGATAAAATCGAACTCTGGCAAAAAAATGCCAACGACTTCAACGAATTGCTGCGAAATTGCGACACCCTTGCCGAGTTTGCCAACAAATCCAACAATAATATACAAACCAACCTGCTTTTTGCTGAGACGTCAATCTTACAGGGGAAAATTTTCCTGACGCCTTTTTCTCCTGACGAAAACGATGTAACCTGGCTGCGTGTGCAGGCCCGACTTTTAATGGCACAGGAAAAATCCGAGCAATCCGCCAAGCTTTGGGCAAAAATAGCAGAGCTTCGGCAAAACGAAACACCCACACAAACCCAAAAAAGCTGGCACTGGTGGCAGGCCAAATTTTACGAACTTGATTGTCTTGCCAAATCACCCTCAGCAGACAAGCAAAATATCGCACATGTTATCGACGTGCTTTGCGGCAGTAACCCTCAAATTCCCGCCCCCTGGGCCGAAAAACTCGATATTCTGAAACAACACTGCACAGCCAATTAAGTTGCAACGAACCTTCAGCCGATTTAGAATATATAACTATAACAACACTCGTCTCGGCGAAGGCCGTGCTGATGCTATAGAAGTAATAATTGTGCCGAGCCATAGCCGGACTGAAACTTAAATCTGATTTGGAATAACCAATGGCAAAACAAAGCGATATCAATAAGCCAAGGGCCGTATGCAGCTTCTGCGGCAGGGCAAGCACCCAGCAGGACACCTTCATCGAAGGCCCGAACAAGGTCTATATCTGCCCCGATTGTGTCGGACTTTGCGGCGACATCATCAGGCAAAACAAAAAGCAGGCCAGCCGGTCGTCCTTTGGCAGCAAAAAACTGCCGAACCCCAGAAGCATAAAAGAATACCTCGACCAGTACGTAATAGGCCAGGAGCATGCCAAAAAATATCTCGCCGTCGCAGTGCATAATCACTACAAACGCCTGCTTCACGTTGACAGCAAAGACAGCGAAGTCGAAGTCGATAAATCCAACGTCCTGCTCATCGGCCCCACCGGCTCAGGCAAAACGCTTCTCGCCAAGACGCTCGCGCGATTCCTCGATGTCCCCTTCGCAATCTGCGACGCCACCACCGTAACCGAAGCCGGTTACGTCGGCGAAGACGTCGAAAACTTCCTCCTCCGCCTTTTACAAAATGCCGATTTCGACCTCGAAGCCGCACAGCGCGGTATCGTATATGTCGATGAAATCGACAAAATAGGCAAGACCAACCAGAATATCTCAATCACACGAGACGTCTCCGGTGAAGGCGTCCAGCAGGCCCTGTTGAAAATGCTCGAAGGCACAATAGCCAATATCCCGCCCCAGGGAGGCAGAAAACATCCCGAACAATCCTATATCCAGATGGACACCTCGCACATTCTCTTTATCTGCGGCGGCACGTTCGTCGGTCTCGACAACATAATCAAAAAACGCTTAGGCAAAAAGATGATTGGCTTTGGTTCGGAAATGTCGCAGCTGCCCGATGAGCAGGCCGAGCTGACCAATGTTCTCGAACAGGTCATACCCGAAGATGTTATCGAATTCGGAATGATTCCCGAATTTGTCGGGCGAGTGCCCGTTATCACGGTCCTTGCGCCTCTCAATGAAAGCGCCCTTATCGATATCCTGACAAAACCCAAAAATGCGCTCATCAGGCAGTATCAGAAATTCTTCGAGATGGAAAACGCCGAATTGCAGTTTACCGAAGACGCCCTGCACGCACTCGCCAAACAGGCCCTCAAGCACGCCACCGGCGCCCGCGCGCTGCGTTCGCTTGCTGAAACGCTGATGACTGATTTGATGTATCAACTGCCTGAAGAGCCAAAGCCGGCTAAATACGTCATTACAAAGGACATTGTCGAAGGGATAGAGCCTCTCTCCGCGGCAAGACAACTCCCCGCAAAAAAAGAATCTGCGTAAATTTGGATTCTAACGTCAGCTATCTGGCAACGGAGAAATCTTTTGTCGCCGCCAAGCGAATGTCGGTTGCGGTGCTTTTGGCAACCGCGGCTAGGGCATACTGGGCCTCGGCGTATGGAATATCCTTATCAATCCGCAGCGTAACGACCCTGCTGTTGGCAGGCAGGTCTTTGAGCCGGGCATCCAATAATTCGGCGACTTTCTCCGCCATTTGGTCATAATTCGACAACGTAACTTTCTGAGAACCTACCGCAAAACTGCTTTTGCCCCGCTGGTCTTTCATAACCGTAACAGTAGTAATCTGCGCCTCACGCTGGTCATCGGAACTGGCGAAATTGCAGTTGTCGGGGACATAAACCTGTAGATTCTCCGTCGCGATAAGCTGGCAGGCCAGCGCGAAGAATATGATAAGCTGAAATAAAACATCCACGAACGGTATCACGTTTAGCGTCTGAACCGTGCCGCGGTATTTTTTTGGAACCTCAAAAGCCATAAATGCTTTCCGTACTGAAAAAATTATGACGACAGCGTCGATGTCCGAATTGTCCCGCCCGATTTTGGCGGAATTTCAGTAATTGGCTGCCCCGGACCCGATTTGGTCTGCTCTGTTCGCTTTTGCTCTCTTAAAGTATAAGCTATTTGCGAAAGGGTTTTTTCCGCCTGCTCAGCCGACTCGCTGGCGAGCATTTCGATTCGATTCTGGAAAACGCCGTGAATGGTCAACGCCGGTATAGCAATCATCAGCCCCCATAATGTTGTTACAAGCGCGATTGAAATGCCGCCCGCCAATTGCGAGGGATGCGGCTGTCCGCCGACCGCTGCCATCGCGTTAAACATCTTGATTATCCCAAGGACCGTTCCGAACAAACCCACCATAGGCGAAACATTGCCCATGATGTTCATCCACTCGATTCTGCGTAAAAGCGCAAGTGCCTGCTCCTGGAGCGATTCGATAACCATACTCCGCATTCGACTCAAATCGCCGCCGCATCTGCTAACCGCGCCACTAACAGCAACGCTGATAAAATCGCTCTTTTCCGCGAGCCGCCCCGGCAGTTGAGCCAAGCCCGCCTGACGCGTAATATCGGCAATGGTTCCGCAAATATCGTCCGGCAAAAGTCTTTTCCGGCGAATGACAAAACAATACTCCGTCGCCAGATAAACCGTAACCATCGACATCGGCAAAAGAACAAACCATACGACCGGTCCGCCTGCCAAAAAAAACTGCTCGAAATACGTTTTAGGCATAGCCATTCTTGCTGCCGCGCCGTTGAAATCCGTCCTCGCAGCCGTTATCAGTATCATCACAACCACAACAAGAGCTGCAGCCATAAAAAACAGCTTTAATAAAATTCCTTTATTCATTACCGCATCCCCGCCTCAATTGTCACCGTCCTTCTGTTCGCCTGTATTGCCGACCATCACGAATTTCCCGCCGCTTTCCTTCGCTATCGTCTCAAGCACTTTGCCGTCCTGCTCGGTGCACCAGAAACCAATCGTGTTTATCTGCGTCTTTGGCGCAAAACTTCTGTGTATTGTAGCGACCTTGTGCGCAAAACGCGAACCATCCTGCTCGCTCAATTCAAAACCATCCGTAAGAAAATATATCGCCGAGGCCCCGACGCCAGTCCTGTCCTTAATCATAATCGCTCGTTCCAGCGCATCTTCCGCGTTTGTCGCCCCTCTCGGCCCAACTGCCGCGATAAATTCGTATGCTTCTTGTTTCGCCTGCTCGGCAGCCCGCACCATTTTCCCACCGCCCGTTTCCAGGATGCTCCCCCCGCCGAAAACAATCACGCAGAAATAATAATCCTGCGGCAGCTTCTCTATCGAATCAATAAGCTCTTCCCGCACGCGATTCCACAATCCCCGCATACTCCCCGAGCAATCAACGACGTAACAAATCCTCCTGCCCTGCGCCGGGCTGTCGAAAAATTCTATATTTGCCGCTGATTCCCCGCTGCCGATCGCAGTCGATACCTCAATCGGCTGCTTTACTTCTTCTGCCTGCCGCTGATAATCCTCTTTCGGCGCGTCAAATACAGGCCGAACATTCGCGTATGTTCCTTTTCCGTCTGCTTTAACTATCGGCCTGCCCTGAATGATGTCCGCCTTGAGCGAACCGGAAGAATCGAATGGTTTACTATCGACGGGAATAACCTTTGGTTTGGGCGTAACCGCCTGCCTGTCAGCGAGCTTGGCTGCCTGACCGATGCTCACGATCGTTGTCGTTTGCAGCGGCACAGGAGCCGACTGCGAAATTTTTACCGCCGCGAAAACCGACAACGCCACGATATGCGCAAAAACAGACACCCCCAGTGCGTATAACTTTATCCTCCGATGGTTTTTTACCGTTCCCTGGCTCACAACACCGGCTTCCTTCTAACCGCATTTTTCAGTTTTAAGTGTTCAGTGTTGAGTTTTTGGCAGTTTCACTCAACTTAAAACTCAAAACCAAAAACTAAAAACTATTAATCTACCACGTCCACCAGCGACTGCCCCGGCACCATAAGGTTATACACTAAAATCGCGTCGCCGTTGTGCAGCCGGATACAACCCTGTGAACCGGGCGTCCCGATTTGCTCAGGGTTCTTCGTGCCGTGAATCGCAAAACCCTTTTTACCCACCGCATTACCCTCAATTCCCTCAAGCGCTATCCACCGTGAACCAAGCGGATAATCCGGGTCTTCAGGATGATACGTCTTGCCGGTAACAGGGTCCGTCCAAATCGGCTGTATCAGTTTGCCGCCCTCTTTCGCACGCCATCGCCCCGTCGGCGTCTCCATACCCTGCTTACCAAGCCCGACGGAGAAACTCTTCACGTAAGTGTTCTGCAGGTACAAATCCATCGTAAACGTCGAGCGATAGACCCTCGCGTGGAACGGCCCGTTTATTACTTTTATTGCAACGCCCGCCTGAAGCGCTTCCGGCTTGGCCATATTATTTATCTGCATCAAAATTTCATAGGGCACATTGTGCTTCTTTCCGATTGTCGAAAGCATATCGCCCGGGGCAACCTTGTAACTGGCCGTCAATTTGTCCTCCGGGTAAACAAGCTTGCCGAACAGCCACTTGTCCGACAGCTCCGCGAGTTTGCCCTTGATAAACAAAAGTTCCTGTCCCTGTGCCAGGGGCAAAAGCTCATTAAGCCGGTCTCTCGCCTCGATAATTTTAGGTGTCGGCTGATTCAGCAGCTCCACCGCCTGCGCAATCTGAGCCGATACAACCGAGCCGTTGGCGTCCATCGCAACCGGTGCCGCCACATTCGGCTCAGTCATATTCGCCTGTGGCTCCGGCGCAACCTCCTGCGAGCCGCCCCGGCTGCGCTTAAGAATAAATCCCGCTATTGCGACCACGGCCACCACAATCACAATTATCGATATATACAGAACTCTGCGAACCTGAGCCGAACGATGCTCTCCATAACCACCCGGATTAACAGCCATTTCAATCTCCTTTATTTACTGCTCATTCCTGCCTTTTTTATTTTTGCGCCCGCTACGGGCTTATCTTTGCCAAAATACAAAACTTCCTCATCGCTAACCAGCATATCAACCGGCACATCATACTCTGTAACCGGCACCGTTTCTTTCACCTGCTCGGCGAACGCAAAGCCGCATTTCATCGCCTTCAAATCTTTGTTGGAGAAAAACCTGTCGTAATAAGACCCGCCGCGCCCAAGCCGATTGCCCTTCCTGTCAAACCCCAGACCCGGCGCAACCACCAGATGAATATCTTCAAACGGCACAGGCGCACCGGTTGTCGGATTTCGCAACCCACCGACCTCTTCCGAAAAACCCGTCTCCAATGAGTTTATCTGCACGGGTATCATATGCCTTTGCTGCCACGACACCTTCGGCACAACCACGGTCTTACCCATCTGCCACGCGGAAAGTATCGCCTCTGACGTATCAATCTCATGAGGAAGTGACAGATACATCATCACCGTGGAAGCATTTTGAAATTCAGGCGTCGCAATCAGCTTTCGACACGCCCGCTGGCTTTTTTCCTTCCGCTGCTCAGCCGATATCCCGGCCAGACACTTTTGCAACTCCAGCCGTAACTGCGCCTTGTCCATACGGTACTCCATTCAACCGTTACCCTGCTCCGCTTGGCCGCTACTTTCAATCCTTTTGGCCTTACTATCTTTTATCAGTATTTCGAGCTTTTGTAAATAACCCCGTATATTTTTTTCGTATCCTCTGTCTGTTGGTCTGTAGTATTTTTTCCTTATATCTCCTGGTAAATATTCCTGCACCACAAATCCGCCCTCAAAACTGTGCGGATACTTGTATTCCGCCCCGAAACCCATCTTTTTCGCCGCAGCATAATGGCTGTCCTTCAAATGCTTCGGAACCGCCACGGTTTTCTCATTTTGAACATCGCCAATCGCGCTGCCAATTGCCGACGACGAGGCGTTCGACTTTGGCGCACAAGCCACATAAATCGCCGCCTGTGCCAGCGCCAATTGCGCCTCAGGGAGCCCCACAAACTCGCTAATCTGAAACGCCGACGCCGCTAAAACAGTCGCTATCGGGTCCGCATTGCCTACGTCCTCCGCGGCACAAACCGCAATTCTTCTGGCGATAAACCTCACGTCCTCCCCGCCAGCAATCATTCTGGCGAGCCAGTAAACCGTCGCATCGGGGTCGCTTCCACGCATACTCTTCTGAAACGCGCTCGCCAAATCGTAATGCGTATCACCCGTCTGGTCATAATCGATTGTCTTGCCCTGAATCGAGTCCTTTGCCGTCTGAAAATCGAATTTAATCTTTTTAACTGTCTTCTGCGACAAAATCCCGACTTCCAGGGCGGTCAACGCCTTTCTCGCATCGCCATCGCATACAGCCGCAAGATATTTCAAGGCCTTATCTTCCGCTTCAATATCGTATTTGCCAAGCCCTCGCTCTTTATCTGCAATCGCCCGCTTCAATAATCCGACAATGTCATCTTCACTCAATGGCTCAAAATAAAACACCGTGCTTCTGCTTATCAATGGTGAATTTACCGCGAAAAACGGGTTTTCCGTCGTCGCCCCGATGAATATTACTATCCCCGATTCCACATCATCCAAAAGCACGTCCTGCTGTGCCCTGTTGAAACGGTGTATTTCGTCGATAAACAAGACGGTTCGTTTGCTGGAGGATGCTAATCGGTCCTTCGCCTCGGCTATCACGTCGCGAATATCCTTTACGCTCGCCGCAGGTGCGCTTATGTATCGAAATTCCGCCTTCGTCTGGTTGGCAATCACCATTGCCAGCGACGTCTTTCCTACCCCCGGCGGCCCGTAAAATATCAAGCTGCTCAAGGCATCGGCTTCTAATATCCTCCGTAGCAGTTTCCCTTCGCCGATAAAATGCTGTTGCCCTGCGAACTCATCGAGAGTTCTGGGCCTCATCCGAACCGCCAACGGCGCAGCAGCCGACATCCTCGCCTGCTCAGATTTGCCAAACAACGTCTTGTCATCCCTGCCAGCACTCATTGAGCTATATTATAAGGTTCTGCCACATACCTGTCGAAGCTATATTCATTATCTACACCCAAACGCGTCATAAAAATCCCGAATAAATTCTCTTGACAGATACGCCCTAATATTTTAGCAATAAAGGCCTTACCAGTATTAATAAACGTAACCGCAGTCTGACTTGGAGATAAAAAAATGGAAATCAAGATTCATCTGAAAGAAAAAGACATACCCCGCAAATGGTACAACCTCGCCGCCGACCTGCCCACCCCGCCGCTGCCGCCGCTGGGACCCGATGGAAAACCCATCGGCCCCGAAATGCTGGCGCCGGTCTTCCCGATGAACCTCATCGAGCAGGAAGTCAGCACAAAACGCTGGATTGATATCCCCGAGGAAATCCTCGATATTCTCTACAGGTGGCGGCCAGCACCGCTGCGAAGGGCCGTTTACCTCGAAAGGTTCCTGAAGACCCCCGCCCGCATATACTACAAAGACGAGAGCACCAGCCCCCCGGGCAGCCATAAGCCAAATACCGCTGTCCCACAGGCCTGGTATAACAAGCAGTTCGGCATCAAACGACTCATCACCGAAACAGGCGCAGGACAATGGGGCAGCGCACTCGCCTTTGCCTGCCAGTTGATTGGTCTCGAATGCAAGGTCTTTATGGTTCGTATCAGCTTCGACCAGAAACCCTTCAGGAAACTTATGATGCAGGTCTGGGGCGCAAATTGCGTCGCAAGCCCGAGCAACGAAACAAACGCCGGCAGAAAAATCCTCGCGGAGATGCCAAACACCCCCGGCTCACTCGGTATCGCCATCAGCGAGGCAGTCGAGCAAACAGTCACAGATAAAACGGGAAAAACCCGCTATTCACTTGGAAGTGTCTTAAACCACGTTCTGCTCCATCAGACAATCATCGGCCTCGAAGCCAAAGAGCAGCTAAAAACCGCCGGCGAAAAGAAAGTCGATATCGTCATCGGCTGCGCTGGCGGCGGAAGCAACTTCGCGGGTCTTTCATTCCCGTTCGTCACCGACAAAATCAACGGCGCAAATATCAAAATTATGCCCATCGAACCAACCTCCTGCCCATCCCTGACTCGCGGGCCTTTCTCATACGATTTCGGCGACACGGCAGGAACTACGCCATTGCTTGCGATGTTCACAATAGGCCATACCTTTATCCCCGCCCCGATTCACGCCGGCGGTCTTCGTTATCACGGTATGGCACCTCTCGTCAGTCAGGCCACAGTCGAAGGATTGCTTGAACCAAAGGCATATCCACAGACCAAGTGTTACCAGGCGGCGCTTACCTGGGCGAAAACCGAAGGGTTTATCTGCGCACCGGAAACCAGCCACGCTATCGCGGCTACCATCGACGAGGCCATTAAAGCCAGAGAAGAAGGCAAAGAAAAGGTCATCCTGTTCAGCTACAGCGGACACGGCCTTATGGACCTCTCCGGCTATGACGCCTTTTTGTCCGGAAAACTAACCGATTATGAACTGCCCGAAGAAGACCTTAAAAAATTTACCGCTCCCTTGAAAAACTTCCCCAAGGCAGAAGCAAAAAAAACCGGAAAATGGTAATTTTTTGACAGCGTAAACAACTAAAGTAAAGATATTTCAAAGAATAGACCGATAATATAGTTGTTTGTAAGGCCGTTAGAACAAAATTACGGTTCTTTTGGGAAGGCATGCAAAAAAAATGAATTTGTGCTTGCCCAACTTATCAGTGTTGATATACTGCTTTATCGCCCTCGGTGTGGTGCCGACGGAACGGACGAAAACATAGTAAAATAAGTATGTTGAGGGTATTTTTTAAGGAGACAAATGCAATGAAAAAGTATGTCTTGTTGTTAACAGCGGCGATTCTGTTTGGTATGGTTGCCCCGGTGCTGGCCGCAGAAGGCGACTTCCACGGCGATTTCGGCTACACATACGACACGATGCATGTCTGGAGAGGTTTCATGACATGGGGGCAGCATAGTGGCAGCAATGGCTTTATCGACCTCGACTTCTTTGGTTCCGGCTTTGGTATGAGCATCGAGGGGCATGTGTCCAATGGCGGCGGCTATTGGAATGCTCAACGAGATGATTACACCTTGTTTTATCAGAACAAGATTGCCTCAGGGGACACCTTAGAAACCGATTACAAAGTCAGCTACGTCTATTACAACTATCCGCAGACAAACGAACTCCACTCCGATACAGCTATTGACCTTCAGGAATTCAACACTCTGTTCGCCTGGCCCAACATCACAGGCATAAAAGGCCTCGTACCGGCTTATTGTATTATCAAGATGTGGCCCTCAATGCATAATACGGTGGTTGGAGATAACAATCCTAACGGCGGCTCCGCTTCAGGTTGGGCCCACGTCTTTATGCTCAACTATGCCCTGCCTCTCGAGAATATCTCTTCTGAAATTCCCAAGCAGAACCTCGACTTCCATACAGAGTTGGTGTGGAACGACGGTATCGACCCCAGACCAGGTGGCGCATACACCAGCAGCGACTGGACCGATTTTGTAATGGGCGTCTCGACCGACTTCGACCTCGGCAGCGGTTTCATCTTCACACCGGGAATCAATGAGCAGATTACTATGGAAGATGACGGGAACAAGGGCGTTGCCCCCAAACACGACATCACATGGGCAACCTTGACCATAAAGTACAAATTCTAAAAACAGCTTATCTGTGTTCAAAACCAAAAAGGCCGGCTTATTTAAGCCGGCCTTTTTCATTTAACGCGGATAAACCTCTCAGGCCGTCCGTCCAACGACAAATCTCGCCGTCTCGACAAGCGACTTGCTGCCCCTGTTATCCCCAACGCCTACTATTGCCGTAATTGCCTGCCCGACAAATTCCTCCGCACGCCTCCTCGCGTATTCGATACTGCCGCAGGTATTCAATCTGGCAACTAACTCCATTCTGCCTGAATCCCCATTTTGCTGCGAAAGAATCCGTTTTGCCTTTTGCTTTTCCGCTTCGCCTGCGGTTTTTAATAAGTGAATCAGCGGTAGCGTCAGTTTATCGCGGTCAAGGTCATTGCCCGCCGGCTTACCTGTCTTGTCCTGCTCGCCGACCAAATCAAGCAAATCATCGGTAATCTGAAATGCGACGCCGACGTTGCGTCCATAAGACGCCAATGCCTGCACCGTCGATTCATCCGCCTCCGCAAGAACGGCCCCCGTCGCGCACGCCCCCTCAAACAACGCCGCCGTCTTTCCCGCTATTATCTCGATATATTCCGGCTCGCTCAGCAACCAGTTGCCTCTCTGTGATATCTGCCTAAGCTCACCTTCGCAGGTCCGCATCGACGCCACGGCTATTATTTCCGACACCCGGTCTCCCAACCCCACACACATCCTGATGACCCGGCCAAGCAGAAAATCCCCCAATAAAACCGCCGACTCATTCCCGTGAATACTGTTAACCGTGGGGACTCCGCGTCGGCTTTTACCCTCATCCACAACGTCGTCATGCAAAAGCGTCGCGTTATGTATAATCTCGAATATCGCCGCCGTCTTTATATGATTCTCTGTTACCCCTCCGCACGCAAGACCAGCCAGCAACACCAGCCCAGGCCTTATCATCTTGCCCTTACCGGCGTTCGCATAAGCAACCAGCCCACGAACCGGCTCACTGCTGTCAGACAAATCCCCTTCAATAAACAGCTTCACCCGCGCAAGCTCGGATTCGATAATAGAAAAAACACTAGGCCAACGACCTGCGGCGTTTGAACCCTTCGCCAAAGCGTCGCCCGTTTTTGCAGATGATTGCATTTTGCTGACCCGCAGCTCCCGCGTTTTGCCCCCTCTTGCTTTCGCAAAAAACAGGGAGCCAGCAGGGGCTACTTCTCCTTTCCGTGTGCGTACCGGAAGAACTTGTCCCTGAGATGTTTCGTGATAGGCCCCGGCTTGCCGTCGCCGATTATCCGGCCGTCTATCTCAACGATGCCTATGACCTCCGCCGCCGTCCCGGTCAAAAACACCTCGTCGCTGATATACAAATCAAACCTCGTCAGGTTCTTCTCGACTACTTCGACACCTTCTTTTTTCGCCAGCCGAATAACAACTTCCCGCGTTATCCCCTCAAGACCGCCTGCCTCCGCGGGCGGCGTATATACAATGCCATTCCTCACGGTAAAGACATTGTCGCCAGTCGCCTCGGCGACGTATCCCTCGTGGTTATACATTATCGCTTCAGGAACGTTGTTATCCAGCGCCTCAATCTTCGCCAGGATATTATTCAGGTAATTCAAGCTCTTCACCTGCGGTGGTATCGCCAGCGGATGATTGCGCACCGTCGTCGCGCTGATTATCTTCATTCCTTTTTCATACAACTCCTGCGGATACAGCTGGATATTGTCCGCGATGATGAACACCATTGCTGTCTCGCAGGTAAACGGGTTCAGCCCCAGCGACCCCACGCCGCGGGTAACAACCAGCCGAATGTAGCCGTCGATAACCCCGTTGGCCTCCACCGTCTTTTGCGTCGCCTCCATAAGCTTTTCCCGGCTCATCGGTATATCCAGGCGAATCCCCTTCGCAGAGTTGTAAAGACGCGTGATATGCGCCTCGAACTCAAATATCTTCTTGTTATAAATCCTTATCCCCTCGAATACACCGTCTCCGTAAAGCATCCCGTGGTCGAAAACGGATATCCTCGCGTCCTGCTCATCAACAAGTTTATCGCCAAGCCAAATCTTTAACGCCATAACTTCACCGTTGACCCTTTTACTTTAATCTCTGTGAAATCTGTGTAATCTGTGGTTGCCTTTTACTTCACTTTACCATCAGCGAGCGTTATTATCCGACCCGCACGCCGGGCAACCCTTTCATCGTGCGTTACCATAACTATCGTCTGCCCCGCACGATTCAATCTTTCCAGCAACTCCAGAATACCATTTCCTGTCGCAGAGTCAAGATTACCTGTCGGCTCATCCGCCAGCAGCAACCTCGGCTCATTGATAAGGGCACGCCCTATCGCCGCCCTTTGCCGTTCCCCGCCCGATAATTGATACGGCTTATGAGTCGCCCTTTCTTCAAGGCCAACCGCTTTCAGCAGCTCCAGCCCCCGCTTTTTCACGCCTGTCCGCTTCGACATCCACCCAAATATCCCCGCGGGCACCATCGCGGGCAAAATCACGTTTTCCAGCACATTTAATTCGTCCAATAAATGGTAAAACTGAAAGACAAACCCAATCATTTTATTGCGGTATTCGTTCAGTTCATTCCCGCCCATCCCGCTTAGGTCCCGCCCTTCAAACCGCACTACCCCCTTATCGGGCCTGTCAAGAGCGCCAAGGATATGCAACAGCGTGCTCTTACCGCTGCCCGACGCGCCGACTATTGCCACGAACTCACCTCTTTTGACCGCGATGTCGGCCCCCTTCAAAACCTGCACCTGCGCCGCTCCCATACGGTATGATTTATAAACCACTTGTGCCTCTATTATAAATTCACCTTTACTCATAACTGGCTCACCTGTAAAACATCCGCCGGCCTGGCCCTTGCCGCTCCAACACTGGGCAGCACAGCGCCCGCCAGACATGCCAAAATCGCACAACCCGTTACCACCACTAACATCGTCAAATCTAATCGATGCGGTATCTCGCCTATCGCGTAAATCGTCCGGTCCCACAACTGAAAACCGAACCGCTCAAATAACCAGCCCTCTATCCTGTTTATATTCCGCAGGAAAAGCATCCCGCCCGCAATACCGACCGCCGAACCAATAACGCCGAGTCCCGCCGCAAAACCCAAAAACAAAACAATCACGTCGCTGCACGATGCCCCTATGCTCTTGAGAATCCCGATGTCCTTGGTCTTGTGACTGATAATCATATAGAAGACCACGTAAACAATAAACACCGTCGTCAGCCCCACAAGCCCGAACATCATCATCAGCATCGCCTGTTCCTTTTCCATCCCGGCGATACTTTCTCTCCGGTGCTCCTTCCAGCTCTGCACGCTTACCTGCGAAAGCAAATCCGCGTTATCCTTCCCTTTATACTCATCGCAAAACTTAGCCCACATCTCCCGAACCTGCCGGCATCCATCTTCGATGTTTGTCCCCGGCTTGAACTTTATATGAATCCACGACGCCCTGGCGCCTGCCCTGCGTAGCCCGTCAGGCGAAGCAGGGGCTGGCTCGGCCATACCGCAAAGTATCTGCGCATCCTCAAAAGGTATATAAATAACTGCTCCATCGACCCTCGCCAGCCCGCTTTGCGAACAATCGCTGAAATAAAACGTCTTTGTGTTTACAACATCCGTCCCCGCCTTGGCGAGCGCGCCCTTGGCCGTCAGTGGAAAACAAGTTATAGACAACGCCGTCGCCGCGGGATTCGGGTCATAATAATACTCACCCTTTTCGTTCCGCCCAATCCACATGTCCACGCCTATTACAAAACCTGGAAGATTCGCGTCGCCTTTTATATTAAACGCCTTCGACGGGTCATTTTTATGATAATGCAGCATCCGCCCAAAACCTGTTACCCTGCTGAAGCCCGCCGCATCAACCCCCATCAATTCCGCGCCGATATTACGCGATGAGCTTTCCGCTCCTACAAGAACGTAACTCTTAATAACAGGCGTTACGGCTTCAACGTAATCCGCTTTCTCCGCAATTCTCGCGAAGTCCTCATAATACGCAAACCCGACAAGCGACTCGGTTCCAACCACGCAATCGCCCGTATAATTATGGTTCTTCTGTTTGAAATCGCCGACCAGCCCGTCCATCACAGTCATAACTACAACGACGATGAAAACGCATAGGGCAACCGCCGCAAGCGCAAGGAAACTAATCCGCCTGCGATAAAGATAACGAAATGCCAATATCAGCTTATACACTTTCTATTACCCGTAACTTCTTTTTTACCTGGACATTTATTATTTAATATTTAACATTGGATATTATTATTTTTCTATTCGTATCGAAGAACTTTGACCGGCCGCGTTATCGCCGCCGACAACGCCGGTATAACCGCGCCTATCATCGCTCCAAGTATCGCCGATAAAACTATCCACCAGACCGCCTGCCAGTAAACTTCAGTCGGTATTCTGCTGAACATATAAACGCTCGCCTTCCACAGCTTCAAGCCGAACACGACCCTTATCCAGCCCTCAACCTCGTTGATGTTCTTCGTAACTATGTAACCGGCTGCGGTCCCCAGCAATGTCCCTAATATCCCCACAAACGCGCCAAATCCCAAAAAAATCATCGCGATAGACCCGCTGTCGGCCCCGCAGCTTTTCATTATCGCGATGTCTTTGCGGCGTGTCTCGACAATCATATAAAATATGCAGAATATCAAAAGCACCGCGCTCAAACTTATCACGCCGAATATCAAAAGCAAAACCCCCATCTGCTTGCGAATTTCCGCAATGTATCGGCTTTGCATTTGCCTGGAGGTTTCTATCATTGTTGTTCGAATATCGTAATCCTCCCACCCGAGCTTCTCCGACGCGAAAACCTTCCACACGCCGCGAATCTGCGCTATCGCCAACTCTGTGTCAGCCCCGTTACGAAGTTTAATCTGAATCCTGCCCGCAACCGGCTCCTGCGAATCAGGGAAAATCGTCCTGCTCAACTGTTCTATTGGCAAATACACCAGCCGGCTGTCAAAATAATAAATACCCGTAAATACGGCGTCTGCTATCGTAAACTGTATGGTCTTACGCCTGAATTTCTGCCTGCCCTGCCTGTCCCGAGCATTGTCGAGGGAAGTGGAATCGATGGGTTCTTTGTTTTTTCCTTCAATCGCCGAACCGCCTGTGGTGAGCGAAGTCGAACCGGTTGTGATGACGAACTGCTGTCCAATCATCCTCTCCGCTCCGTTGACGTCATACTCATCAGTTTTCTCATTCGGCTCTCCCAGGACCCCTATTCCCACATAGCCCGTAATGTCCCCGCTGCCGGCAGACGTCGCCTGTTTTGTTTTCAGCAGCGATTTATCAAACGCCGTTACCTTCCCGAATTTTGTCGGCTCAATCCCCCAAATCTCCGCCGCCCGTACATTACCCTTCCCCAAGTGCAAAAGCCCCTGCGCAGACAGCGTCGCAGTTGTTGCTTCAACCTGCTTTATCTCCTCTAATCGCTTTTCAAGCTCCCCGTATCCCGTGAAATTCTTTTCGGGCGATAAAACAACGTCCCCCATACCGTCAACCGCACTCTGCTCGAATACGTTTATGAACCCGTTGAATAAGCTCGCGACAACTATCAGGAGTGCCGTCGAAAGCGCAACCGCCGCGATGCTCAGCAGCACTACCCTCCTCTTCCTAAGGTATCGCAGCCACAAAAATATCTTCAGCATCCCTTACCTGCTCAATTAAAAATCCGTGAAATTTGTGTAATCTGTGATTTAGCTCACGGTTTCGCTGGTTTTAAAAGAGGGAACAATACTACATCCCTGATGCTCGTCGCGCCGGTTAATATCATTATAAGCCGGTCTATACCGATTCCAAGACCGCCCGCTGGCGGCATCCCATACCTCAACGCCGTCACAAAATCATGGTCCATCGTCGCCATCGTCTCTTTTTGTCCCCGAAGCTGCTGCCGGAAATTCTCCTCCTGCACCGCCGGGTCATTCAGCTCCGTATAGGCATTGGCCAGTTCCATCCCCGCGATATACATCTCGAATCGTTCCGCAATCTCGGGCTGGTCCTTCTTTCGCTTCGTCAGGGGACACAGCGCCGCCGGGTAATCAATCACAAACGTCGGATTATTAAGATGCTTCTCGACCGTCTGCTCGAACACCTCGTTGATTACCACCGCGTCGTCCATATTCTTATGGTCAATTTTCAGCGACTCCGCCTTTTTGCGGATACCTCCGATATCTGCAATATCACATCCCGCGTATTCCTTCAAAAGCTCCGCGTATTTCGCCCGCTTCCAGGGCCTGGCGAAATCAACACTCTTTTCGCCAAATTGCGTCTTGCCGCCCTGGCAATATTTCTCCACCAGAAGGCAAATCATCTCTTCCGTCAAATCCATCATAATATTGTAGTCGGCGTACGCCTGGTACAATTCCAGCATCGTAAATTCCGGGTTATGCCTCGTGCTCAGCCCCTCGTTGCGGAAGTTGCGGTTTATCTCGAAAACCTTCTCCATCCCGCCGACCAGCAGCCGTTTCAAAAACAGCTCCGGTGCAATCCTCAGGTATAAGTCCATATCAAGCGAATTATGATGCGTTACAAACGGTTTCGCCGCCGCGCCGCCGGCTATTGTCTGCATCATCGGCGTCTCGACTTCCATAAAACCGCGGCCCGTCAAATACTCCCGCACCGTCCGCAATATCGCGCTTCGCTTCCTGAATAATTCCATAACATCGGGATTCGCCCACAGGTCAACGTATCGCTGCCTGTATCGCAAATCTATATCCGCAAGCCCGTGCCATTTCTCCGGCGGCTGCATCAGCGACTTGCTCAATAACGTTACCTCATCAGCCCATATCGTTATCTCGCCCGTCTTCGTTTTGCCTAAGCCGCCCGACGCCCCGATAATGTCCCCAAGCTCAAGCAGCTTCATAAAACTCCACTTCGAATCCAGCAAGCTCTTGCTCAAACCAACCTGTATCGGGCCTGAGCTGTCCCTCAATGTAATAAATATCAGCTTGCCAATATCACGCAATAAAACTATCCTGCCTGCGCATCGGGCTTTCTGGCCCTCTTCGCCGTCTTTGTATCTCGCCTTAATTTCCGCCGCCGGCTCCGCACAATCATACCTGCCGCCGTATGGGTCAATCCCCATCTCTCTTATGGCAAGCAGCTTCGCCTCTCGTGCTTGTTCAATATTTGATACTCTATTTTCCATATTCCGTCTTTCGCCTGCCCTCCCGCCGTTAGGCGTCCCTTAAGGGAGTAGCCCTTGGCGAAGGAGGGTCTTCTGCCATTTGTTTTTTACTTCTTACTTTTTACCTGTATCTTCCTGTTCTCTTATCAGCTTGCTCTTGACCACCAGTATCGCCGTTGTTAACTGCGGGTCAACCTCGATGGTCTGGGCAATAGTGTGTTTCTTCAAAGGTGAATTGGCGTCGTCGTGCCCCGCGTTCACAAGAACGTCGTTGTCTCGCTGCAACTCGAACATCTTGCGAAACTCATCACTTCGCAGCGACGGCACTGCGACATCCGGCCCAACGCCCCAGTCGTTTTTATTTTCTTTCTTCGCCTCTTCTTGGCTCTTTATCTTTTGACCCGAAGGCAGATACCAGTTTGCCATCGTGTATTTCAACTGCGAGCCCTCGCCCGGATATGTCGATATCCCCTGCACAACACCTTTGCCGTGCGTCCGTTCCCCGACCAGTGTCGCCCGCTTGTGCGACGGGTCCGCAAGAGCGCCAGCGACTATCTCCGATGCGCTCGCCGAGCCGGAGTTTATCAGTACTACCATCGGGTAATTCGGATGCGTCCCCCTGCTGCGAGCCGTCTTGTACTCCGGCGTCCCGAACCGCGACCGCGTTATCACTATCAGGCCGTCATCCAGAAATTCATCCGCCACCGCGACGGCGCTGTCGAAATATCCGCCCGGATTGAACCGCAAATCCAGTATCAATCCCCGCATCCCCGCATCCTCCAGCGATTTCAACGCCGCTTCAGTATCGCTGGCCGTCGTCTCCGCAAAACTCGTCAGCCGAACGTATCCTATCTTGTCCTGCTCGTCAACCATCCGCAGCCATTTGCCTTCGCCGGTCCTCTGCAGCCCCCTAAGTGTAGGGACCACAATCTTGGCGCGAGTCAGCGTTATATCACGCGTCTGGCCCTTGCCGTTGCGGCGAATCGTCAGCGTTACCTTAGTCCCCGCCGGCCCTTTTATACGACTGACCACGCACGAAAGCGGCACATCCTTCGTAGGCATCCCGTCAACCTTTTCTATCACGTCTCCAGCGTCAAGCCCCGAGTTGTAAGCGGGGGTATCAGGCAGCAAGCTCCCAATCGTAAGCTGTCCGTTTTGCCTCGATATTTCTACGCCTATCCCGGGAAATTCATTCGTCATCTGCTGTTCAAATTCCGAAACATCTCTCGGCCAGACCAGAACCGTATAAGGGTCAAGCGTCAAAAATGATGCCTCTGAGAACTGGGCGATTACAACCCCCTCAGGCATCCTGGCGGTCGTCAGGTTCAGCTCCAAAACCTTCTCGAATGCCGATATAAAGCTGTCTTTGCTCCCATTCTCGGGCCAGCTGTTTATTTCATTTTCCAGCGAAACCATCGCCAGACCAAACGCCGCTATCGCGTTGGTATCGGGCTTGAAATCCTTGAAACTCTCTCCCAGCGCCGCCACCCGGTTATTCGGCTCGGTTTTGCGCTCTTCAATAATATCACTGTCGTCTTCCGTGTCGGGGATTAGCGTCCCGGCAGTATTCGTGTCCCGCAACGACGTTAGCGTCCCTACCACATCCGCAAGCAATTTGCATCGCCGAACCCCTTTCGACGCCATTTCACGGTAGTCAATCTTGCTTATGTAACGGAAACTCAGTTCGTCAACCGCACGCACAAATATCCGCCTCTTTACGCCCTCTAGCCGTTGCTTGCCCGTCTCGCAGGGACTATCCTGAAACGAACCGGCTATCTCCGCCCGTTCAATAAGGTCGTCGCTCTTATCCTTATATGTCTTGTTGTTTGGTTCCAGCGATGTAAGCCAGCTGTAACACGCCAAATACGCGTCAAGCCACTTGCCCCTCCGTTCATATCCTGCCGCATCCGCTTTGGCCTTTACAATCGCGTCCAGCCAACACGGGTCCGACAACAGTTCCTTCTTCTGCTCCTCGTCAGCAAACTCAATTGTCCGTGTCACTGCCGCCAGTATAGCCACAGGGCCGCCGCTCGGCTCTTCCTGCTCATTCGCGTCATTACCTGCCCTCGAACCGACGTCCTCCAGCCATCTCTGGACAAAAACCTCCATATCTTCCAAAACATCCCACCGCATCGGCACGGGGGTCATTCTCGTCTTAATCCGCTCTAACTCAGCCAGCTGCTTCTTGTACGCCGCCTCCTTCTGCGTCTGCCTGTCCTTTTGCATCTGCTGCCACTGTGCCACTATATCATTCAGCTCAGAGACCTGTTCCGAACCCTTTTTTAACCAGCCGGATTCATCTATGCACTTGCCCGCCTCGTCGAACTTGCCCTCGTCAATCAGCCCGCAGGCCGCATCGACAACCCCTCGCTCGCTGTTGAAATCAGCCGCCGGAGATGCAATTACGCACGGGTCACCAGCTTCCGCCGGACGGTTTATCTCGATTCCGTGCGGCGCAGCCCACAGACATATCGCCGCCGTGCAAAACCCAATCATCATCACGGGCCATAAAACCCGCGACCTTATCCAAAACCCGCGATTTATCCGCATTATTTATTCTTTCAATAGCTAAATGGGCGTCCTGACTTCTGCCTTAAAATCAACAGACACCCATTTTAATAATCAATCATCAATCGCACACGTAGCGACCTGTCCCGCCTTAGCCCTTGGCGAAGGGGGGTAGCCCAGGGCTCGCTTCGGAAATCATAAATCATCAATTCCGCCTTCAGTGAAACCTCACCAAGAGCGGGCATAAATCGAAAATGTTTTACAGGCACTCTGCCGCCTTGCCCGCGCAGCCCAGAACGTGCAGTTTGTGCTTGACCATCGCCTTTATCGCGTCCCTGGCCGGCCCCAGATACTTCCGCGGGTCAAACTCGCTCGGCTTCTCCGCGAACACCTGACGTATCTTCGCCGTCATCGCCATTCTTAAATCCGTATCAATATTCACTTTACAGACAGCGAGTTTGGAGGCCTCGGTAATCGCTGCTTCGGGCACGCCCATAGCGTTTGGCATCTTGCCGCCGTATTTGTTAATCAGGTCAACGAATTCCTTCAAAACCGTGCTCGACCCGTGCATCACCAGCGGGAAACCGGGCAGCAGCTTCTGAATCTCTTTTATACGGTCAATCGCCAGCTTCGGCACGCTTTTAAATTTGTATGCCCCATGGCTGGTTCCAACAGCGACGGCTAATGAATCGACGCCGGTCTTTCCGACGAATTCGACCACCTGCTTGGGGTCTGTCAGGTGCTTTTCGACATCATCCACGCCGACGACGTGCTCTTCGATACCGCCAAGCTGCCCAAGTTCCGCCTCAACCACTACCCCGTGTTTGTGTGCGTAAACAACTACTTCCTTTGTCATCCTGATGTTCTCTTCAAAGGGAAACTTCGAGGCGTCTATCATCACCGACGTAAACCCGTCATCGACGAACTGCTTGCACGTCTCGAAGTTGTCGCCGTGGTCAAGGTGCGTCGCGATTGGTATATCCGGGTTTTCCTTCACCGCCACATTCATTATCGCGGTAAGATAGCTGTTGCTGGCGTATTCGCGGGCGCCCTTCGACACCTGTAGAATCAGCGGCGCCTTCTCTTCGGCTGCCGCCTCGACGATACCCTGCGTGATTTCCATGTTGTTGACGTTGAACGCCCCAATGGCGTAGCCGTGCTTATAGGCCATCTCAAACATCTTCTTCGTTGTTACCAATGGCATACGAATCTCCTTAGTTTTAAGTTTTTAGTTTTGAGTTTGGTAGTATAACGCCCTCTTATGCGAAATTCAAACCAATTCGTAACCACGGATTACACGGATTTCCACGGATTTAATTAGCCACAAAAAGGCACAAAATGGTTTAGACGCAGATTGCGCCCGCCATTTGGCGAGGTCTCGCCCGCTTTTAGCGAGGCGGACAGATTTACGCTGTTTTTTGCCAAAAAAGTAATAACATCCGGGAATTTAAACGCCGATAAATATATAGGGGAAGCGTTTCCAAAAGGCCCTGACCTTAACAATAGCTGAATATGGGAGTTAAAATGGAAAAGGTTAGCTGGAAAGATGAATACAGCGTGGGAATTGAGAAGATTGACCGCCAACATCGGCATCTATTTGAAATCATCAATAAGCTCATCGACCGGTCCGGCTCATCCGTGGATTCAGGGCCAGTCTCGGAGACGTTGACGGAAATGCTTAACTACGCGAAAGAGCATTTCACGACTGAAGAAGAGCTTATGCAGGAATACGGCTATCCGGAGATTGAGTCGCATAAAGAGCAGCACATCTACTTTTTCAAGACAACGGCCGAACTATCCATAAACGCCCTGAATAAGCAATCAATGGTCTCCAGTGAGATTGTAGAATTCCTTAAACTATGGTTGACACTTCACATTCTCAAATGTGATATGAAATACAAGGAATTTTTCAAGGCAAAAATACCCGCCAAAGCAGCATTCAGTGTGTAGCGGACAGCGTTTAGTTTGTATTTCCGAAACGGGCCCTGCGCTCCGCTACGTGTTGTCGTTCGCATATCGTCTGTCGTCCGTCTTCAGTCATCCGTCTTCTGGTCGAATCCTTCAGCTAAAAACTAAACACTCAAAACTAAATACGGTCTTCCGTCTTTGGTCTTATCTGTCCACAGGACGTTTGCTACGAGAAATGTTAATCTGGGCAAAAAATAAAAGTGTCAGAATCTGTCACTTCTTGTTAAACTGGGAAAGATAAGTTAAACTCAAGTTAATAGAATCGGCTCTGCTACGTGAAGCTTTTTTGGGAGGCGTCGGGCTGACTTTAGGGTGTGGGGTTAGTTCCGGCGTCTCCTTTTTATTTAATCTTCCGCCTTCTGCCCGCCGCAGGTGAATTGAACATTGGAAATTGGTTATTGGACATTCCCTTTTTATTTTCTGCACGCTATACGCTCCACGCTGAACGCTGATTCTTTATTGACACGTCGTTTGTGAAAATCTATAGTGGGTTTGTTGGAAACAGTTTTTTAAGGCCGGAAGAGAAACACACCTTTGACCATCAACATGCATAGCCAGAACACGCGGCCTTGACAGTTAGGGGTGTTTGGGGGAGAATGTAGGGATAAACCTTGGATTCTTTGACGGGAGTGGTCAATGGCAAAACACATACATGAAATTAGGGATCCTGTTCATGTCTTTGTACGCCTGGATACTGACGAGCGCAAAGTATTGGATTCTCGTCCTTTTCAACGTCTCAGACAAATTCATCAACTTGCTATGACATATTTGGTTTATCCCGGTGCAACACATCGTCGATTTGAGCATTCACTTGGTGTTATGGAACTTGCAAGTAGAGTTTTTGATGTCATAACCAAAGAACCCATACATAATAAAGTTAGATCTATAATACCGCAAAAAGACGATGAGATAGCATATTGGCGTAGAGTCCTTCGGATGGCTGCTCTATGTCATGACCTTGGACATTTACCCTTTTCTCATGCGGCGGAAGATGAATTATTACCAAAAGGATGGGACCATGAGCGGATAACCGCAGAGATTATTAGAAGCGATGAGATGAGAAGAATTTGGGAAAAGGAATCTACAATACCTCTAAAAACAGATCAAATTATCAAAATCGCATTAGGATCTAAAAAGGCAAATAGATTGTCTTTGGAACTAAACGATTGGGAAACCATACTTTCGGAAATTATTGTAAGTGACACTTTTGGTGTTGATCGGATGGACTATTTGTTACGTGATTCGCTTCATATAGGTGTTGTTTATGGCAAATTTGATCATTACCGACTTATTGATACATTGTGTATCCTTCCAAAAGAAGAAAAAGGTTCAACGGAACCCACATTAGGTTTAAATGCTGGTGGTTTACAATCAGCAGAAGCGTTATTGTGGGCTCGATATTTTATGTATAGTCAAGTTTATTTTCATCCTGTTCGCAGGATATATGATATACATTTGAAAGACTTTCTGAAAAGTTGGCTTCCAAAAGGGAAATTTTCAACAAAGGTAAAGGATATTTTAAAAATTACCGATAGCGAAGTCATTGCCGAACTAAGAAAAGCAGCTTTAGACAAGAAACACCCCGGACATATTCATGCCAAACGTATTATTGAACATAATCATTTTAAGAAATTCTATGCGCTAGATCCTATAGACCGAGAAATAAACATCAATTCAGGAGTCGATTCAGGAAAATTAGTCTATGATGCTGCTTGCAAGAAATTTGGCAAAGAATCCGTAAGACGTGACTATTATATACAAAAGGGCAGCAGCCAATCTTTCCCTGTACAAGATCACAAAAAAATATTGCCCTCCATAAAGTTATCTGATACAATCGCTAAAATGCCTGTCGTCGCAACAGACTTTACATTTATAGATAGTGAAATCCTGAGTGACGCCGAAAAATGGATTGAAGAAGAGCATGACAACATAATTAAGCCACAAAGGAAAATTGACTGATGGAACGGTTAAAACGATCCGCTATAGTAATATCTTTAATAGAACATTTGCGAGAGAAAGGAAGTTGGTGTGGCGAAACTCATATCCAGAAAACTACATATTTTCTCCAAGAGTTACTTAACGTTTCTATGGGATTTGAATTTATTCTGTATAAACATGGACCATACTCATTTGATTTGAATGATGAACTTACGGCTATGAGGGCAGATATGTTGGTTGAATTAAAATCTCAGCAGCCATATGGTCCTAGTATTGTGCCTGGTCCATCATCTAAACAACTTAGTCGTCTTTTCCCAAAAACACTAAAAAAGTATAAAGATAAAGTTGGTTTCATCGCAGATCACTTTTCGAAAAGTAATGTGGCTGAACTCGAACGTTTAGCTACAGCGTTCTTTATTATGCATGAACATCATATTCATGATGAAAGAAAAATTGCTACCTACATTAATAAAATTAAGCCACATATATCAACAAAGCAAGCGTTAGAGGCAATTGATAAGGAAAAAGAAATTAAAAGGGAAGCCCGAAAACTATTAAATGCAATAGTTAGGACTTAATCTGATAGCAGTTTTCAATCCCATTTCAATGCTTTCGTGATAATCATTTCGCGGACGGCTCTATTTACTTTCCAACCTTTTCAATTCGGGGTGTGATTAAAACAGGAAGCTTGACAGTTAAGGGGGATTGGTGTGCCTCGCACTATTACTTATTGACAAAATTAATTAAAATTTCCAACCTAGTTCCGTAATGAAATCTGGAAGGCGGATACAACGAATTTGATATAATCTGCACAAGTCTGGTATTTTAGGTCTACCCTGATCACCTGGATGGGATTTTTCATGAGTAATTACTGTTGCGGAGTTGAGTTTGGCAAGAGATACAACAAAGGGGTCACCTTTCAACTCTTTTCCAGTAAAGTTCAAGTTCCGGCGATTCATGATATTTGAAAGGTCCCTTAGGACAATCTTAAGCTCGGCTTGGAATCTTGCGTCAAGTTCAATAAACATATTTTCATTATTGTTTGCCCAAGTAACAAGGTCTTCGGGGTGTTTTATTTCTTCTTTAACATCTTGAGGTGATATTAAGTGTCCCGATTCTATTTGTTCTTCTATTTTTTCCCAGAAAGAAGGAAACGAGGAGGGCCGATAAATATCGAGCCAAGCGTCGATAATAGCCGAAGTGTCTATACAATAAATTCTAGGCATTTTTTAATACACCATGTATTGCACATCCATTAATCGGTCGGGTGCAGCATTTAAGATATCTGATGCCTCGTATTTGGTAATTAGATCGTTTTCTAGAGATCGAAGAACTAATCTCGGGAATAATTTGCCATTACGGATAGTAACCCTTGTGGCTGTAGGGATTTTCATTTCTCTTCTTTTTTCTTCAGCCTCTGAAGGTCCGGGATACTGGTCTTCTTTCTCATCACGCCAGTGTTGGTAATATTCTGGTGTTGTTCTCTTGAGTATTAAAAGTCGTCGAAGTATTACTTCTGAACTAACCCAAAATCTTCGGGAAAGATTACTCAATTCGAAATCGTTCCATTCGGGATTTGCACCATGTTTCAAAACAATTTCATCTCCAAGAAGATTACTAGCAGGAACTAATACGGCGCCTGCCACATAATTACAAAAAATCTCAGTTCTGTCTGTGGCAGAAGATGGTGATATGGTATTGTGTAGATCGCATAGCCCGCCATCATGCATCAAAATATGCGTCAACTCATGAATAAGTGTAAAACATCTAGCAGAAGCATGATCCTTTCCGTTTACAACTATCACAGGGAAAGGTTGCTCCGAAATAGAGAAACCTCTTGCTTCAACAGGATCAACAATTAAGTTGCGTAATATTCCTGTTTGAAATATTAATACACCCAATCGCTCAATTGCGTTACGCCAAGCACTGAATGCTTCACTTTTTGTTTGCCATCTAGTTTGGTCTTTTACTGATATCGCAAGAATATCTCGAAGTTTATTTGCTATGCGGTCGTAGTCATTATGCAAACTCACTTGATAATCGATGGTTTTAAGTTCATCTCCTAAATCGTGTGCTAGTTCTATGGCTTCATTACGCCTTTCCCAAGCTAGTCTTATTTCAAAACGAAGGGCCGATGACATCTCTTCGTCAGGAATGCCATGAATTCTACGAAAGTCCTTTATCGATTCAGGATCCTTCGGTAATTCCGGCAGAAAAAATAGCCCTAATGGACGGAGATACGCTTTAGCTAGTTTTCTTAATTGCTTTATTGTTGGATAGGATGCTCCAGATTCCCATTCTTCGAGACATTCGGGATTTATACTAATCTTCTTGGCGGCATCATTGGTGTTCATGCCGGAGGTTTGTCTTGCCCATAGCAAGATTTCTCTATTTATTTCTGCGAAAGGCGATCTACTCATAAGGATAGATATATCCTAACTGCATCGTTGATTTTTTCAATAGTTATCTTTATATCGGCATTTGCGAGGGAAAAGTGGTCAACCTCGTGTAGTAAAAAAAACACCATAACATCTTTCTTCGTCAACAGTTACAAACCATGGTGGGGACATTCCTTCCTTCATTTTTAATGTAAGTCGTTTCTGAATAACGTTTTAAATTCTGGACAAAAACAGTTGTTATCCATTTTCGCGCAAGTCGAAAACCCTTAGATGCGAAAAAAATAAAATTTTTTTACTCCTTGCGCAATAAGGACTTATCGTTTTTGGCCCCATCAGGAAATCCCTTAGTTTTCGTCAAAAGCGCGCAAGTTCGCGCCATAGGATAGAGGAGGTCGATTGTTCGACTTCCTCTATAGTTTTGAGTTTCCGAAGCGGGCTCGTCGCTTCGCTCCGTGTTTAGTGTTGAGTTTTGAGTTGGGATTAGGATTATGAAGATTAGCAAAGCAAAGGAATTAAACTGGCTGGGACGGATATTACACACGGTATATCTGGTTTATTATCGCAGCCGATTCGGGCATGAGATTCGGCTGATACCGCTGACGAGATACAAGTTCGCGATTGTTGATGCGGATGATTACGAACGGCTGAAAGATTACCACTGGAGCGTCAGGTACAGTTGTCGAACGTGGTACGCGGTGCGATGCGCGAGGGTGAGCGACCGGACAAAGAAAAGACTGGTATGGATGCACAACGCGATAATGGGGAATCCGAAGGGAAAGCTGATTGACCATTTCAATCATAACGGATTAGACAACAGAAGGGCGAATCTTCGGGCGGCGACGAGAGGGCAGAATACGGTCAATTGCAGGAAACGCAAAGGATGCTCGTCGAGATTCAAAGGGGTGTGCTTTCATAAAAATTCGCGCAGATATAAGCCATGGGACAGCTATATCAACGTCAATGGGCGACGAATAAGCTTAGGGTGCTTTGCGACGGAGGTTGAGGCCGCCCGCGCTTATGACGCAGTAGCGAGGAAGTATCACGGCGAATTTGCCCGTGTTAATTTTCCGGAGGAAAATTCACTATCCGCTACCCGCTGAACGCTGTATATCATGGCGAAGCCGTTATCCGGCTGACAAAACAGCGTAAATCGGCGTTAATCTGCGTCTAAATAACCCCTGTGGCCGGGAGGAGAATAAACGGTTTGCAAAAAGTGGGGGAATTCGTTAAATTAACGGATTGTGTGGAAAACCTTTAACCGCGGAATTCGCGGAGACCGCAGAGGTAAAAAAGGAAATCTCTGTGTGCTCTCTGTGGCAAAAATGGTTTTTGGGCCGAGTGGCGGAATGGCAGACGCTGGGGACTTAAAATCCCCTGTCCTAACGGGCGTATGGGTTCGACTCCCATCTCGGCCACTATTAAAGAGTTCTGAGTTTTTAGTGTTTAGTTTTGAGTTGTTGAAACTTCGTGTTTGGGTGGCGGAAAGATTTTAAAACGAGGTGATGTGGAATGGCGAAAAAGGTTTTCAAACTGGCGGACGTGGCAGAGCCGAATCTGTACCGGGAAGTGTT
>Ga0187881_10000450_pt1 | contig 49579 bp, 44 predicted proteins | sample June2016WEW_19_1_2_FD_133017 | JGI IMG/M metagenome (GOLD analysis project Ga0187881, IMG submission 133017) | Peatland microbial communities from SPRUCE experiment site at the Marcell Experimental Forest, Minnesota, USA - June2016WEW_19_100 | ecosystem: Environmental > Terrestrial > Soil >... | reverse complement strand
GGCCTGGTCCACCATCGCCCGGATGGGGCGGAGGGGATGGGTCTGCGGGACCCGCTGCTCCGGCTGGATGTAGCTCCACATGTGGCCCTGCTGGGTATCGCCGCCGCGCACGGTGCGCCTCCTAGTGAGTGTGAGATCGCTGTTCTCTTCGAGGCGCATTATACGTGAACCCGCGTGCTCGGTGATGGAAGAAATGATGGTTTTCCCGAGTTTTTCAGCAACCTGCTAGATGTCGTAGTACAGCACGAACTCGTACGGGTGCGGGCGGAGGCGCACCGGATCCACCTCGCGCTTCTGCTTGTACTCGAGCCAGGTTTCCACGGCGTCCTGGGTGAACACGTCGCCCTTCAGCAGGAACTCGTGGTCGTTCTCCAGGGCCGCGAGGGCGGCTTCGAGCGAGCCTGGCACCGACGGCACCCCCTTCAGTTCTTCCAGTCCCAGCTCGTAGATGTCCTTGTCCAGCGGCGAGCCGGGGTCGATCTTATTCTGAATGCCGTCCAGGCCGGCCATGAGCATGGCCGAGAAGGCCAGGTACCCGTTGCAGCTATTATCGGGGAAGCGCACCTCGATGCGCTTGGTCTTCGGATTCGGCGAGTACATGGGGATGCGGATGCCGGCACTGCGGTTGCGGCTGGAGTAGGCCAGGTTGACGGGGGCCTCGAAGCCGGGGACCAACCGCTTGTACGAGTTCGTCGTGGGTGCCACCAGGGCGCACAGGGCCGGGGCGTGCTTGAGGACCCCGCCGATGTACCAGAGCGCCATGTCCGAGAGCCCGGCATACCCGTTGCCGGCGAAGAGGGGCTGGCTGCCCTTCCACAGGCTCTGGTGCGTGTGCATGCCGGAGCCGTTGTCGCCGAAGATCGGCTTGGGCATGAGGGTGACGGTCTTCCCGTGCTTGCGGGCCACGTTCTTGATGATGTACTTGTACCACATGAGGCTGTCGGCCATCCGGGTGAGGGTGTTGAAGCGCATGTCGATCTCGGCCTGGCCGGCCGTGGCTACCTCGTGGTGCTGGGCCTCCACCGCGATGCCGATCTTCTCCATGGTCAGCACCATCTCGCTCCGGATGTCCATCATGCTGTCGGTGGGCGGGACCGGGAAATACCCCTCCTTGTACCGGGCCTTGTAGCCCAGGTTCGGCCTTTCTTCTTTGCCGGTGTTCCACTGCCCTTCCGCCGAGTCGATGTAGTAGTAGCCGCAGTTCTCCCGGAAATCGTACCGGATGTCGTCGAAGATGAAGAATTCCGCTTCGGGGCCGAAGTAGGCGGTGTCGGCGATGCCGGTAGACCTCAGATAGGCCTCGGCCTTCTGCGCGATGTTCCGCGGGTCGCGGGTGTACTTCTCTTTGGTGATGGGGTCCACGATGTTGCAGATGAGGCTGAGCGTCGGCGTCTCGGTGAAGGGGTCCATCACCGTCGTCGTGGCGTCCGGGATGACGAGCATGTCGCTGGCATGGATTGCCTGCCATCCGCGGATGGAACTGCCGTCGAAGCCGAACCCCTCTTCAAAGGAGGCCTCTTCCAGCTGGGAAATGGGCACCGTGAAGTGCTGCCATATCCCGGGGAAATCCATGAACTTGAGATCGACCATCCGCGCGCCCTGGTCCTTGGCGAACTTCACGGCTTCTTTTGGTGTCATGATCCCTCGCTCCTCCCGCAGTGGGGCCCGCACCTCACGGGCGCGGGCCGGGGTCCGGACTACCGCTGATCGCTCACGGGCGGGCCGACGACTCGAAGCCCCGGGCCCGGTCTAGATAGCCGCCTCGCCGCGCTCGCCGGTGCGGATGCGAATGACCTCCTCGCAGGGCAGGATGAAGACCTTCCCGTCCCCGATCCGGCCGGTCTTGGCGGACGACTGGATCGTCTCCACCACCTTGTCGCACTTGCTGTCCGGGACCACGATCTCGATCTTCACCTTGGGCAAGAAGTCGATGGTGTACTCGGCGCCCCGGTACAACTCCGTGTGGCCTTTCTGCCGCCCAAAGCCCTTCACCTCACTCACTGTGATCCCTTGGATGCCGACCTCGGCCAGGGCGTTCTTCACCTCGTCCAGCTTGAACGGCTTGATGATGGCTTCGATTTTCTTCATGTGTCTCCTCCCACCTTATACACCCTGAACATCCTGCTTCGAGGGAGCAAACCCTATGCCAAGCTCCCTCTCTTCATGAACGACTGGTTTGCTTCACACAACCTCTTGCTGCAGCGCGCTTTGCCACGCTTTGCGTGGTTGGCCTCGCGCGCCGGACGGCGCACCCGTCCTCCCGCCTGCCACGTGACTAGGCACCCTGCCTCGACGCTGCCGCTTTTTTCACCAACCTACGGATCGCCGAGAAGCTCGTGGATCTTCTCTTTCAGCTCCGTGAGATCGGCCGACTTGGTCAGATAGGCGTCGCTGGCCCACGTCCCGAAGTCGTACTTGAAGTCGCCGTAGGCCGTGCAGATGATGATGGGCAGGTCGCGGTGGATCTCGCGCACGCGCCGCAAGAGCTCGACCCCATCCATCCCGGGCATCTTGATGTCAACGGTCATGAGATCGGGCCGGCCCTGCTGCACCATCCGAAGCGCCTCGTGGCCATCCGCAGCCACGGTCACCTGATAGCCCGCCTCCCGCAGCTCCTCCTGATACAGGAGCCGGATGTCCTCCTCGTCATCTACCACCAGGATGCGTTTCATGAACGCCCCTCCGCGTGTCTCCCCATTCGCCACGTGTTGCGCCTGTCCGACACCGGACCCCCCAGCCTGCGCGGAGACCGCCGGCAGAGCGGCCCGGCGTCGCCCCCTGTCAAGCAGCCACCGCTCCCCGGGGCGCTTCGGTCACGACGGGCAGTCTGATGCGGAAGGTGACCCCCTGGCCCGGCCGGTTGTCCACGTCCACCCCGCCCCCGTGGGCCCGCGCGATCCTGCGGACCAGCGCCAGGCCCAGGCCCGTCCCCTCCTCTTTGGTGGTGAAGAAGGGGTTGAACACCTCCTGCAGGATCCCCTCCGGGATGCCGCCTCCCGTATCGCCCACGCTGACCTCCACCCATTCCTCCGGGGCAAGTCGAGTGGTCGATTCGTCAACTGGTCGAGCGGTCACTTCGTCGGCGCCATCGGATTCGGTTCCCCCCGGTTGACCATTCGACGAATCGACAAGTTGACCGCCGTCCTGACGGACGGCGCGCGTGCCGAGGGTAAGGGTTCCGCCGTCGGGCATGGCCTCCAGCGCGTTGGTCATGAGATTCAGGACCGCCTGCTTCATCTGCACCGGATCCAGGGGCAGGACCGGCGCCCGCTCTCCCAGATCCATGCGTAGGTGCACGCGCTGCGTGGCGATCCGCTCCGCGAACAGGACTGCGCAATCCTGGAGCAGCGCGTGCAGGTCGGTCTTCACCCGGGCCATTCGGACCTCGCGGGACAGGCCCTGGACGTCCCGGACGATCCGCTCCAGGCGGTCCACCTCGAGGGCGATGATCCGGGCGTACTGCCCTTCCGGCTCCCGGTCCAACAGGCGCCGCACCAGCCGGCGCGCGAACCCCCCGATGGAGACCAGGGGGTTCCTGATCTCGTGGACGACGTGAGTGGCCATCTCGCCCAGGGTCGCCAGCCGTTCGCGGTGGAGGAGCTGATGGTGGGTCCGCTGCACCTCCAGGCTGGCCTCCTCCAGGCGGGTGTACATCCGAGCGCTCTCCACCGCCAACCCGGCCTGGATGGCGAAGACGGAGAGAAACTCCAGGTCCTCGTCGGTGATGGGTTTCCGGTTGAACTTGTTGTCCACGACGATCACGCCCACCACCTTGCCCTTGGCCACCAGGGGGACGCTCGCGAACTCGTCCACGTCCAGGCGGCCCTCCCACTCCGGCGAGATTCGGGGATCCTTCCGCGCGTCGGTGATCCGGAACGGCCGGCCCTCCAGCGCGGTGAGGGCCAGGACGCCCGCCCCCGGCCGCAGCGGGATCACGAGGCTCCGCGCCAGGCGATTGAAGGGGCCGTCCGCGCCGTGGTGGAGGTCCGCCGCCCGCTCGGCGATCACGTCGCGCAACGACTGGGTCGTCGAGCCCACCGCGGTCCAGACCCGCGCCGCCTCCTCGCCCGAGCCGGGGCCCACCCCCATGCGTCCCTCCAGGACGTTCCGCGACTCGTCCACGAGGAGCAGGATGGCCCGGTTGAACCCCAGGCCTCCGCCGAAGGTGACGCCCGTCAGGATCACCTCCAGGAGGGCGTCCAGGTGCATGGTCTCCTGCATGGCCATCCCGATCTCGTTCAGGATCGAGATCTCCCGCAGTTGCATCAAATTGTCCTGGGCCAGGCGTTCGGCCTCGTGGAACAGGCGGGCGTTCTCGATGGCGATGGCGGCGTGCTGGGTGAACGACTTCAGCAGGCCGATCTCATCGGCGTCGAAGGCGCGGTACACACGCCGGGAGGCGCTGAGCACGCCCAGGGCCCGGTCACCCAAGAGCAGCGGGATGACCGCCACGCTCTTCACCCCGACCTGCTGGGCCCAATCCCGCTCGAGGTACCGGGCATCGTTGCTGGCATCGGCCAGCGCAATGACTCCCTGGGAGCGGAACACGGTCCCCACCACCCCCTCGCCGGGCTGGAACGTCTCCCGGGGAAAGGGGAGAAGGTCGGGGGCCCCCGCGCTCGCCTGCAAGCACAGGAGGCCGGTCGCCTCTTGCCACACGTACACCCGGGCTAGGGCCAGGTCCAAGAGGTCGACGGCCGCCTGCACCACGTAGTCGAAGACCCGCTGGAGGTCGAGGGAACTGGTCACCGTCCGGCTGAGCTGACTCAGGGCATTCATCCGGGCGCCCCGCATCCTCGCCTCCTCGAAGAGGCGGGCGTTCTCGATGGCAATGGCCGCCTGATCGGCGAGCATCTGGAGCAGGCGGAGGTCATCGGGCGAGAAGCGCTTGCCGACCTCTGTGGTGCGGGAGTGGAGGACCCCCAGCAACCGTTCCCCGAAGAGGACAGGCGTTGTGATGGTCGCCACGACATCGGGGAACTCCGCCAAGGCGTAGGGCGAGGTCTGGTAGTCATCCAGGATTATGGGCTTGCGGGTGTGGGCCACGGCCCAGTTCACGCCCCGGTCCGATCCCCAGTTCTGCTTCCGGACCCGCTCCGCCTCCGGGCCCATGGCTGCCCCGTAGCAGAGCCGCTGGTTCGCCTCGTCCCAGAGGATGATCTGGGCGAATTGGTTTCCCAGGAGGCGCATGGCGCCCGCGACCACGGCCTCCAGAACGGCCGAGAGTTCCAGCCGGGCCGTGATGGCCTGCCCGATCTCGCGCAGCGCCGCCAGCTCTGAGGCGCGACGTTCGGCCGCGCTGAAGAGCCGCGCGTTCTCGATGGCGACGGCCACCTGCGTCCCGAGCGTCACGAGAAGCTGGAGATCGGTCTCTCCGAATTCCGCCGGCCCCACGGAGCCGTCCCCCATCCGGTCGTACAGCCCCAGGGTCCCGACCACGACTTCCTGGCCAAACAGCGGCGCACACACCGCCGACGCCGGCTGACTGCCCGCGTGCTCGGCAAACGGCGGACTCTGCCGGAGGTCCAGAATCAAAACTGGCGCCCTTCCCTGACGGACCACCTCCGCCAGTGGCCCATCGGCGGCGGCGCAGGCCGCTCCCCCTCCCACGTCGAAGCGAGAGACCTGTCGAAGCTCCGCGGTCTCACCCACCGCCAGGCGCAGGATGGCGGTCCGAGCCCTGAGGGCCGTGGCGGTCAGACGGGTGATCGACTGTAACACCTGATGGAAATCCAGGGTGGAGCTGAGGGCGTACCCTACCTCGTACAGGGCCGAGACCTCCGCCAGGCGATACCGGGCCTGGTCGTAGACCTCGCACCCGTGCACCAGGGGGCAGCCCGTGAGGAAGGCGGCCCGGATGGGTTGCGCCAGGCTGGAGGCCACCATCGCCAGGGCCTCGGCCTCCTCCTGGTCGAAGCTCGCCCCGAGGTCCCGGCACACCTCCACGATGCCCAGGCACGAGTCGCCGACCCCGATGGGAGCCCGCAGAAGCCCCGCACCTCGGACCGGGCCAGAGGCGTCGGCCACCCCGTCCATGCGACGGGAGGCTCTTTCGGGTCCAGGGGCGTCGTCTCCGCGGTATGCCCACAGCGTGAGCGTCGGCTTGCCCCGCTGACGCAGATAAACGGCGCACTCCCTCGCCCGGTAGAGGTCGCGCAGCCTCATGGTCACATGCTGCAGCCAGATCCAGAAAGGCGTTGCGGGATCACTCCATTTCCCGCATTCCTCCAGGATTCGATCGGCCTGCTCGCGGGGAGTCATGAGTCCACCCGGGATCCATCAGGCGTGCATTGGACGCTCGCCCTGTGTCATGGAGGGCCGGTTCGAACGCGAGGCCGAGGCGCTGGTCACACCGGGGCCGAGAAACCGGGAGCCGAGGGCGCGCCAGCGTCCGGAGGACGAGATCGGACCCTGGCCTCCCGCAGGAGCCGCGCGACCGCTTCCCGCGGGCGTGGCCGCCCGACGGAAGAGGCCGTCACACCTTGGCCTCGCGAAGGAATTTCGCAGCCTCTTCCGGCGGGGTGGGATTGATATAAAACCCGCTCCCCCATTCAAAACCGGCAACCCGGGTGAGCTTCGGCAATACCTCGATGTGCCAGTGGTAGTGGCGCCCGTCAGTGTCGCGCAGGGGGGAGTTGTGGACCATGAGGTTGTACGGGGGGTTCGTCAGGACCTTCTCGTTTCGCAAGACCAGCTCCCGCAGGATCTTGGAGAGGCTCACGTACTCGTGTTTCTGCGCGTCCTCGAAGAACGGATCGTGGGTCTTGGGCAGAATCCAGCTTTCGAACGGGAAGCGGGCGGCGAAGGGCGCGATGGCCACGAAGTCCTCGTTCTCGCTGATGAGACGCACGCCCTGGTTCACCTCTTGCCGGATGATGTCGCAGAAGGCGCAACGCTCCTTGTAATTGTAGTACTCCTTGGCCCCCTGCAACTCCTCCTGCACCTGCTTGGGGATGATGGGCGTGGCGATGAGCTGGGAATGGGGATGCTCCAGCGACGCGCCGGCCGCCTCGCCGTGATTCTTGAAGATCAGGATGTAGCGGAAGCGCTGGTCCTTCTTCAAGTCCAGGATCCGATCGCGGAACGCCCAGAGGACGTCCTCCACCCTCCGCTCCGACAGGCTGGCCAGGGTCTCGCCGTGCTCCGGCGTTTCGATGATGACCTCGTGGGCGCCGATCCCGGTCATCTTGTCGTACATCCCCTCGCCCTGGCGGTTCAGGTCGCCCTCGATCTGGAGCGCCGGAAACTTGTTCGGCACGACGCGGACGTGCCAGCCCGGCCCGTTGGGCATGCCGCCGTTCAAGCGGTAGGCCAGGACCTCGGGCGGCGTCTTGTCCTCGTTCCCCGCACAGAAGGGGCAGAAGCCGGTGCGCTTCCGCTCCGGCTCGGCGCCGAAGTCCGAGGGCCGCTTGCCCCGCTCGGTGGAGATGATCACCCAGCGCGACGTGACCGGGTCTTTTCGCAGTTCAGGCATCCACCGATCCTCCCAAATCTCCCCTCACCCGTGACGCGCCGAACCTTAGAGTAGCACGTCCGGAAAGTCAAGGCCGGGGGGCGGCTTCCGTCCACCCGTTTTGCGTCCCATCGAAAGGATGTGGGGGCGTGATTCGTCACACCCCCACAGGATCCATGGCGGCCGGCTCAGCGGACTGTGATCGTGCCCCAGATGCGGTTGCTGGCGTTGCCCCGCTTCGTGACGACGTACAACTCGAGCAGCCGGACCCCTTCAGCGGACCAGCGCAATGGCACCTCCGCTGTCCCGGCCACCTGCCCGTCGTAGTCGCGCAGGTCCATGGGGATGGTCTGGAGGCCTTGATAGAATTGGAACTGGCTGATCCCCCGCTCGATGATGAATCCTTCCTGCAGATCGGCCGAGCCCACCTCGAAATAAAAGCTCATCTGGGTAATCTCTCCGGCCCGGATCACGTCCGGAGCGAACCGTAGGTTGGCGATCCGGGGTACCCCCGGGCCGGGAGGCGTCTCGGGGTGTCCCCCGAAGAGTGAGCAGGCGCAGAGCAGCCCCAGGACGAGGACGAGGGCGCATGCGTTGCGAACGCCGGTGATTCTCATGATGATCCTCTCCTGGAGATGCCGGAGCCGCCGACCGCCGCATCGGCCGACGCCAGGACCGGGGTTGGGTTCGGGTCGGGCTAGGGGTAGATCCCTCGCAGTTTGGTCGCCTGGGCCACGCGGGTCACGGCCTCCATCAGGGCCGCCGTCCGGAGGTCCACGCCTTCCTGCTGCGCCAGCCGGAGCGTCCGGTGAAAGGCCGTTGTTAGTATATCACGCAACCGCGAATTTACCTCGTCCTCTTTCCAGAAGAAGAACTGGAGGTCCTGCACCCACTCGAAGTAGGAGACGATGACTCCCCCGGCGTTGGCAAGGATATCGGGGACAATGAAGATCCCCCGCTCCCGCAGGTGGCGATCCGCTTCCGCCGTCGCGGGGCCGTTGGCGCCTTCCACGATCAGGCGGGTCTGGACGGCGCCGGCGTTGTCGGCCGTCAGTTGTCCTCCCAGGGCCGCCGGGATCAGGATCTCGCAGGGAAGCAGGAGCAGTTCCTCGTTGGAGATCGGCTCGCCCTCCGGGTACTGGCGGACCCACTGCCCCGCCCGCACCACCGCCAGGAGCGCCGGGACGTCCAGCCCCTCGGGATTGTAGATCCCTCCCTGGACGTCGCTCACCGCTACCACACGACAGCCCATCCCGTTGAGCATCCGGGCGGCCACCGATCCCACGTTCCCGAAGCCCTGAACCACCACCCGCGCCCCCGCGAGCGGCAGGCCGAGGTGCGCCATGGCCTCGGCGGTCACATAGGCCACGCCGCGTCCGGTGCTCTCCACCCGGCCCAAGGATCCTCCCAGGAGCACCGGCTTGTTGGTCACCACCCCCGGCACGGTGGTCCCCCGCTGCATGCTGTAGGTATCCATGATCCAGGCCATGACCTGCTCGTTGGTCCCCATGTCCGGCGCCGGGATGTCGCGGTCGGGACCGATGCACAAGTAGATCTCCGAGGCGTAGCGGCGCGTCATGCGCTCCAGCTCGCGAGGGGAGAGCTTCAACGGATCGCAGCGGACGCCCCCCTTGGCCCCGCCGTATGGGAGCCCCATGAGGGCGCATTTCCATGTCATGAGCATGGCCAGGGCCGTGACCTCTTCCAGGTCCACATCCGGATGGTACCGGATCCCACCCTTGCTGGGCCCCAGCGTCATGCTGTGCTGGACCCGGTATCCCGTGAAGACCTCCAGGCCGCCCGCGTCGTTCCGGACCGGGACCGAGACGATGAGAGACCGTCGTGGATGGCGCAGGTGTTGTCGGAGCTGCGGCTCCAGGTCGAGCCATCCCGCCACCTCGTCAAATTGCGTGAGTGCCGTCGCCAGCATGCTCATCACGCGCTCCTGCGAGCCGGCCCCTGGTTCATGTGCTGGTGTCCACTCGCGCCATCACGTCGTTCGCCTCCACGGCGTCCCCCTCGCGGACGCTCACCTCGATCACGCGCCCCGCCCGCGGCGCCGCCACCTCGAATTCCATCTTCATCGCCTGCAGGCGGAAGAGCGCCTGCCCGGCGGCCACTTCCGCCCCCGCCTCGACCAGCACCTTCGACACCACGGCGGGCATCGGGCTGCGCACCGCGGCGAGACCCGACGGCGCGGCCGCCCTCGGGGCCGTCGCGACGTCCGCGCCCTCCCGGTCGAGCCAAATCGCGCCGGGCACCTCTCCTAACTCGGCAGCATAACTCCAACCCTCGGCGCTGACAAGATGCGAGGGCAACGCGGCGAGATCCGCCTCGATCTCGCCGTTGATCCCTTGCGCCTCCGCCACGGACACGGCCCGAAAAGTCAGGCGGTCTCCCGGCAGCAGTTGGGCCACCACGGCGATGTCGGGTTTGATGACCGTGGCAATCTTTGGATACCCACCGGTGGTCTGCCGGTCCGCCAGCAGAATGATCGGCTTGCCATCGCCCGGGACCTGGACCCCACCCAGCGGCACCCAGTCCGAGATGATGTCCGCCGAGCCCCTGTGGGCGATCACCGGTCCGTCCAGCCGGTAGCCCATCCGATCCGCGTGCGGGCTGACCCGGTAGGTGGATTCGAGGAAGGTGCGGCGCCCCGCCTCGGTGAAGGCGTCGTCCTGCGGCCCCATCACCACCCGGAGCGTCACCGGTCCCCCATGCCGTGGTCGCCACGCATCCGGAACCTCCCGCCCGGCCACGCCTGGGGAGGACGGCGACCATCCGGCCAGCACGTCTCCCACCATGAGCGCCCGCCCCTGAAGGCCACCGAACTTCGCCGCCAGGCAGGTGGATCGGCTGCCGAGAAGGGCCGGCACCTCGATGCCGCCCGCGATCGCCAGGTACGCCCGAAGGCCGCGGGTGCAGGCCTGGACATCCAGGACCTGCCCGGCGCGAACCTGGAAGGATCTGTACCAGGGAACGGGCCCCCCGTCGAGGTCCCCCTCGACCTCGGCCCCGGTGAGCGCCACGACCGCATCGGCCAAGAACCGGAGCTGCGGTCCCAGCGCCGTCGTCTCTAGCGCCGCCGCCCTCTGGGGATTGCCCACCAGAACGTTTGCCATCCGCAGGGCGGTTTCGTCCACGCCGCCGCTCACGGGGACGCCGAATTTCTGGAACCCGAATCGCCCCCGGTCCTGCACCGTGGTCAGGAGCCCCGGACGCAGCACCTCTATCAAGGCTTGAGCGCCGAGGCTTGACCGCCGCGTCCCGCCTTCCTCGATTTCATTCATCCCTGACCTCTCGGTGCTCGGTGCTCGGCGCTCGGCGCTCAGGTATTCCTCTTCCGTGATGGGGACGAACTGCACCGTGTCCCCGGGCTGCATGGGCGTCGGAATCGCCTGCAGGGGATCGAAGAGACTGACGTACGTTCGCCCGATGATCCGCCAGCCGCCGGGGGTTTCGGCCGGGTAAGCGCCCGTCTGGCTGCCACCGATCGCCACCGATCCCTTGGGCACCTTGATCCGCGGCGAGGGCAGCCGCGGCGTATGCAGCCTTGCCGGCAGGCCGCCGAGATAGGCGAAGCCCGCGGTGAATCCGATCATGTACACATGGTACATCGCCTGGCTGTGCAAGCGAATTACCTCGGCCTCGGTGAGGCCCGCGTGCTCCGCCACGAAGCGGAGATCCGGCCCGTAGACCCCGCCATACACCGTCGGGATCTCGACCCGCTTGGGCGCCGGCAAGCGCTTGGGATCCAGGGTTGCCGCGACCTCCCGAACCTTTCGCTCCGCCTCGTCGAAGGACAAAACCAGGGGGTCGTACTCGATCCCCACGGAACAATAGGTGGGAACGACGTCGACCAATCCCGGGACCCCCGCGGCCTCCAGGGCAAGGGCCAGCGCCCGCACGCGAGCGTTGATCTCGAGGCTCACCGCGTTTCCGAACTCAACCACCAGCCCCCGCTCTCCGGCCGGGAGATACCTCAGACTCATGAACCCTTTCTCTCCTGAAACCGGCACATTTATCTTGCTGCAGGTTCAGCGGCGAAGCCGTGTCATCTCACGAACTCTCCCAGTGGCCTGGGGACGATCCCGGCCGCCTCCAGACGCTCCCGGACGCGCCGGGCGATGGCGCCCGCGCCCGGGGTGTCCCCGTGCAGGCAGATCGTCTCCGCCTCGACCCGGATCTCTCTCCCCGTGATGGCCTTCACCGTTCCCCGGGTGAAACCGAGAACCCGCTCGGCCACCGTATCCGGGTCGGTAATGAGCGATCCCGCGATCTTCCTCGAGACCAGCGTTCCATCCTCGTTGTAGGCGCGATCGCCGAAGGCCTCGCGCGCCACCCGCAGGCCAGCCTCCTGCCCGGCCTTGAGCAGAAGGGAGCCGGGCAGTCCGACGAGGATGAGATCCCCGCCCGCGTCGGCCACGCCCTCGGCGATCCCCAGGCTCAGCTCGCGATCCTTGACCGCGGCGTTGTAGATGGCCCCGTGCGGCTTCACGTGCTGGAGCTGCACCCCCAGGGCTTCCGCGAAAGCGCGCAGGGCCCCGATCTGATACAGGAGGTAATCCCGCGCCTCCTCGCGGGTGATCTGCATCACCCGGCGCCCGAATCCCAGAAGGTCCGGATAGCTGGGATGCGCGCCGACGCGGACCCCCAGCTCCTTGGCCCGCTGGATCGTCCGCCGCATGACCGACGGATCCCCCCCGTGCCAGCCGCAGGCCACGTTGGCCGAGGTCACAAAGTGGAGCACCTCCTCGTCCGCCCCGATGGTGTAGGCCCCGTAGCTCTCTCCCATGTCCGAGTTCAGGTCGATATGCATGGTCAGCCCTCTGCATCCTTCTTAGATCCCGAGATAGACTTTCCGCACCAGTTCCGACTCCAGCACCTCCTGGGCCGTGCCCGAGAGGACCATCCTCCCGCTCTCCATGAGGTAGCCGCGGTGCGAGACGCCCAGCGCCAGTTGCACGTTCTGCTCAATGAACAGGACGGTCACCCCGGCGGTGTTGACCTGCCTGATGATTTCCAGGATCTTGGTGACCACCAGGGGCGCCAGGCCCAAGAGCGGCTCGTCGATCATCAAGAACTTTGGCCGCGACATGAGGCCCCGGGCGATGGCCAGCATCTGCTGCTCCCCGCCGCTCAGGCTATGGGCCAGTTGCTGGCGGCGCTCTTTCAGGATGGGGAACAGGCTGAAGACCCAGTGGAGCGTCTCGTCCCGCTGCGCCCGGGCGCGGTCCTGGTAGCTTCCCAGCAGCAGATTCTTCTCCACCGTGAGGTAGGGGAAGAGGCGTCGCTGCTCCAGGACGTGAGACAGGCCCCGCGTGACGATCTCATGCGTCGGCAGCCCATTCAGCCGCTCGCCGTAGAAGTGGATGTCCCCAGCCAGTGGGCGAACCAGTCCCGAGACGGCGCTGATGAGCGTGCTCTTGCCGGCGCCGTTCGGCCCCAGCAGGCACACTACCTCGCCCTCCCGGACCTCCAGCGAGACCCCCCAGAGGGCCTGGTAGTCGCCGTACTTCACCTCGAGATTCTGGATCCGCAACATGCTAGGCCGTTCTCTCTCCGTGCTCCCCCGCACCCGACGATCTGGGCCCTCCCCGGGGCGCGGTGAATGCCTCTCCCAGATAGGCTTCGATCACGCGGGGATCCTGTCCCACCTGGGACGGGGACCCGTCGGCGATGACCGCGCCCAGGTGCAGGGCCACGACCCGGTCGGAGATGGACATGATCACCCGCATGTTATGCTCGATCACCACCAGCGTCAGACCCTGCCCCCGCAGGCGCGCAATGAGCTGGATCAGCGTGGGGATCGTCCTCTGATCCACGCCTCCCGTCACCTCGTCGAGCAAGAGCAGGCGCGGGCGCGTGGCCATCGCCCTGGCCAGTTCCAGCCGCTTCCGCTCGCCGACACTCAGGTGGCGGGCATAGCTGTCGCCCTTGTCGGCCAGCTCGACGAATTCCAGGTTGCGCAGGGCCTCCACCCGGGCGGCGGACGGGTCGCGTGCGTGCTGCATGGCCGCAACCATGACATTCTCCAGGACCGTCATGCCATGGAACGGACGCAGCTTCTGGAACGTACGCCCGATCCCCAACCGGTTCACCTGGTCGGGCCGGAGACCCACGAGCCGGTGCGCGTCGAAATGGACCTCGCCCGCCTCCGGTCGGTAATACCCCGTGATCACATCGAAGAGCGTGCTCTTGCCCGCCCCGTTGGGGCCGATGAGTCCCAGGATCTCGCCCTCCTCCACGGCGAAGCTGATGTCGTGATTCGCCACCAGCCCCCCGAACCGCTTGGTCACCCGCTCGAGCGTGAGCAGTGCCATCACCGCCCCCAGTGCCCCAGGCGCCGGCGGAACATCCCGACCAGTCCCGCCGGCTGGAAGACGGCCACGATGGTCATGAGCGCCCCGTAGATGAGGAGGTCCACGGCCCGCCCGGTCCCTCCGAATTGGATGCGCGTGAACTCCGACAGCGGGATCAAGAGAGCCGCCCCCACCAGCGGCCCCCACAGCGTTCCCACGCCTCCCACCACCGCCAGGAGGCAGACCAGGATGGACAGGGACAGCGGCAGAACGCTGTCCGGGTCCAGATAGAGGACGTACTGGGCGTAGAACGTTCCCCCGGCCGCGACCACCCCTGCCGAGATGGCCATCGCCACGAGCTTGTACTTGGTGACGGAGATTCCCACGCTCTGGGCGGCCTCGGGGTCCTCGCGAATCGCCCGGAAGTAGTAGCCCAGCCGGGTCCGCTCGATCCGCCAACTCACCAGCATGCAGATCGCCAGCAGCGCGAGCATGATGTAATAATACGGGTACTTGCTCGTCGCAAATTGAAAGGCCAGGAGAGAATCCTTCTGGAAGGGGATGGTGAGGCCGCGGGCCCCGCCGATAAACTCCCAGTTGATCGCCAGCGTCTGGACGATCTCTCCGACGGCAATGGTGGCGATGGCGAAGTAATGCCCGCGCAGCCGGAAGCAGGGATACCCGATGACCAGGGACAGCGCCACGGCCGTGGCAATGCCTGCCGGAAGACCCAGCCAGGGGTTCACTCCCCAGGTCACCTGGAGGACCGTCGAGGTGTATGCGCCCGTCCCGAAGAACACGGCGTGCCCCAGGGAGATCTGCCCGCAGTAGCCCGCCAGGATGTTCCAGGCCTGGGCCAGCATCGCGTACAGGAAAATCCGGATGACCAGGTCGCGGTGGTACGGAAGGCGAAAGACCCAGGGGAAGACCACCGCGGCCAGCAGGAGGATCCCGAGCGCGACCATCCCCCATCGTATGCCAGCCGATGGAGCGGCTGCCTCGGCCGGGCGCGCGCCTGCTGGAGTTGACATCAGAACTTTCCGAAAAGACCTTGCGGCCGCACCAGGACCACCACCAGGTAGAGCCCGAAGACGGCAACGTACTTGAACGCGGGGGCGATCAAGATGCCCCCTAGCACCTCGATGACTCCGATGATCACGCCCGCCACGAGCGACCCCGGGATGCTCCCGAACCCGCCCAGGGCCACGGTCACGAAGGCGATCAGGGCGAAGAGGCTGCCCACGTAGGGAAAGACGTAAAAGAAGCTCGCCAGGAAGGCCGCCGCCACGCCCACGCAGGCGGACCCGATCCCCCAGCCCAGCGTGAGCATCCGCTCCGTGTTGATCCCCATCAGGGCGGCCGCCTGGCGATCCTGGGCCGTCGCCTCCAGGGCCATCCCCGTTTCGGTCTTCGTGATGAACCAGTAGAGGAATCCAAAGGCTAGGAGGCACGCCACACTGGCCACGAGCTGAGGCTTCCCCACCGAGACGCCCAGGATCCGCACGGGACCCTGCACCCACGGATCGGAAATCTGCCGGAAGTCCGGCGTCCAGAGGAACTGCGCCGCCGCCCGGAGGAAGATGCCCAGGCCGAACGTCGCGAAGATCTGGGCCAGCATGGGGCCGCCCAGGATGCGCCGGATGATGCTCTTGTAGGTCAGCCAGCCCAGCAGGAACAGGGCCGCCGCTGAGATCGGAACGCTCAGGAGCGGATCCAGATGGAACAGGGCGTACATCCAGAACGTCGTGTACATGCCCAGCATCAGGAACTCACCGTGGGCGAAGTTGACGATCTCCATGAGGCCGAAGATCAGACTCAGCCCGGCGGCGATGAGGGCGTACAGACACCCCATGAGGATCCCGCTCAGGATGCCCTGGATCAACATCTCCGAAGAGGGGATGTGAAACATCGACATGAAAACGAGGGCGGGGCCGCACCGTTGTGGGACCCCGCCCCCTGCTCCTTCTTCGCCCTCGGTCGCCCGACGTCTATCGCCGCTGGGACCAGGCCGGGATCGGGTAGACCACGTCCTTGGCGGCAAGCTCGAAGGGGTAGACGGTCTGGTAGCTGCCGCCCTGAAGCTGCTGCAGGATGGCCCGCACCCCGATGTTCTGCCCCTTCTCGTCAAACTTCACACCGGTCCACGGCATGATCAACTGGTCGGCCGGGATGTTGCTTTCCCGCAGGGCCTTCTGAATGGCCGCGGGATCGGTCGAGCCGGCGCGGTTGATGGCATCCACCAGCGTCATGAACCCGGTGAACGCTCGGGCCGATACATCGGCCAGGTCGCGCCCGCCGCTCACCTTCTTGAACATCTCATCTACCACCGGAATGAGAGGCTTCCTGGCCGCCAGATCCAGCGCAAAGGGGGCCCGAGTGAGGGCGGCCTCGGCCTGCTTTCCCATCTCGGTCACGAACTTGGGGTCGGTGTACCCTGCATCCTGGGCGATGATGAGCTTGGGGTTGTAATCCAGGTTCCTGGCCGTTCGGGTGAGGAGGATCGCATCCGAGGTGTACAAGCTGGGCAAGAGGACGTCGGCGTTCGCGTCCTTCAGGCGCCCGACCTCGGCGTCCAGGCTGGTGGTGCCTGTCCGGAAGGGGATCTTGGCGACCACTTCGTAGCCGTACTTCTTCGCCAGTTCCTCCTGCACCTTGGAGCTGTCCGCCCCGAATGTGGTGTCCTCGTTCAGGATGGCCACGCTCTTGAACTTGATGCTCCGCTTCTTCTCGAAGTCCTGCATGAACTCGAACATCACCTGGCTGAAGTGGCCGTCATGGGGGCTGGTCCGGAAGAACCACTTGAAGCCGCGCTCGGTGAGGGCCGGCGAGGAGGAGTCCGCGTTGACGAACGGTATTCCCATCCGTTCTGCCACCTGGCTGGCCGTGGTCGTCACCGCCGACTGGTAGGCCCCGAGCAGGGCGTGCACCTTCTCCTGCGTGATCAGCCGCTCGGCCTCCGACTGCCCCAGGGCCGCACTGCCCTGGTGGTCCACGAACACGACCCGCACCTTGGCCCCGCCCAGCCTCGGCAGTCCCTTGCTCTTGGCCAGGGGTAGGTTGATGTTCGCGCCGTTATTGACGATGTCCACCGCCACATTGATGATGTTCCTCGCGTCGATCCCGATCTGCGCCGATGGGCCGGTCATGGGATACAGCACCCCGATGACGACCTCCCTCGCCTGAGCGAACGCCGCCGGCGCCACGGCGAGGGCCATCAGCATCGCCACGACTGAAAGCCCGATCCTTCGCATGCACGGTCCTTTCCTCATGCTGCCTCCCTTCACCCGCTGTCGGGTTCCTCCGCCAACACCGTCTGTCCTCGGACCAGCCCCGTGCCTCTTCCCATGCCTCTGAACCCCGAAACGGGAGGGATTCTATACGGGGCCGCTCACGCCAGTCAAGGCAATCATTCGAAGCGGCCGGCGGCTCCCCGATGTCGCCTCGAGGCGTGCGGAGCGAACTCAGAACGCTGCCAGCGCCTCGTCCCGGAGGTCGGTGACAAACATGTGGCCGGGAGCATGGCTGATCATCAGAGGCGACTTGGCCCGCATGGCCACGGCCTGCGGCGTGACGCCGCAGGCCCAGAAAACCGGAATCTCTCCGGGGCGGATGGTCACCGCATCGCCGAAATCGGGCCTCCCGAGATCCCGGATGCCGATGGCGGCTGGATCCCCCACATGCACCGGCGCTCCGTGCACGGCGGGGAACCGACCGCTGACCTGGACAGCCTTGGGCACGAGCGGCGCCGGGATGGGACGCATGGTCACGACCAAGGGACCGCTGAAGGCGCCAGCCGGGAGGCAGGCCACCGACGTGATGAACATGGGGACGTTCTTGTTTTCCTCGATGTGGCGGACGGGAACCCCGGCCTGAAGCAGGGCCGCTTCGAACGAGAAGCTGCATCCGAGGAGGAAGGCCACGAGGTCCGGCATCCACACGTCCAAGAGGTCCGTCACTTCCGCCGTCGGCTCCCCGTGCCGGTAGATGCGATACTTGGGGATGTCGGTCCGAAGGTCCGCGCCTGGCGCCGAAAGCCTCGGCTCGGGCGATCCAGCGTCGGTGACCTCGATCACCGGGCACGGCTTCGGGTTCCGTTGAGCGAAGAGGAGAAAATCATAGGCAGCGTCGCGCGGGAGGACCACCAGGTTCGCCTGCACGTACCCCGGCGCCAAGCCGGCCGTCGGCCTTCGCCACTTCCCCTGGCGGATCATCGTTCGGGCCTCACGACCCGTGGCGGCCTTGTGGACGTCCCCATGTTCTTGCATCCTGCCTGACCCCCTGATCCCCGCTGACCACTCTGGCGACGCAGATCTCCCCGCGGCCCTTCTCGATGATTACACGGATACGAACCATCTCTTGGCTTCCCTAAGAGTCCGCGCGATCCCCCTGCAGGCAGAGGGGGCTCTCTCCTCCGTCAAGGATCACCTCGCAGACTCCGCCAGAGATTGGCCTCATCGACGTTCTCCAGGGCGCCCACGACATGGCGGGACAGCGGGCGTACGCCGAGAGACTCCTCCAAGAGGCGCAGCGTCTCTTTGTAGCGCTGACGGATATTGTGTTGCGCATAGGGACAGGTGAAATCGAGGAGGGGTAAGCCCGCGTGCCGGTGGACCGAGGCGACGGTCTCCTCGTTGAGGTAGATCATCGGCCGGATGAGAATCACAGGGCTGCCCTCGACCGCGACTTTGGGCGAGAAGCTGCCCAGCTTCTTGTTCTGAACGATGTTCATGAGCAGGGTCTCGGCCGCATCATCCGCATGGTGGCCGTAGGCAAGCTTCCGAATTTCCCTGTCGGCCAAGGCCTGGACCGCCGCTCCGCGCTTGAGCCGGGCGCAGATGGAACATGCCTTCTCAGCGGCGAGGTCGCTTGGCACCTCGAGGGCCGCTTCAATGTAGGGGATCGCCAGGGCATCGCAGTAGTCGCGCAGGCTGGCGGTTTCGTAGTCGGGCGATGTTCTGACATGGATCGCCGAGAGTTCGAACTCGAGGTGGGAGTGCCGCTGGAGATACCTCAGGATATAGAGCAGCGTCGTGCTATCCTTCCCACCCGAAAGCCCGACGCAGACTCGATCGCCCTCTCCGATGAGCGCATACCTGCGTACCGCCCGTAACACGGGGGTCACGAACCACTTCGCGTGATTCTTGTGGAATCGCAAGTCCATCGCCGCGGCTTCCGGGTTACATTCCCGCCTGAGCCAAGGCAGGCTGAAGGTGCCTCCCGACGGAGCCCCTGCAACCACTTGAATTATTGAAGCGTCTCGAACCGTATCACCGCCCTGTTCAGTGTCAAGCGGAAACTCACAGGAGAACGGACTGAAGAGGTGGAAGCTTAGAGGGAGAAGGCCGGCAGACCAGAGCAGACCGATGCACGGCGACGCAACCTCCTCACAGCGGGAGACAGCGTGGGTCACCCCCCTCGTTCCTATTGACCTCCATGCCCACTACCATGTAAGCTACCGCCATGTCTGGCGGTCGAGCCAGGGATAGTTGGCGGGAGGTTCGTCAAGTCAACGAGCCTGGGTGCATGTCATGTATACCTCCCATTTTGGATTGACCGAGCCGCCGTTCTCAATCGCCCCTGACCCGCGCTACCTCTACATGAGCGAGCGGCACCGTGAGGGGCTCGCGCATCTCCTCTACGGAATCCGGCAGCCGGGCGGCTTTGTGCAGCTCACCGGCGAAGTCGGGACCGGCAAGACCACCCTCTGCCGCTGCTTGCTTGCACAACTGCCGCCCGAGGTGGACGTGGCGTTCATCCTCAACCCACGACTTACCGTCGTCGAACTCCTGGAGGCGGTGTGCGACGAACTCGGGATCAGCACCTACCCCTTCGAGACGAAGACCGTCAAGGTCCTTGTGGACCTTTTGCATCGGCATCTCCTGGAGGCGCATGGACAGGGCCGGCGGACCGTGCTCATCATCGACGAGGCGCAGAATCTCTCCGCCGACGTCCTGGAGCAGATCCGCCTCCTGACGAATCTCGAGACGACGACCGAGAAGCTCCTGCAGATCATCCTGATCGGTCAGCCGGAACTTGCCCGGTTGCTGGACCGGCGGAGGCTGCCGCAGCTGGCCCAGCGAATTACGGCGCGCTACCACCTCTTGCCACTCTCGAGACCGGAAACATGCGCCTACATTCGCCACCGATTGCGGGTGGCGGGCGGAAGCGACACATTGTTCACGCCGGCGGCGATGCGCCGGACCCACCGCTGGTCGAGGGGCGTTCCGCGGATGATCAACGTCATCTGTGACCGGGCCCTGCTCGGGGCGTACGCCCACGAGCAAGATCACGTCGACGCCACCACGGTGCGCCGGGCGGGGCGAGAGGTGTCGGGAAGGGTGCCGGGCGCACGGCGGGGCGGCCGCTTCGGCCGGGCGTTCGGACTGGGCGCGGTTGGCGTGGCCCTCGCCGGAACGGCGATCGTGCTGACCCCAAGCCGGATCTTCCATCCCGGAGATGAAGGCATGCGACCGGCCGTGTCCCGCGATGCGGAGCCGACGGCGGTCACCTCTGCGACCGGCGAGACTCCCCTGGCGCATGAAGGGGGCCGCGCCGGTCCCACCCTCTGGGAGGTGACTGTCCCGCAGGGCGGGATCGGCGCGACCGGCCATCGAACGCCCGCGTCGCCCTCGCTCGTTCAACTTCTTGCCGACCCTTCTGTCGGCGACGACGCAGACGCAGCATTTGCCAGTGTATATTCTCGCTGGGGGGTGGAATACCGGAGGGGGCCCGCCGGCCCGACCTGCGAGATGGGGCGCTCCACGGGACTCGACTGCCTCTCCATGGTCGGCAGCTGGAACAAGCTGCGCCGGTTCGATCTCCCGGCCATTCTTGAGCTGGATGTGCCGACCGCCGGAAAGTATCGCGTACCGCTCGTTGCGCTGGGGGAGGAGACCGCGACCCTGGAGCTCGGGGGGCGGGAGTACGCCCTCCCACTGAGGGAGATCGACCGGTTCTGGGATGGCGACTTTCTCCTGCTGTGGAAGGCAGCCCCCGTCGGCTCGCGCCTGATTTCGCCTGGGATGCGCGGCAAGGGCGTGGGATGGCTCCGGGGAAGGCTTGACGAACTCGAGGGCCGCGTGGGGAAGGTCCCTGACCCCGGCGTCTACGACGAGGCGCTGAAGCGGCGCGTCCAGGACTTTCAGCGGAGCCGGTCGCTCATCCCGGACGGACTCGTCGGCGGGGGGACGCTGGCGCAGCTTACCCTCGCCATCCGCGACCCAGGGGCCCCCTCGTTGTCGCGCCGTTCGCCTTAGCGAGAGGCGAGAGTCATGTCGTTCATCCTCGACGCCCTGACAAAGGCCGAGCGGGTGCGCGGTCGGGTCCCCACCTTGGCCACCGTGCATGCGCCAGCCCGTGAGACCGCGCGCGCCATCGGCCTCGGGGCGGCCGCCGGCGTGCTGCTGGCGGGGGCTGGGCTCCTGGTGTGGTTTTTCTGGCCCGCACCCAATGGGGTGTCCCCGGCCGCGACGGACTTCCGCGCCCGCGTCAGCGCCCCGACTCCGCCAAGCCAGTTGAATCCTGAGCGGCCGATGGCGTCGGCAGAGCCAGAAGTTGGCCCGCCTCCTGCTTCCGTGTCACGCGTTCCGCAGAGCCCGGAGGCTGGACAAGAACGGGAGGTCCCCCCGCACCCGAGCCGCGCGCCTCTGGCAAGCCCTCGTTCCCTCCACGCTCCCCCACCCCAGACATCCGTGCCGGGAGGCCTCCCGGGTGGCGCTGGCACAGCGCATCCCATCGAGCGGCGGTTGGGCGAGAGCAAGGCGATCGAGCCGTCACGGGCGGAGCCGAGCCAGGGTGCCGATCGGACGCGTGCGGACGTGGTGGCCCCGTCGGCCCCCCCGTTGCCTGCCAAGTCGCCGGCGCTGCAGGACGCAATGGCCAAGATGACGCTGGACGTTCTCGTGTACACCAATGTCAAGACGGACCGCTTGGTCGTCATCAACGGTCGAAGATACGTGGAGGGGCAATACGTCGACGGGCTCTACCTTCTCGAGGAGATCACTCCCCAGGGAGTGGTTCTGAGCTATCAGGGCGAGCGCGCCCTCTTGCGGCCGTAGTCGTCTGACCTGGAGATTCGCGACATCGTGCGCGCCGCCGTGATGGAATGCGAGGCCCCCCTTCGGCATCCGCCCAGAGACGCTGCCGCCTCTTTCCGCATCGGGGCCACCTCTCCAGGGTTCTCCCTGCTGAGGCTCTCCGTCCATTCCTCGAGCCCAATCAGATCGGAAGCCTCCTTTCGACGCCTTGACTCACGCTACGAGTTCGTAGCGACACCAGTGCCAATCCCGAAAGGCATTGGCCCGCACGGCCTTTCGTGGTACTCTTTTTGTCCACGGGAACGGACCCGTGCACGCGATCATGGACGGGAGCGCATGAATCGGGACGAGCTGCGGAAGCTGCTGAAGCGGGTCCGCGCCGGCAAGACGACGGTCGAGGCGGCTGTGGAACACCTTCGCCATTTCCCTTACGAGAATCTCGGTTTCGCCCGGACGGATAACCACCGGGCCCTCCGTCAGGGATTCCCCGAGGTGATCTTCTGCGAGGGCAAGACGGTTGACCAGGTCGCAGCCATCGCGACGCGGATTCTGGAGCGACACGGGACCCTCCTGGCGACCCGCGCTACGCCGAAGATGTTCGATGCCGTCAAGGCAACCGAACCGCGGGCGAAGTACCACCCCCTGAGCCACGCCATTGTGGTGAAGCCTTCCCAATCCGCTCCGCCGGTCGGCCATGTCCTGGTGGTCTCCGCCGGAACCTCCGACATCCCCGTGGCCGAGGAGGCCGCGGTGACCGCCGACGTCCTGGGGAGTCGCGTGGAGACGCTGTATGACGTGGGGGTGGCAGGCCTCCACCGGATCCTGGACAAGCAGGCGGCCCTGGATACGGCCCGCGTCATCGTCGTGGTCGCCGGCATGGATGGTGTGCTGCCTTCCGTGGTGGGCGGCCTGGTGTCCAAGCCGGTGATCGCGGTCCCAACCAGCGTCGGCTATGGGGCCAGCTTCCAGGGACTGGCCGCCCTGCTCACTATGCTCAACTCCTGCGCGTCGGGCGTGGCGGTCGTCAATATCGACAATGGGTTTGGCGCGGGCGTCCTGGCCCATCGGATCAACGCCCTGGGCGCACAAGCCGACAGCGATAGCGACAGGGGCAGCGGATCCAGGAAGAGGCCCCGGTAGCTTCTTCGCTGTCCCTGTCGCTATCCGACGTGTTGGACCGAGGCGGCACAATGGGAGGAGCACCGATTCCCATACGCATCGGGTACTTCGACTGTTTCAGCGGCGTCAGCGGGGACATGATCCTCGGCGCCCTGGTGGACGCCGGCCTGAAGGTGGAAGAATTGCAGGCGGCCATCTCCGGTCTCGGCGTCTCGGGGATCCACCTCGCTGCGGAACGGGTGAAGCGGGGCGTCTTCGAGGGGATGCGCGTCCACGTCCGAACCGAAGAACAGGGCCACCCGCATCGTCACTTGCCGGATATCCAGGCGATTCTGGATCGAGCCGACATCCCGGATACGGTCCGCGCCGACGCCAGGCGCATCTTCCGTCGTCTGGCCGAGGCCGAGGCGGCGACCCACGGCACCACGGCCGATCGCATCCACTTCCACGAGGTGGGGGCCCTGGATGCCATGGCTGACGTGGTCGGCGCCGCCTGGGGCATCCGCCGCCTCGGCCTCGAGCGCATCCATGTGTCCCCCATCAACCTCGGCGGGGGGTTCATCCAGGCGGCCCACGGGAAGATGCCTGTGCCGGCCCCCGGCACGGCTGCCCTCCTCGTCGGCGCCCCCGCCTATGGCAGCGAGATCCAGGCGGAACTCACGACCCCGACCGGGGCCGCGATCCTCACCACGCTGGCGACCGCCTACGGGCCCATGCCGCCCATGGCCGTGCACCGGGTGGCCTACGGCGCCGGAGGCCGCGACCTCAGCGAGCAGCCCAATCTGCTTCGCCTCATGATCGGCGAGGCGCCGGGGGATTTCGACCGCGACCAGGTCGCCGTCCTCGAGGCCACCATCGACGACATGAACCCGCAATTCTTCGAGCCCCTCATGGATCGCCTGTTCGAGGCCGGCGCCCTGGACGTGTTCCTTTCCCCCGTGAGCATGAAGAAATCCCGGCCCGGCACCGTCCTCACCATCCTGGCCGACGCCGCCGTGGCCGACCGGTGCGCCGCCCTAGTCCTGACCCACAGCACCACCTTCGGCGTCCGGGCCCACACCGCCACGCGCTGGAAACTCCCCCGGGACATCATCACCGTGAACACGTCCTACGGCTCCGTGCGGGTGAAGCGCGGCCGGTCGGGCGATCGCATCACGATCCTCGCCCCCGAATACGATGATTGCCGACGGCTGGCCCAGGCCGCGGGCGTCCCGATCCACGTGGTCTACGACGAGGCGCGCCAGACCGCCGCACGAGAGGCAGCCGCGAAGGCAAGCGCGCCTCCCGCCGGACCAGAGGCCAGACCAAAGGGTTGACCCATGGCTACCGTCAGCTCGCTCCCCGACGTGCTGGCCCAGTTCGAGGCGGCGGCCAAGCGACTCGGCCTGGACGACGGCATCCGTCGGCGGATGCTCGCCTGCGATCGTTCCCTCATCGTGTCCGTGCCGACGCTGATGGACGACGGCAGCCTGAAGGTTTTCACCGGGTATCGCGTCCAGCACAACAACACCCTGGGGCCATTCAAGGGGGGCATCCGCTATCACCCCGACGTCACGCTGGACGATATCACGGCCCTGGCGATGCTCATGACGTGGAAGTGCGCCCTCATGGGCCTCCCCTACGGCGGGGCCAAGGGCGGCATCCCCTGCGACCCCCGCGCCATGACGCGCGGCGAGCTGGAGCGAATGACCCGGCGCTACACCAGCGAGATCTTCCTGATCATCGGGCCGGACATGGATATCCCCGCCCCCGACCTGGGGACCGACGAGCAGACCATGGCCTGGATCATGGATACCTACAGCATGCAGCGAGGGGTGACGGTCCCGGGCGTGGTCACGGGGAAGCCGCTGCTCCTCGGCGGCAGCCTGGGGCGGGGCGGGGCCGCCGGGCTCGGGGTCTACTACGTCGCCGTGGAGGCCGCCAAGCTCCTCGGCCTCAACCTGGACAGGGCCCGGGTGGCCGTCCAGGGGTTCGGCAACGTGGGACGCACGGTGGCGCAGCAGTTCAAGCAAGAGGGGTGTCGCATCGTCGCGCTGGCGGGCTCGCGCGGTGGGCGCTACCGGCCCGACGGCTTGGACCTGGATCGGCTGGTCGCCCACCTGGCGGGCGGTGGGCGGCTGGAGGACTGCCCGGACGGAGATCGCATCACCAATCCGGAGCTGTTCGAGGTCCCCTGCGAGATTTTGGTCCCCGCCGCCGTGTCCGGGCAGATCACCGAGGCCAATGCCCACAAGGTGCGCGCGCGGATCATGGCAGAGGGGGCCAACGCCCCCACCACACCCACGGCCGACGCGATCCTGCGCGAACTCGGCGTCTTCGTCATCCCCGACATCCTGGCCAATGCGGGGGGCGTGACTGTTTCCTACTTTGAGTGGGTCCAGGATCTCCAGTTCTATTTCTGGACCGAGCGGGAGATCAACTTGCGCCTGCGCGACATCATGAGCGGGGCCTTCCAGCGCGTCCACGCAGCCGGCCAGCAATACCGCACGGACCTCCGCACGGCCGCCTTGATGATCGCGGTGAAGCGCGTGGTGGACGGGCACCACCTGCGGGGAGACTACCCATAGGCTCGCCGGTCGGCGTGAGACAGCATCCGGGGACTCTCGCCCGGTACTGATCAATGGACCTGGTGAAGATCGCAGGACCCGCGCACTACCTGCCCGGTCGGGTGAACATCGGGGTCATCGCCGGCGACGGCCAGGCCGCCCTGATCGATACCGGCCTGGACGAGAGCGCCGCGCGGAAGGCCGTGCAGGCGGTCGAGCAGGCCGGGCTCCGCCTGGCGGCGGTGATCAACACCCACAGCCATGCCGATCACTGCGGCGGCAACGCCTTCGTCGTGAAGCGCACCGGCGCCCCGATCTACGCGCCTTCGGTGGAAGCGGCCCTCATCCAGCACACCGAGTTCGAGCCCTTCTTCCTCTTCGGCGCCGCCCCGTTCAAGGCCATCGACAGCAAGTGGTTCCATGCCGCCCCGACGGCGGTGGCCCACGTCCTGGACGCGACAGTCAGCGTGTGCGGGGTGGAGCTAGAGGTGTTGCCGGCGGCGGGGCATTCCATGAACCAGGTGGCCGTCGCCACGACCGAGGTCGCCTATCTGGCGGATGCCCTGATGGCGCCGGAAATCCTGGAGCGGTATCCGATCCAGTACTGCTATGACGTGCTGGGGCACCGGGCCACGCTCAACCGGCTGGCAGTTCTTCGCCGGGACTGGTACGTTGGCGCCCACTTCCCGCCGATGCAGGACCTCACGCCGCTCCTGGCGGCGAACCGCGCGAATCTCGAGCGCACCGCGGCCGCCGTCCTGGACGCCCTGCGGCCCGCCGCCACCACGGAAGAGGTGGTGCGCAGTGCGGCCGAAGCCCTGGGCGTCCCCCCCATGGATCCGCCCGCCTACCTCCTCAACGCGGCCGCCGTGAAGGCCCACCTGTCCGCCCACGTCCGCGAGGGGCGCGTGAGCTTCGAGATCCAGGATCAGCGCCCCCTCTGGCGCCGCCTGGACTGATCGCCGTACGCCTGCCCGCCTTCCTAACCTAGAAATCGGCGGCACATGTCGGAGCCCCTGGGGACACCCCACGGTCACCCAGTCTATGACTGGGTACCCGACCGTGCGGTGCGGTCTTGGGGTCAGACATTGATATTTTTATACTTGCGGAAAGAAAATTACCAATGTCTGACCCCTACACTCCCGTTGGGGAATTGGTTTTTGGTCATTTGCTGCGGGTCAGGCGCGCCAGGTAGTGGCCCTCTTCTTCTTGCCAGATGACCTCGCAGGAAAAGCCCGCCTTCATGGCCCGTTCGGCCAGGAGCTTCGCATCCAGGAACAGCCACAGGAGGGTCGGGCCCTTCTTTCCCTTGTACTCGAGGCGAAAGCGCATCTCGCCCATGTAGCGGCCCGCGGAGGCGCCGGCGCCGGGCGGCGTCCCGTCCGGGTCATCCATCCAGGTGGGATCGTACGAGTCGAGAAGGATCTGTCCGTCCGGCGCGAGCAGCCGCGGGACCTCCGCCAGGAACCGATCCAGACCGGCGAGGTCCCCGACCACCCCGATGCCGTTCATCATCAGCAGGATCGTCTCGAACGGTCCCTCCTGAAAGCGAAAGAGGTCCGTGCATCGCGCGTCCTTCACGCCCCGCCGCTGCATGACCTCGACCGCCTCGGGGGCGATGTCGATGGCGCAGACCGGGAGGCCCTGCTCCTGGAGCACCAGGCTGTGGCAGCCGGCCCCGGCGCCGGCGTCCAGCACCCGGCCCCGACACAGGTCGAGGGCGGCCTCTTCCAGCGCCGAGAACTCCGAGGGTCCCCGAAAGAAGACGCGGATCGGCACGACCTCCGTCTCCCCGTCATCTCCGTGGGTCATGACCTCCGCGGCGGCGTCGCCGTTGTAGAAGTCCAGGAGGGCCCTCCCGTGCGGCCGCCAGGGAGCAGAATCCATCGTGCCCACTCGCACCGCCTTATCGGCCACGCGACCTGTCCTTGGCCGCCAAGGCTTCATGGGCGGCATCCACGACGGCCTCGGCGGTGAGGCCGTACTCCGGCAAGAGATCCTTCAGGGGCGCCGACTCGCCGAAGCGATCGCGGACGCCCACCCGCCGGAGGGGGACGGGGCTGGCCTCTCCGAGGAGTTCCGCCACCGCTCCGCCCAATCCGCCGAGGACGGTGTGATTCTCCGCAGTCACGACGGCCCCCGTCCGCCGGGCTCGCTCCGGGATCAGTGCCTGGTCCAGCGGCTTCAGCGTCGAGACGTTGATGACATCGGCCGAGACCCCTTCTCTGGCCAGCGTCTCCGCCGCCTGCAGGCACCGCGAGACCATCAGGCCGGAACCGATCAAGGTGATGTCCCTGCCTTCCCGCAGCAGGGTCGCTCGACCAATCCGGAACTCGTATCCGTCCGGCGACACGCGCGGACACGGACCCCCCAGGTCGCCTCGGACCATGCGGAAATACACCGGACCGTGATGCGCCACCGCAGCCGGGAGGGCCTGGGACAACTCGATGGCGTCGGCCGGCTCGACCACCGTCACGTGCGGCAGCGAGCGCATGATCGCCACGTCCTGAAGCATCTGGTGGGTGGCCCCGGTGTTCGGGCTGGTGAGGCCGGCATACAGCCCGCACACCTTGACATTGAGGGCCGGATAAGCCACCTGCGTGTAAATTTGATCCAAGGCTCGCCGGGTGACAAAGCACGCGAACAGGGGCAGGATGGCCGTAAACCCCACGCGGGCCAGCCCGGCGGCGAAGCTCACGGCATTCTGCTCCGCCACGGCGAGGTCGAGGAACCGCTCCGGAATCGCGTGGGCAAAGGTGATGGCCATGGTCGGGATAGCCGTCTGACAATCCAGCACGACCACGCGCCGATCGCGCCGCCCGACCCCTGTCAGCATCTGCCCGAAGACCTGACGGATGTCCCGGTTCCCCAAAAGCTCCCCGAAAACCTGGGTGCCCGCCGGCGTCGAGCCCTGCCCGCCCGCCTCGCGAGTGTCCGTCATCCCTCCAACTCCTTGAGGGCCGCCCTGTGCTGTTCCTCGGACAGGTGGCCTGCGTGCCAGGCGTCGTTTCCCTCCATGAACGAGACGCCCTTCCCCTTGAGCGTCCGCGCCAGGATGACCCGGGGACGGCCCGGCGCCGTCTCCGCCCGCCGCGCCACATCCACGGCCTGGCGGATCTCTACCACGTCGTGGCCGTCCACCTGCTGCACGTGCCAGCCGAAGCTCTCCCATTTCCCGTCCAGAGGCTCCAGCCGCATCACCTGCCCCGTGGGGCCGGTCACCAGCCGCTGGTTGTCATCCACGATGGCGATCAGATTGTCCAGACTGAAATGGGAGGCGGCCATGGCGGCCTCCCAGGTCTGCCCCTCGGTGCAATCGCCGTCACTCAGCACCACATAGACCCCGCACGGCCGGGCAGCCTCGTGCTCCGCGAGATACCGGCACCCCCAGGCCATGCCGGCGCCGGCCGACAGGCCCATCCCCAGCGATCCCGTGGGGATCTCCGCTCCCGGCGTCTCGAGGTTCACGTGCTCTTGCAGGATGCCATGCAGCCGATTGAACGAGTCGAAGAGCCGCTCTCGTGGAAAGAATCCACGCCAGGCCATGGCCACATACATGGCCGCCGAGGCGTGCCCCTTGGAGAGGATGAAGCGATCGCGCCCCTCCCACTCGGGCTGCGTCGGATCCAGCCGCAGCGCATGAAAGAAGAGGACGGCCAGAATTTCTACAACCGACAATTCCCCGCCGATGTGGCTGGTTCCTGTCCCGGAATGGAGGGTGAGGTCGAGGAGGTCACGGCGAAACTGCCGACACAGCCATTGCAGCGTGTCCACATCCGCAGGCACGGGGATCTTGCCGGGCATCAGCCGTCCGGTATCCGCAGATCGCGCCTGCACGTGCCACCCTCGGGTTCTCGATGTATGATCCGGCGGGTGTCGCGGCCGGAGGCTCGGCCACGCCGGCGATCAGGCCATCCAGTGAAGGTCTGGTTCCTGATCGCCGGCATCCCGGACCAGCCGGCAGCTCGCGATCACTGCCCGACGCCCTCCCCGCGCACTTCGACGTCGGCCATCCGCTCCCATAGCTTGACCAGGCCCGTGGTGTTCTCGTCCCCCAGACCGCTCGCCTTGGCGATGTCCAGCACGCTCAGGAGCTGGTTCACCATCGGCAAGGGCATGTTGTACTCGCGGCCCAGCGCCGACACGTAGCCCATGTCCTTATGCGCCAGCTTGAGGTAGAAGCTGACCTTGAAGTCGCGCTTGCAGATGGCCGGGACGGCCCCCTCGAACCAACGGCTCCACCCGCCGCTCACTTTGACGACGTCGAAGAGCGCCTTCATGTCCACCCCGGCCTTGGCGGCCAGGGGGAGGACCTCGGCCAGCCCCGCATTGGTGAGCTGACACAGGAAGTTGTTGATGAGCTTGACGATGTTGCCGTGGCTGGCGCCCCCGCAATAGACGATGTTCTTGGCGATGGCGCGGAAGATGGGCAGGCATCTCTCGTAGACGGCCTTCTCTCCGCCGATCATCAGGTTCAGCTCGCCGGCGTTCGCCTGGACCGGCGTGCCGGTCATGGGTGCATCCAGCATCCCGATCTTCCGTTCCCGCAGGCGGTCGGCCAGCATCCGGGTGGATGCCGGCAGGCTGGTGCTCAGGTCGATCACGACGGACCCTTCCTGCATGCTCTGCACCAAGCCGGGGGTGCCGAGGATCGTTGCCTCCACCTCTTTCGACGACGGGACGCAGAGCATGACCGTCGCGTTCTTCTGGCCCAGCTCGGTCAGGGACTTCGTCACCGTTGCGCCTGCGCCAGCCACATCCTCCAGCTTCAGACCCTCCCGGTGGGCGTAGATCATGACCTTGTAGCCCTTCGCCAGGAGATTCTTCACAATCCCTTTCCCCATGAGACCAGGACCGAGAAACCCGATCCCCTCAGCCATCCGACACCTCCACTGGTGCTACCGGTGCTCCTCCGGTTGACAAGAGATTTCCACGAGGCCGCGACAATCAGGGCTTGCCCTTTGCCCCGGTTCCTCTCGCTTTCCGGGGAGCCGACGCCCTATCGGGCGAAGAGCTCGCCCTCACGCGGCCGGCGGGTACCGACCGTACTTCCGCACCGCCCTGGAAAGGGCCAGCACGTTGTCGGGCAGCAGGTATCCGGCCAGGCTATTGCCGCTGGTCACGATGTACCCCCCGCCCGGCCCCACGTCGCGGATCAGCTCGCGCACCTCCTTGTCCACGGCGTCGGGCGACCCCATCCCCAGGAGGTTCAGATCCACGTTCCCCAGCAGACAGAGCCGATCCCCGTACGTGCGCTTCATGGCCCGGATGTCCATGGCCCCCTTCTCGTTGGGGTGCAATCCGGCGATGCCCACACTCAAGAGGTCGTCCACGAAGGGCAGCAGATTGCCGTCACTGTGGATGATCCAGGGGAGGGTGATCTTTGGGGCCACCCGCCGGTAGCGCGGGAGGACCAGGTCGCGGAACACCTTGGGGGAGAAGAAGGGCGCCGTGTTGAAGGCCATGTCGTCGGTGGATACGAAGACGTCGAAGCCGAGCTGGCAGACGCGCTCCGCCACGACGGCAATCCAGTCGCAGTAGCGATCCAGGACGGTCTGGATGAACGGCCGATTGTCGTAGAGGGCGACGCAGAAGTTCTCCGTCCCCATGCTGAGCATCGTGGGGAAGATCCCGATTCTGGTCACGAACCAGGCAGCGTACTCTCCCTTGTGCCGGACGAATTGCTCGGCCTCGGCGTACAGAACGTCCTCGTACGGATCGGGAAGCTGCAGCAACGGCAGGTCGGCCTCGCTCTTGATCAGGCCCTCCCCGTAGAAGAGGCGCCCGTCCTGCCCCGCCTCCTTCTTGGCATAGACGGGAGCCCGCAGGACGTAACTGATATTGTCGAGATGCAAGAACACGGCGAGCGCCTTGGCCTCAGCCACGGTATAGGCGTTGGCCTCCAGGTTGGAAGCCTGACTCGCCGGCTGTCCCCAGCCCATCAGACGTTGGGCCAGTGCGCGGTCGATCCCCAGCTCGCAGTAGGGAACACGATCCGGCTGCTCGCGATGCAGCGCAGTTAGCACCCGCTCTCTGGAGGTCATGGCCATGGCTCTCCCTCCGAACACCTGTGAGGCATTCGGTTTCCTGTCGGATTGCCTTCTTACCGGGCGGCCTCGCGCCGGGACCGACGAACGAGCGCCACGACTTCATCCGCGGGCACTGCGGAGCGTGTATTGCCGTCCCGGCCCACCACCGTCTCGGCGCGGCAGAGCGAGTTGAGGATCGCCTCCTCGACGCACTCGACGACGGCCGGGAAGAGCCCCGCCATCGCTCCGCGCTCATCCGCCAGGACGGTTCGGCTTGTCGTCAACGAGGCCGGCGCGTGGTCGATCCGGTAGGCCGTGCTGAAGGCGATGACGAAGTCGCCGCTGCCGTGCATGTGGTGGCTGCCCGTGCGGGCCAAGCCGGCCGCCGCGCGCACGCACAGCCGACGCAGTTGGCGGTCAGCGAGCGGGGCATCGGTGGCCAGCACGATCATGATCGATCCCTTCTCTTGCGTCGGTTGCGGTGCCGCCCCCGGAGGCAAAAGGTGCCGGCCGACCGGGACGCCGAGGATCGTCAGATCTCGCGGGCGACCGAAATTCGACTGCACCAGCGCCCCCACGGTGAATCCGCCCGCGTCCGCAGGGACAACCCGGCTCGCGGTTCCGATGCCGCCCTTCCAACCAAAGCAAGTGGTCCCCGTGCCGGCCCCCACCGCCCCTTCCACCACCGGGCCGGACGACGCCGCCTCGATCGCGTCCCAGACGTGCGTTGCGTGGACATGCCGTCCCTGGATGTCGTTGAGGTAAGCGTCGCTGCACTCGCCGACCACCGCGTTGACGTTGCTGGTGTGGATGCCGATTTCGGGGCTTTGGCGGATGGCGTACTGGACCAGCGCATCGGCCACCAGGCCGACGTTGAGCGTGTTGGTCAGGGCGACGGGGGCCTCGATCACCCCCAGCTCGCGCACCTCCTCGAACCCGCAGACCTTGCCGAACCCGTTGATGGTGTAAACGGCGCCCGGCACCTTCTGCCGGAACAGGTTGCCCCCGTGGGGCAGGATGACCGTCACGCCCGTGCGCACGGGGCCCTGCCCCGGACGCAGCGGCCCGTCGCCCGCGACGAGCGTGGTATGCCCCACCCGCACCCCGGCGACGTCGGTGATAGCGTTATGCGGCCCGGGAGGCAGCTCACCGACGCTGAGCCCTGCCTCGCGTGCGCGGGGACGCGCCTTCATCACTCGATCTCCACCGGACGCCTTCCCGGCGCGCTGTCCGCGGGCTCGATGGCCGGCGACACAACCGGTCCCCGTGCCGGCCCTTCGACACCCTTGGCGTGTCAGCGCATCCGGGCGGACATCGTCGCGACCTTCCCGCCCCTGAAGGTGAACTGCTTGCTCCAGTCCGAGGTCACCCCGCCGATGCTCACCGTGCAGTCCACGCTCAGGACGCCGCTCCCCCCTTCCACGCCGTTCACGGTCACGGTCATGGACACGGTGTCCTCGCCGTAGTGTTCCTTCAAATACCGCTTGGCCACCTCGACCAGGGGTGCCTCATGATCCGCCATATCTCTCCTCCTGTCTCAGACGCGGCCTTCTCCCGCAGGCGGCCGCCAGCTGCCCCCCCGCAGACCCTCAAGGCCGCGCGATCTCGTCCGCGCCTCCCGCCCGTGCGGCCGCCGCTTACCATCGATTCTGGTGTACCCTCGACGCGTCGTACCGCTCTTCGCGGGGAACTCGCTCGGCCGGATGACCGACGGGAACCAGACAGAGCGGGACGACATGGCGGGGGAGGCCCAGGAGCTTCCGCATCCGCAGGATCCGGTCCTCCGTCGGATAGATGCCCACCCAGACGGCGCCCAGCCCTTTGGCGTGTGCCGCCAGAAGAAGGTTCTGCGTGGCCGCCGAGCAGTCCTGGACCCAGTGGTCCTTGTATTTCTCCAGCCGCAGATCGCCGCACACCAGGATCGCGACCGAGGCCTCTTTCACCATCTCCGCATACGGATGAAATCCGGGGATCTCATCGAGCGCCCGGCGATCCGTGATGACGACGAACTGCCAGGGCTGCTCGTTGCCCGCCGAGGGGGCGCTCATCGCCGCCTCCAGGAGCTGTTTGATCACCGCTTCCGGCACGGGCTGCGGGGTGTAGCGCCGGATGCTCCTCCGGGAAAGGATGGCCTCGATGGCGTCCACACTCTGCTCCTTTTCCCCGCGGGGAGTCCTGGCCGTTGTCTCTGCTCTGGATGGGAGACCGTGCAGGGGCCCCTCGGCGATTCCGCGGGCCGCCACGCGCCGGCGCGACCGGGCAGCCTGAATGGATTTCCGCGCTCGTCAAGCGGTTGCGGGCGCGCGGCAAATCTTCAGAAGGTGAGCCGCGCAGCTCCGATGCCGCCCCCCGGGGTGAGGCGCTTCCTGACCTCCTCGAGGGCTGCCCGCTGGTTCGGCGTGACGTTCAAGAAAGCGAGACCGCTCTGGTAGAGGAGTTGGCGATCCCCGTCAGGCATCGGGGTGGCGCCGACGACCCTGCTGTGCACGACCCGGGCGGAGAGAACCGCGGACCCGACCGCGGGCGGCAAATGGAAGGTGCAGCGGGACCCCGGGCGCAGGAGCTCACCGTGCTCGATCCGGGCCCCGGTGATGCTCAAATCGACGAGGCGCACCTCCAAGGTCGCGAGCGCCCGAGCGCCGAAGTACCCGCTGACCGACACGCGGGGCGCGCCACGTCGCTCTCGAACATCGGCCATACCTTGTTCCCCCCGCCCCCGATCTTGCCGTCCTTCGATCGCCCTGCTCGGCTCTCACCGGGTATTCACAGCGCCCGGTGTCGCTCCGGGCGGAGCCTAGGCGCACCTTGCCTCGTTGTCAAGCAATTCGGTCGGATCCTCGAAACCACGCTCGCAATCCATTCCTTCCCATCCCCGCTGCGCCACCTGGGCCCGGCCCGCGACCTATCTCCCGGCCTGCCGGTCCAGGTAGAAGCGGCTCATGTCGGTGCTCACGGGCTTCGCGCCGAGCTGCCGGAGCATGGTGGTGATCTGCCCCCGGTGGTACGTCCCGTGATTCACAACGTGTTGCAGGCTGTGAACCAGCGGCAGGGCGTACGCGTTTCCCGCCGTGTCGCGGTACTGGAACGGCCGGTCGAGGCGATCCTCGGAGAGGCCCTCTAGGAACACCCGTCGCTCCTGCTCGATGGCGGCGTACCGCTCCTCCAGGCCGGCCAGCGTGGGAAAATCCGCCGCCGCCAGAAGCTTGGATGGGGACTCCCCCTGCCAGCGCCGCAGCCAGATCCACTCGGCGGCCAGGATGTGGGCCAGCGTGTCCCGGACCGACGGGAAGCTGTTCTTCAGATCCCGCCGGAAGGCTTCCTGGGCCAGCGGCTCCACCGCCGCCAGGACCCGCGCATTGGCCCAGGCGTTGTAATCATACAGCGCGAGGATGTCTTGCCGGTTCATGAGTTCGTCCTCCCATGCATGGGCGGAAATCCCATCCTATTCGACCTTCGCTTCTGTCGCTTCTGTCAACCGCCGGTAATACGTGTGGCTGGTGTACAGGGCGGCGACCGGATTGTGTCCCAACACCCGGTCCTTGGCGACTAGCACCGTCACCGGGGCCTTGGAGTGCATGAAGAACAGGCTGTCATGGCCGACGCACAGGCCGATCACCACATTGAGCCCTGTCCCGGCCCTGGCGAGCAACACGGCCTGGCCCACCGGGCTGCAAATGGCCTCGTACTGGCCCGGGCGCACCTTCTCGTCGTCCCGCAGGCCGATCTTCTCCTTGGCGATGGAGCCCACCTTGCAGCACGCGGTATAGACCTCGAAGCCGCCGGCCGCGAAGATGTCCCGCGCCAGCTTGGCCTCCTCCATGAGGCCGACACAGTGGGCGATGCCCAGCTTCCTCGCCCCGATCCGCCGAGCGAAATCCATGATCTCCTCGACGCGCGTGCTGCGGCAGTATCCGGCCGCCTCCGTCCGGGCGGCCTCGACGGCCAGCCGCCGCAGATCCTCCCGCTCCAGGTACGCGCGCTCGACCTCCTCCAGCAACTCGGCCTCGACCGGCATGGGGCAGAACGCCGGGGGCTGCTTCGTGTCCGGCTCGGCGGCGCACGCCTTCACGCCGCACAGAACGCAGGTGGGCCCAGTGTACTCCGTCATGACGACCATTCCCTCCATCGCGCGAATGACGATCGGCCGCTCGTGTCTCGCCCCCACCGCCTACAAATTGACCGTGCTCATGTCCGGGTAGCGGTCCCCCGCAGCGACGCCCCTCGGGGCAATGGCGTGGAGGCGCCGCAGCTCCTCGGCCGTCCACCGGATCCCGAGGGCCGCGACGTTCTCTTCGAGATAGCTGCGCCGCTTGGTGCCGGGGATCGGGACGATGTTCTCTCCTTGAGCCGTCAGCCACGCGAGGGCAAGCTGAGCCGGGCTCGCACCCTTCTCGGTCGCCATCGCCTTGATCTGGTCGGCCAACGCCAGGTTCTTCTGAAAATTCTCCCCGATAAAGCGCGGCGACCGGCGCCGCCAGTCCCCCTCGGGCAGGTCCTCGAAGCGCCGGAACCGGCCGGTGAGAAACCCGCGGCCCAGCGGGCTGTAGGCCACAAAGCCGATGTCGAGCGCGCGGACCGTCGGCAGGATCTCATCCTCGGCATCGCGGCTCCACAGCGAGTACTCGGTCTGGAGGGCCGTGATCGGGTGGACGGCGTGCGCCCGCCTGATCGTCGCCGGCGCCGCCTCGGACAGCCCCAGATATCGGACCTTGCCCTGCCGCACCAGGTCGGCCATGGCCCCGACGGTATCCTCGATCGGCACCTTGCGGTCCACGCGATGCTGGTAATAGAGATCAATTACATCAACGCCGAGGCGCCTGAGCGAGGCCTCGCAGGCCTGCCGGACGTACTCCGGGCGCCCGTTGACCGGCCCGAACCCGCCCTCGGGGAGGCGCGTGTTCCCGAACTTGGTGGCCAGCACCACCTGATGGCGCCGCCCTTGGATTGCGCGGCCGACCAGCTCCTCGTTCTTGGACATGCCGTAGACGTCGGCCGTGTCCAGAAAGTCGACCCCCAGCTCCAGCGCGCGGTGGATGGTGGCGATCGCTTCCCGCTCGTCGGCGGGTCCGTAAAACTCGGACATGCCCATGCAGCCGAGGCCGAGGGCCGACACGACCAGTCCCTGGCCGCCAAGTCTCCGCTTCTCCATGGTGTTCTCCTCTCTTTCAGACACCGCAAGGGAACGGTAAACCGCTCCTGAAGCACCGCGTCGGGCCGCTCCTCCTGGGACGAAATCCGCGCGGCTGCCCGATACTACCTAATGGCTCTCGCCAGCCGGGTAACGCCCTCGTCAATGTCGGACAGGGGCGGACTGACGAAGTTGAGCCGCATTGTTTCCTCGCCGCCACCCGCCGGGAAGAACGGGCCGCCGGGAACGTACGCGACCCCTTCGTCCAGCGCCTTCGACAAGAGGGCGGTCGCCGACCGGCCGCGCGGGAGGCGAAGCAGCAGGAACATCCCGCCCGCGGGGCGAGTCCAGGTGGCTTTTCCCGCCAGGCGCCGCTCCAGAGCATGAAGGAACACATCCCGTTTCTCGCGATACGCAGAGCGCAGGTGAGCCACCTGGCCCGGGAGGTGCCCCGCGCTGACGTACCGGTGGACCATGCGCTGAGTGAACGAATTGGCGTGCAAGTCCGTGACCTGCTTCAAGAGAGCAAGCCGGTTGATGACCGGGGCCGGCCCTGCGATCCACGCGACCCGGAGGCCGGGGGCGATGGTCTTGCTGAACGTGCCCGCCGTCAGGATCGGCGCCTCGGGGTCGGCCGCGGCCAGGGGGGCCGGCTCACCGGGATCGTACCGGAGGTGGAGGTAGGCCTCGTCGGCCAAGACGGGAATGCCCGCCGCGGCCGCCGCCTTGAGAAGGATGAGGCGCCGGTCGTCGGCGAGCGTCGTCCCGGAAGGATTCTGATGGTTGGGCATCGCGTACAGAAGTTTCACCCCCGGTTGCTTGAGAGCGGCGGCCGCGGCGTCGGGATCCAGACCTCCCTCGTCCGTGCGAATGGGTCGGACATCCGCCTCGAACGAGGCGAAGACCTGCAGGGCCGCCAGGTAGCTGGGTTCTTCCGTCAGGACGATGTCCCCCGGCTGGATGAAGGCGCGGGCGACGAGGTCAATGCCTTGCTGCGAGCCACTCACCATGAGAACCTGCGCTGTCTCTGTCGGAACCCCTCGGCTGGTCAGGTCCGCCGCCACCCACTCCCGAAGTGGGCGATACCCGTCTGCCTCCCCGTACTGAAGGCCGGCTCGCCAGTCCTCGCTGAAGATTTGCTCCGCCGCTTCCTGGAGAGCCTTCACCGGGAAGCCGGCGGGATCCGGGAGGCCGGAAGCAAAATTGATGACCGGGCGCTGGGACATCACCCGGATGAGGTCCATGATGGGCGACGGTTGAACCTTACCCATTCGCCCCGCGTACCGCTTCTCCCAATCCATTGCGCCTCCTCTTCCCTCGAACGTTTCGCGCCTCACGCGGGCGCGCGGCCGGCCTGCCGCGCCTTCCAGGCGGAGTGCGCCGCCTCTGCGTATCGCTGGTGCAGCTCGTGCCAGCCGGGCACGTCCTCGATCCGCCAGTGCCGGACCTCCAGCACCTCGTGCGACTGGGGTCGCGGCGCTCCCCCCACCACGTCGCAAAGATAGACGACCGCAATCGCGGTGTGCGGGCCATATCCGACGTTCGGCTTCCGCGTGAACACGCCCACGAGCTGCCGGGTCTGGATCTCCAGTCCCGCCTCTTCCCTCGCCTCGCGAACGGCGGCGTCTTCGGGGGATTCGTTGGGGTCGACCCAGCCGCAGGGCAGGCACCACAGCCCGTCGTCGGATCGCCGCACCAGGAGGATCCGTCCCCCGTCGTCGAAGATCGCCGCCTCCGCGCCCACCTTGGGCGTGATGTAGCCCAATTCGCCGACGAGCCGTTGCCGGACCTCGACGGGCGGGAGATCCAGGGCCTGCCCGTAATATTTCGCGACCAGCACCAGCAGGCGCTCGAATCGCTCCCGATCGTAGGGATTGGCCGTGAAGTTGAGCCCGTTTCGAGCAATGGTTTGTAGCTCGTCCAGCAGTGGCAAGATGTCCATTCGGGATCGGTCCTCTCCGGAGATGTCCCGGGGCTGTCGGGAGGCGCCCCAGGCCAACGACTCAGGGCGCGGGAATGAAATCGTACTGGCCGAAGCCCTGGAGCACCAGAAAGATCGCCGACCCCTCCCCGGCATTCGTCACGAGATGGGGCCGCCGCGGCCGCACCGTGTGTGTCTCGCCACGCGCGAGGTGCACCTCTTCTTCCGGATCCCGCAGGCGGACGCAGATGCGACCCTGCAGCACGTAGAACGTGTCCTGGACGTTGGTGTGGTAGTGCCAGGGGATCTTCTGGCTCGGGCCGATTTGCAGCTCGGTGATGTGGAATCCCGGCCGTTCTGCGTGGCGCGCGGATCGCTCGACCTCGTACGGGCGTTTCCAATCCCTTTGCGGCTCCATCCTTCTTCCCCCTGCGACCGACATCCTCGGACCGCCGGTAGTTCAATCCTCAAGCCCACGACCCGACGAAGGGCGTATGATACTGGTGCGCCGTCGCCAGCAGGGCTTCCTGTGCGTCTGGCGTGAGAGGGTGAAAGCGCTCGGCCGCGGCGAGGAACTTCGGCAGAATCGTGACATCGCCCGTACTGCACAGCGTCGTGACCGGCTGGGACAGGTTGAAGGCGACGGCCTGGTCGATGGTCGCTTGGTCGGTGAACGGCTCGTACCAGGTGGAGTGGGTCCTGGGACGGTCCCCCCACGGATCCTTGGCGAGCGTCTTGATGATTTGCACCCCCACGTCCTTCTGGCGGCAGGCATCCAGCAGCGCCTGCGCGTCCCGGCAGTACTCGGGGATGGACCAGAGGACGAAGTTCAGCGGGAACATCACCGTGTCGAAGTTGAAGCGACGGAGGGCCTCCAGGTGCGTCGTGGGCGCGTCGTGGGTGTGGCCGGTGATGCCCAGCCAGCGGACGATCCCCTCCTCGCGCGCTTCGATCAGCGCTTCCAGCGCCCCACCCTTGGCCGTGCACTCGTCCAGCTCGTGCCGCTTGCATGCGGCATGCAACTGGTAGAGGTCCAGGTGGTCCGTCCCCAGCCGCTCCAGCGACCGGTGCAGCTCGGCCTTGGCCGCATCACGGGTGCGCTCCTTCGTCTTGCAGCCCAGGAAGATCTTGTCCCGGATCCTGGGCATCCACGGCTTCAGCCGTAGCTCGGCCTCACCGTAGGTCGGGGCCACGTCGAAGTGATTCACCCCGGAGTCCAGGGCCGTCTGGATGGCCCGGTCCGCCGTCTCCTGGTCCACCCGGCCGATCCCGGCGGAGCCGAATGCCACCACCGTGCTCATGTGTCCCGTCCGCCCCAATCGCCGCCGCTCCATCCGTCTCTCCCCAATCCAAAGCTTGGAACGAAAATGCCCAGTCCTCTACGCGCTCAATCCGCCGCCATGAACCTTCAGCGCTTTCATCTCACCACCAGTTCCGGTCGAATGCAATCACATGCCTTCCCTGTGGGCCAAACCGTGCCCGAATAACAGATCACGGCAACGCTGGCCGCGCTGATAGAGATCCCCGACGCAGTCATCGGTGCTCCTGGTGTGCAACTGAAGGGTGTCTTCGAGCCGCAGGCGCCAAGTTTCGAGACCGGATGCATCGAGCCCGGGGGGCACCGATATCGGCAGGCCGGTGTGGATGACCCCCCACGTGAAGGGCCAGGGAAGCTGGAAGCCGTCCCAACTGTTCAATCGCCAGAACCGGTGATACGTTACGGTGATCGGAACGACGGGGAGGCCGCTCTGGGACGCAAGATAGACCGCACCTACCTTGAAGGCCCCGGGCGGTCCCGTCGGCCCGTCAGGAGTGATGCCGAAGTCGCGCCCGCCGCCGGCCCCCTCGAGGAGTGTGCGCACAGCCTCACTCCCTCCCCGGCGACTCGACCCACGAATAGCGACGAAACCAAGGCGCTCCGCTATGCGAGCGATTATATCGCCGTCCCTTGACTGGCTGATCAAGACGCGCGCCCCGAAGTGGGCATGGGTGTAGGCAAAGGCCAGCAGCCGCTGGTGCCAGAAGACGTAAATGGCATTTCCCCTCTTGCAGGGGTCCGGATGGATATGCTTCCCCCCATACCACCGCAGGCGGATCGTGGAAAACCACAGGCAGAGCGCGAGGGCCCCAAGCCTGCCGGCGACCCAGTTCAGCACCCGGCGCTTCATAACAGCCAGCCGCTTTCCGGCTGCTGCCGGAAGAACCTCATCCCACTACTCGCTTTCTCGCCGGCGCCCTCACCCTTCGATGCGACTGACACTCCCAAGGCCCATCAAGGGCCGCATCGGCACGGGCACGGTCCTTCCCCCTGATTGTAGCCAGATCAGCTGCCACCCATGCCCAGCCCACGCAGCATGTTTGAGAAGAGTACCAGAATGCCACGAATGCCGCAACGCTCCGTTTTCTTTCCTCTAGCGCGTTCGATGAGGAGGCTAGCGCAGCTTACAGCGGGGGCGGGCCATCCGACCGGGAGAATCGACGGGAGAGCGTCCAAATCTCCTCCGATGCGTCAATAGGTAGATGTCGCGGCACCCATGAGCCGTTCGGGAAGGCAGGGCGCCCCCCCCGGCCAGCCGTGCCCGGCCCCGGTGGGCCGGAACAGAACAATCTCAGATCTTCGGCAGGGTGATCTCGCGCTGGGCTTGGTACTTGCCCTTCTTGTCCGCGTAGGAGGTCTCGCAGGTCTCGTCGGCTTCGAAGAAGACGACCTGGGCGATGCCCTCGTTGGCGTAGATCCTGGCGGGAAGCGGCGTGGTGTTGCTGATCTCCAGGGTGGCGGTGCCCTCCCATTCGGGCTCGAAGGGGGTGACGTTCACGATGATCCCGCAGCGGGCGTAAGTGGAGTTGTGAACGACCAAGTCGTTCGCAACGAAGTTGTGCATACCAGGAATCGTGAGGTCGAAGACGGCCTCCTCACCGGCGGGGGTAATGGACTCCACCATGTCCCACACCACATCGGCCTGGACCAGCGCTGAAAATTCAGTATTCGCAACGAACTGAGAAGCACGCTCCGCGATGGAGAAGGGAAGCGACTGTCTCGGCGGTGTCGCCTTGATCCCAACCGCGGCGAGTGATCGACCGGATGCCTGGACCGTTTCTCGCATGATCTGCCATGCCGCCGCCGGAAGGGTATCGAAGTTCGATTTGCGCTTGGGCTGCCGGGCGATCTCCCGGCCGACATCCGCCAGGGTTTCCGCTTTGCGGCTTCCCGGAATGAATCCTACTTCCCGGGCAAACTGCTGGATCATCTCCCGATCGGTGATCTGAACACGATAGGCGGTCCCGCCGCCTGCGAGGACCTTGCGCCGGACAAGGCTGAAGATGCCGAATCGAAGCAGGAGGTGACGAACATCATAGGCCAATCTCCCAGACGTGGAGCTGTATTCCAAGTACACTCCATTGCCGCTCCGGTAGACGCTGCCGTCCCCGGAGAAAAGGGCCCGCAGGAACGTCGCAACGCGGTCGCGCTTCGCCCGGAACACCACGGCGGGAACTGCCTTCTCCGCCGAACGCACGTTACATCCGAGCCGTTCCAGCCAGAGGTTCGCGCGATTCTTCTCGATCACCCCGCCGTGACCTCGCCGGTTCACCAAGTTGTAGCCATACCGGCCCACCGGCGACACCTCGCAGCCGAACCCGTGTACTGCATCCGTGAACACCTGAACCAGCCGCGAATCCGCCGTCGTGTAGCGGGGGCTGTGTCGAGGCGTACGGCACTGGCCGTCCGCAAGCAATAGCCCGAGAAGAACGGCCTCATGCTCGGGCCAGTCCTCCTTGCCGAAGTACGGACAACTCCGCGCCGCCGCGATGCGCTCTCCCGGCTGAAGGGCTGCCAATGCCTTCCAGCCCTCAAGGGTGCGGAAGGGATGGGTGATCGTGGCCTTAACCTGGAGCCCTGAACGTGTCCGGAGCTCATAAACGGGTTGAACCCCGTTGCTGAGGTGAGCACTGATGTCCGTAGTCCGCAGCCGCCAATCTGCCAGCGACACTGTCGTCGATGCACCTGCGGAAACGAAATCGCGAATGGACCGATACTCGCCGGTTTCGGCGTCGACGATGCGGGTGTCTCCCGTCAGGCATTTCCCGACGCATAGCGTCAGGATATTCCTGGGGATCCGGAAGTACTCCACGGTGCGGGCCAGGGCGAACGAGTTGGGGGGGATGATGCACACGTCCCCCTTGAAGTCCACGAAGGACTGCTGGTCGAAGCGCTTGGGGTCCACGATGGTGCTGTTGATGTTGGTGAAGATCTTGAACTCGTCCGCCACGCGGATGTCGTAGCCGTATGACGAGAGCCCGTATGAGATCACGCCGTCCCGGATCTGGTTCTCCGAGAACGGCTCGATCATCCGGCGCTCGAGTGCCATGCGCTTGATCCACCTGTCGGATTTGATGGACATCGCTCCTCCCCTCTGACTGGAACGCTGGCAAGCTGGGAGGCTCGCAGGCTGGGAAGCTAGAACGCCTTACCAGCCTCCCAGCTTCTTCGCCTGCTAGCCTTCCAGCCTGCTCGCCGCGCGAAGCGCGTTATGACGAAAACCCCGGCGTGGTCAGACGGAAGCTCCGCCCCTGACCTGGCCGGGGATCGTATTCGTGGTTACGCCGCCGGTTTCCTGAACGGAGTCTCGTGTGGGGCCTCGGTGGTGGTCTCGCTCTCTCCTTGGCACCGGGGAAGACATCCCGCTCGCGTCACAATCCAGGTCCGACGCAGCCTCTCTCAGGCCTCCTTCCTCAGCCGGACCGACATCACCCTCGGATTGGCCCGCCCCTTCTTCGTTCGGGCGCCGCGGCGCGCCCCGGCCGGGATCTCCGTCATCCTATCATTCCCCCGCCGCCGGTCTAGCACCACTTTGATGCGGGACTCGTCCGCGAAGAGTCTGGCGACCTCTGCGTAGAGGTCCGCGCAGGAACGATTCAGCACCAGGTAATACGTCCCTTGCCCCTGCCCAGGCCGCGGCTCTCGCATCCCCGCCGCTCCTCCTAGCACTCACTGAAGCCGCAGACGTGACATTTCTGGCAGCCTTCCTCGAAGACCAGGGTGAAGTTCTGGCAATCCGGGCACATGTCGGTGGCCTTCATCCGGCCCTCGCGCGCCTCGCGGATGTGCTCCACCCCGGGCTCGCGCAGCCCCACGTGCTCTGCCAGGACCTGGGCGATGGCGTCCGGGATCGAGCGGACCCGCCCCGGTCCCATCCCCGCGTCGCGGCGGCCGCCGATCCGGTCCAGTTGCTTGACGATCTCCTCCACCCGGTCGCGCGGCGAGAGAGGGGACGGCATGCGCAGGATAAGGGAGATCAGGCGGCCCAGCGCCTCGGCATCCGCCTGGACGTCGCTCCCCGCCTTGCCCACGTTCAGGAAAATCTCGAAGGGCTCCCCCGACGGCCCCTGATTCACGTGGACATAGCCGGTGCCGAGCGGCGTGTCGATCCGGTAGGTCACCCCGCGCAGCGTCCGCGGGCGCGGCTTGACCGTGGCATCGACTTTGACGACCGCGCCCTCTTCCCCTGCGGCCCTCTCCTGCTTCTCGCCCTCCTCGCCCGCCGCCGCGGCACCGGTCCCGACGTGGAGCACCTGGCCGCCGTGGGCGGACTTGCACCCGTCCCGGAACACCGTGATCCCGAGGCAACCGAGGTCGTAAGCCGTCCGGTAGGCCCGAGCGACGTCCTCGACCGTGGCCGAGTTGGGCAGGTTGATCGTCTTGGAGACGCCGTTGTCCGTGTGCTGCTGGAAGGCCGCCTGCATCCGCACGTGCCATTCCGGCCCGATCTCGTGGGCGGTGACGAACACCCCGCGAACGTCCTCCGGCACTTCGGGCAGGTCGTGCAGGGTTCCGTGCGTGGCCACCTTGTCCATCAGCTCAGGACTGTAGAAGCCGCGCCGCCTGGCCACCGCCTCGAAGTGCGGGTTCACGAACGTCAGGTGCCGGTCGCCCACGATGTGGCTGTAGGCGACGGCGAAGAGCGGCTCGATCCCCGAGGAGCAGCCGGCGATGATGCTGATCGTCCCCGTGGGGGCGATGGTCGTCACCGTGGAGTTGCGGAGCGGCCGGCCCTCGCGGTAGATGCTGCGGGACCAGTTGGGGAACGGGCCCCGCTCCTCCGTCAGGCGGGCCGACTCGTCCCGGCCGATCGTGGTGATGAACTCCATGATCTTGTCGCCCAGCTCCAGCGCGGCCTCGGTGTCGTACGGGATGCCGAGCTGGATTACGAGGTCCGCCCAGCCCATCACCCCCAGGCCGATCCGGCGGTTGGCGTGGACCTCTTGCATGATCTCGGGCAGCGGATACGGGTTCACCTGGATCACGTCGTCGAGGAACCGGACGGAGAGGCGGACCACCCGCTCCAGCTCGTCCCAGGCGATGGGCGCGTCGTGGTTCTCGGGCCGCCCGAACTTGTCCAGGTTGATGGAGCCCAGGTTGCACGCGTCGTTGGGGGCCAGCGGCTGCTCGCCGCAGTTGTGGGCGTACAGACCATTGGCGTCGAAGGCGTGGACAGCCGGGATCTGCACGTCGTACACATCCTCCGTTCCCGCGTCCGCGACGGAGGCTACCCGGGCCGTGAATCTCTCCCGATTGACCGCCCGCCTGTAGGCCGAGCACGCTGCCCGCAGCCTGAGGCCCTTGTCGCGATCGGAAAAGCCCACGCGCTCGGCAAAGCGCAGGAGGTTTTCCTCGGAAACGATGAGCTCGTGCTGCGCGGTCGTGGCATATCCCCGCCGGCCCCCCCGCTGGTCGGGGAGCAGGCGAACCTGCGGCGGCCGACGCCCCTCGTACAGCGTGGAGACGATGCCCAGGCGCAGCAGCATGCGTTGGACGGCCAGCAGCCGCTCTCGGTTGCTCTGGGCCAGGCGGACACTGACGCCCTTCTTTTGCGATCCCTGGACTGACCCGTCGCTGTCGAACAAGCCGCGAAGGAATCCGCGATAGAAATCGGAGGACGCCTGCTCTATTTTGGGCGTGATGTCCTTTCGGCCGGGCGTCATGCCCAGGTCGGCCGCCAGCTTCTTCAAGGATCCCAGCGCCAGGCGGAACTCGTTCCGGCCGGGAACGGCCATCCATCCCCTGAAGTCCGCCCGATGGGGAAGCGCCTGGGCGTATTCCAGGGCCGTCCGCATGACGGCCGCGGTCCCGGACCCGGCCACCTCGGAGGGGCCGTTCGCCACGGCATACGCCGCGGGACTCCAGACCGAGAGGACCGCCTTGTCGGTCTTCAGGGTCCCGTCGCCGACCAACAGACCGACCAGGTAGCCCTCCCCTTCCGTGTAGGCACCATTCCAGCCCGCCAGGTTCCGGTGATCGTGGAGAACCACCCGGTCGCCGGGGCGAAGGCGCCCAGCTTCCGCCCATTCCGTCACGCACGCGTCGCGGGTCAAGCGCGTCACCCGTTGGACCGCGTGGTCGGCAGTCAGACGCAGCGAAACCCCCTCAACTGTCTGGAGTCGCACCAGCGGCTTCGTGCCGGTCTTGAAGAAGCCCTCCGCGCCGCTCGCGTACGCGCTCCCGTCCACGATGGCGTGGAAAGGCTTGCCGAGCAGCTCACGCACCTGGCGCGGACCGGCCTCGGTCATGATCCAGGTATCCGCAGGCACGCACGGATTGGTGGCCTCGATCGTCTCCAGCTCGGGCACCGGGTTGGCGGCGCTCCGGTTCACGCGGTCAATGAACACGAGCCCGGGGTCCCCGGTCCGCCAGGCCGCGTCCACGATCCGATCGAAGACGTCGCGCGCCCGCAGCCGGCCGGTGGCCTTGTGGGTGTGGGGATCGATCAGATCGTACTCGCCGTCGGCCTCCAGGGCCTCCATGAAGGCGTCCGTGGCGGTCACCGAGATATTGAAGTTGGCGATGCCGCCATTCAGCTTGCACTGGATGAACTCCAGGATGTCCGGGTGGTCCACCTTCAGGATGCCCATGTTGGCACCCCGCCGGGTCCCGCCCTGTTTCACGGCCTCGGTGGCGCCGTTGAAGACCCGCAGGAAGCTGACGGGGCCGCTGGCCTTGCCGCCGGTGGATTTCACCAGCGTGTCCTTGGGGCGGAGCCGGGAGAAGGCGAACCCCGTCCCGCCCCCGCTCTTGTGGATGATGGCCGCCCGCTTCACCGCCTCAAAGATCTCGTCCATGGAGTCCCCGACGGGGAGGACGAAGCACGCGGAATACTGGAGGCCATTGTCCTTCCCCGCGTTCATCAGCGTCGGGGAGTTCGGCAGGAAGTAGCCGTCCACCATCAGGTCGTAGAACCGGCTGGCCACCTCGTGGACCTGTTCCTCGGTCTTGCCCCAGGTCACCTCGGCGGCCGCAATGGCCCAGGCCACGCGCCAGCACATTTCCTCCGGTGTCTCGGCCGCGTCCCCGGCCGAGGGCGTCTCTCCCGGCCCGGCCTTCTTGAACCGGTCCAGGTATCGCTCTCGCAGCACCCGAAGCGCAGACTCCGACCACTGGCCCTGCTTCACCGGACGCGTGAGCTCTGCCATTGGGTCCTCCGTCAAAAACAATCGAGGCTGCCCCGCCGCGGGGGCAGCCCCGATGAGTATTAAGGGCGCACGAGAGTGAAATGCCTGCTTTGGAATTCCCCCGTCGGGGAAACTGGGTGATGGGATGGTCGCCGAGACCTGCGGGCTACGTTGCTGGTGTACATGACGGTCGAAAAACCCTGAAAGCTGGCTTAGTTGTGATCGGCCTTTATTTTACAGCCAAACATCCGATTGGTCCACTTCCTTGGGCAGGGCTCTCTTCTTACGCCCAACATATGGGGCTTGTCAAGCGAAAAATAGCCATGAAAGTTCACGAACGGAGGACGAGTTTTGCGCCAAGCAGCGTTGTCCCGACCCGGAAGTCGAGCTACCAGAAGGCGATAGCGAATTGGAGGAGGTTTTGTTATCCGTTGGCCCCGAGGCACTGGGACACGGGAATCACCCCGAACCCTTTGCCTACCTGCCGCCCCCGCACGTTGCCCGCACACTCGGGGGTCTCCCCCCCGTCCTCCGCACCAGCCTTGACCGCGGGCCTAGACTCCTCCGGGCCCGGGGCCTGAGTGTCACGGCCCTGGTGGCGAGGGCGAAAAGGAGGCGGTGATGAGAAGGTCCTGCATTCTTCTGGGTCTTGTTGCGGGCGTTCTGCTGACTATAGCACCCAAGCCTGCTGCAGCGGATCGCGGGGTCTGGCACACTGAGTGCGTTTACATCTGTACCGAGTATTACCCAAACGGCACGGACTGCAGGAAGACCAAGAAAATCTGCTACAACGCCTGTGATAATTTCGACGGTGAGCCAAAACCCCGCCGTCTTCACCGCGACCTTGCGCTTCTGATATTCAGTCAACGCGAGTGCCTTCGGCCCGATCTTCTCTCGGTGGAGATGGCCGGGAGGACACGCCCAACAGATCCACCACACCCCGTCACCCTCGAAGACCCCCCGCGCCTTGGCAGGGAGGCGCGTGGTTCGCTTCACCTTCGCGCCAGGGTCTTGAATCTGCTTTGCGTCCATCACTTCCCCCTTGCCCGCGTCCGTGCGGGCCGCTTTGCCTTGGCCGGCGGAGTGAAGAAGTCTCCCACGTCCATGCTCAGGGCCCCGGCCAGCCGGGACAGCGTGCCTACGGTCGGATCTTGCCGTCCCGTTTCAATCCGGGCGATGGACGCATAGCCCACGTCGGACTTGTGGGCCAAGTCCCACTGACTCAGCCCTCGGAGCTTCCGCCAACGCTTCAATGCCTGGCCAATCTGTATCGGTTTCATTCTATCGTAGAGGAGAGAACAATTTTCTCGAGGTCTCAAGGAACATTCCTCGGCACGCAGGTCGAGCCAGCTCCGTGGCCTTCACGCCGAGGGAGCGTTTCCGGTGCCATTGAGCCCAAGGGGTGTCGGATCTCTTGACGATTCGTTGGGACCGCATTCGTCCCCATCAAAAACACGCGCTTAGACGCTGCATCGGCGAATTCGGAACAGTCAACTCGGGGAACCTGCCGGCGCGCATTACACTCCCGTGCTTCCCAGGCGGCCTTTCCATTCTTGCGACAGCACGGAATCCCTTGGATTCTAAAGCAGAATCCACGTCATAACCTCGTTGACAACCGTGTGGCATGAGCTTCGCATGGACAGTGAGCTGGTGCTGGGCTCTGGGCTGGTTGGCCTGGCCGGGGCCACTTGGAGGCAGCATCGCCGGAAGTAGTAGCGACACACCCATTCGGTGAAGACCAGATGGAACTGAATCCATTCCCCAGCATGTCCTCTGGCGCGCGTGGGAAGCAGGCAGGGCGCAACGGGGACTTCCGGAGAACGCAGCCGAGCGTAGCCAAGGTCCATTCCCTGATCATCGTGGCCGGAGATCAACCTGATCTGTGGCAGGCGCTCGTTGGACAATTCGCGGGCAACACGCAGGTGCAGGTTCTCCAAGATCGGCGGCGATGGGGGCGTCGGCAGCGCGTTCAGACGTGTGAGCCGGACCGGCGGGGGCCGGACCGCCGCCGCCCGCCGCGTCTTGAGCATGATGTTCGCTCCCGGTCGTTCGTGATCATCCCGCAGCGGGAAGGAGTGCGCTGAGGCTGACTGCCCACGCCCAGCCGAGCCTTGCCAGCTTGGCCCGGGTTGTGTGGCGACGGTACCATTGCGCAACTCGCCGCGTTCACATCAGGGCATCCCTCGGGCGTCGGGATCCGCCCCGGCGCTTGCGGTGTGTGGGATTCCTTGGTGGCCCGCGAAAGCCGAGAATTCCTGTCGGGCCGGGGAAAGTTTTCCCGAGGTGATTCGGCCAGAGTGAACCAGAGGGAGAGCGATCACTGGAGGGCTCAACCTCGCAATCGCCTGGGAAGCAAGTGGGCCAAGCGATAATTCCGCCGGCGACAAATGGGAACTTTTCTTCTCACGTTCCACCAACCGATCTTTGTCTCTCCGTCTCTCCCTGCCGCTCCCGCAGTCTTTGCAACGACACTTCCCTTAACCTGAGTCCGGCGGCAAGGGCAGTAGTGATCGCATGCTAGCCCGCTCGCTGGGCCACAAAATTCGTTTTTTTGCCTTCTGCACGAACCCCATTGAAAATGAGGTTCGTGCAGAAAGCGC
>Ga0187881_10000438_pt1 | contig 50126 bp, 41 predicted proteins | sample June2016WEW_19_1_2_FD_133017 | JGI IMG/M metagenome (GOLD analysis project Ga0187881, IMG submission 133017) | Peatland microbial communities from SPRUCE experiment site at the Marcell Experimental Forest, Minnesota, USA - June2016WEW_19_100 | ecosystem: Environmental > Terrestrial > Soil >... | reverse complement strand
CTCGCGAGTTATAATACGGCACTAAAAAACCAACCTTTCAAGAGGGTCTACATAGACGCGTTTGCAGGAACTGGATACCGTAAGCAAAGAGAAAATCAATACAAATATCAAGGATTCTTCGAAGAGTTAGAACAGGACGAATCTAAACAGTTTCTTAAGGGGTCGGCAAAGCTGGCTCTTGAAGCAAATCCTTCATTTGATAAATACATCTTTATTGAAAGCGACAAAAACAAAATTGATGAATTGGAAAAACTGAAAAAGGAACATCCTGAAAAAATAAGTCAAATTGAAATAGTTCAAAGCGATGCTAACGATTTCATCCAGAATTATTGCAAGAAAGAAGATTGGAAAAATAATCGGGCGGTCTTGTTTCTCGACCCTTTTGCTACCCAGGTTGAATGGCGGACAATTGAGGCGGTCGCTAATACAAAGTGCATTGATGTCTGGATTCTTTTTCCGCTTATGGCAGTCAACCGATTATTAGCCAGAGATCCCGAAAAAATATTATATGAACCGTTGAATCGGTTTTTTGGTACTGAAGAATGGTTTGAATGTTTTTATAAGACCAAAAAATTGAATGTTATTTTTGGCAAATCAGAGGTCGTTTTTAAAGATTGTGATTTTCAACGCATTGCAGAGTTCTATAAGGAAAGACTAAAATCCATATTCACTGGAGTAGCAGAAAAAACAAAAGTTTTGTATAATAGCCGTCAAAGCCCGTTATTCCAGTTGTTTTTTGCTGCTGGAAATCCTAAAGGGGCGCCGATTGCTATTAAAATTGCAGAACACTTAATGAAGAATATCTGAATGGGAATCGATTCTAAAATAGAATGGACTGAGGCAACTTGGAATCCTGTTACGGGTTGCACTAAAATAAGTGCCGGATGCAAGAACTGCTATGCGGAACGTATGGCCGTTCGCCTGCAATCTATGGGGCAACATAATTACAGGAATGGTTTTAAGCCGACTTGTCATCCTCGTACACTTTCTTTGCCGCTGAATTGGAAAAAACCTCAGATGATTTTCGTAAATTCCATGAGCGATCTGTTTCATGAGAGGATATCGGTTGATTTTATTCTCGATGTGTTTGATGTAATGAATCAAACGCCTCACCACCAATATCAAATTCTTACCAAGCGGGCAGAACGGCTTGCTGCGCTTTCGAAGATTCTCCCATGGAGAAATAATATTTGGATGGGTGTCACGGTTGAGGCAGCTGATTATAAGCACAGGATAGATTGTCTGAGGCAAACAACAGCACATGTAAAATTTCTATCTTTAGAACCGTTGTTGGGCGACCTTGGCACTTTAAATTTGGACGGTATTGATTGGGTTATTGTTGGTGGCGAGTCGGGAATTGGTGCAAGACCAGTCGAACCAGAATGGGTACGAAATATCCGAGGTGAATGCTGCTCTCAAAATGTGGCTTTCTTCTTTAAGCAGTGGGGCGGCGTAAATAAAAAGAAAAATGGGCGGTCACTTGACGGACGCACGTGGGATGCTATGCCTCCACAAGCACTAGCATTTAGATGATAGAAGCAATAGAACCATTTTTTCCGCTAATCGCTTTGCGTTAAAGTCCTTATTCATCAGCCCTTACAGACAACAGAGGGGACATTTGCTCTTCCCATTTTTAACGTAACATCTTTTACGCCAACGTTTTAAATTCTGGACAAAAACAGTTGTTATCCGTTTTAGCGCAAGTCGAAAACCCTTAGATTCGAAAATTCTAAATTTTTTTTACTCCTTATTTCATAAGGACTTATCGTTTTTGACCCCATCAGGAAATCCCTTAGTTTTCGTCAAAAGCGCGCAAGTTCGCGCCATAGGATAGAGGGACCTTGTGGTTCTTCCTGAGGTGTTTAGCCCTCGGATTTATCCGGGGGTTATATCGAGTATCAAGTATCGAATATCGAGTATCATTTGAAAAGGAGGGTAAGAGAATGGCAACGATTAACATAACGATACCTAATTGGCTCGACCGTATTTGTGCGTGGCCGGTAACGGCCTATCGGCGATTCAAATACGGCTATCCATTTCGCAGGATTTATCTCGGCGAAGGCCAATGGACAATCCTTGACCAGCAGGATTACTACCGTCTGAATAATTTCAGATGGTTTCTCAAAGGAAGTGGAAAAAAATTCTATGCCATCAGGAGCTTCAAAAATGATTCTGTCAGGACAAAAATGGTTTCGATGCACAAAGAAATAATGAATCCCCCGCCGGGTTTATTAGTTGACCATAGGAACGGCTTATCATTGGATAACCGCAGGGAAAATCTTCGTATCGCAACACACGTTCAGAACTCCTGCAACACCCGAATAGATAAAACCAAAACGACCTAGCGGTTCAGAGGTGTTTATTTACAGAAACGCTCTTCCCGATGGATAGCAAGAATTTATTTTCAGGGCCAAAGAATTTGGCTTGGAATTTTCGACTCTGAAATCAAAGCCGCCCATGCTTATGACGAAGCCGCGAAGAAATACCACGGCGAATTCGCCCGGTTAAACTTCTCCGAAGAAGCTCCTGTGTCCTGAGCGAAGTCGAAGGGCGCAACTGAATTTCCCGGATTAAGGATAACGCAAATTTAGCTTGTATTTATATCCGTGGTAGCGGTCTGACGGGGGCTTTCCCCAACCAAAGCCCCCGCCAGCTTATGCCTGTTTACTGTGTGTCAGACCAGTGAATTTAGCTGACTCGGGGTTTCACTGCTTGACGCGAGGTTTGCTGCCGAATTGTTTGTAAGGTAGGCAATCAACTCTGTCATACTAACAACACCATCGCCGTTGGTATCGGCCGGCAGGATACTTTGTGCGGCGGTTCCGCCGTTGTTGATTTCATCTGTGCTCAAAGAGCCGTCGCCGTTAGTATCGAGCTTGCTCATTATGTGATGGGCTCGATGGCTTGCCATTTTCTTCGTAATCTCGGCGCTCAGCTCATCTTTTGTTACAACCCTGTCACCGTTGGCATCGGCGCCAAGAATATTCTGAGCTTGATTTCCGGCTTTGCTGATTTCATCTGCGCTCAAAACGCCGTCGCCATTAGTATCCAGCTTTTGGAAAATATTGTTGACTATATCGCTTGCGCTGGGCTTTTGCGTATTCTGCATACCGTAAAGCATTGACATAGACATGCCCTGTCCAATTCCACTGATTGTCATATCAATCACCTCCTTTCTTATCAGTGCCTAACTTGTCATTCTCTTCGTTCTTTCTTAATTTACGCGTTGCAACACGCACTCCGTGGGTACAACGCCCCCGGATAACAAGAAGAAGGATGCAAATACTATGCCAAATCGGTAGGTTTTCGTAAAACCGCTTTTTTTGCAGTATTACGCTGGTTTATGAGTATTAGCCGGCTGGATACAGGTGATTCAGCACGGCATTTCTTTCCGCGCAATAGGAAATTCCTGCCGGGGACTCGCTTCTATGTTGGAGATGATTTACCTGGTTTATTTATCATAAACCCGCCTTCGTTGGTACTACGACGGGTAAACCCATCTTCGTTGGTACTACGACGGGTAAACCTTGTCGGGGTCGAAGACCTTTTCGGCGACGAATTCGAGCTGTTCGGCTGTTCCTTTTTTCAGAGCGCGGTAGAAGCAGGACTGGTAGCCGGTGTGACACTGGCCTGAATCGACGGCAACTTTGAGGATGATGCAATCCTGGTCGCAATCAACGAGGATTTGGCTGACCTTCTGGATATGGCCCGATTGTTCGCCTTTTTTCCAGAGCTTTTTGCGGCTCCTGCTGTAATAGGTTCCGCAGCTGGTTTTGATGGTGTAGTCGAGGGCCTCACGGTTCATATAAGCGACCATCAGGATTTCGCCCGTTTTGGCGTCCTGTGCGATGGCGGGAATAAGGCCATTGGCGTCGAATTTCGGCGTCAGTTGTGTGCCCAGTTCTATTGTTTTGTCAATATACACTTTATATTTCCTGAATAAGAAATATGAAACAATTCGCGATATGAGTATTTTAGTGCACACTCATACAATGCGTTATAATAATGCAAAACAACATTATATGTAAAGATATAAATCGCTTTTTAATCGGCATTCGTCAGCCATTTAGCAAGTTGTTGTACTAAAATCAACATATCTTTCGAAAGTTCCGATTTTTTTACTTCCTCATCTTTATTACTGCTATTTGCGAGTACATCGACGCGGTGAATTAATTTTGAAATCTCCGAAGAATATTTGTGTGGATCATACGGATGGGTTTCGAACTCCGGTGCGAGATGCTCAAAACGTGTTTCCCATGAAACTTGATCAGACATATTAACTCTAAACACACCTCCCCATGGTCTGTTCACAAAGTTATTTGGAGATGCTAATAGCTGCAACGCTCCTGCTGTGCCGCCACCGTGCACACCGGCACAAATACAAACGATATGTTTTTCTGACCAAGGATTTCTCGCGAGAGCAATCATGCCATAGTCCTCATCTTTTGCGATTGCCCTGCCACGTATTCCATCGTAATCTATTGGGTCTACGAATCCGTTTTTACGAAAAGTAGCCATAAGAGACCTGAGTTCACCTACTTTTTTTGAAATTATTTTTTCTAGGGTATCTCTGTGAGTAGAACCGCCAACTTCCTCATATATTTTTTTTTCACGATCATATGCGTCACTACTAATGTTAAACATAAACGAGGCGCCTACGTCACGAAGAATAGCGCGTGTCCCCAAAGATACGGCGGGACTGCCGATAATAAGCAAATTATTTCTCATCAATTCTGACAGACTAGATTCTTTGGCAATAAGTAGAGTCTTGTCGCTGCGTACAACAGTTGTACCCCAGGGCAGAGGCAACTTATGTAAGAACATAAAATCTGACGAAGCGACAGATAAACCAGCTATGTCCCCTATACCCTTGACTGGACTCTCGCGACGATCACCTACAATAACTGTCCATGGTCCAGCTACCATGTTAGGAAAATCTTCGAGAGATATATAATTATGAGACCGACACGATAAAGGCATCGCAACAGGTTTTATCGATTTCAACAGTTCCTTATAAGCATTACCAGCAGTAGCAAAACGTTCCATTTCTTGGCGGTTATCTTTGTCAGCAGAATCCTGCTTACGAGCGTTACACCTGGCAATAGAAGCCAGAAGAAGAAACCGGGGCAAGGGAAGGCGAAGTATTTCAGATAGATGTACAACTTCATCTTCCCGCATAGGCTTCTGTTCTTTAAGCCGCTTGCTAAGCTCAGCCTCAGTCATACGGAGTTCTGATGCGAGCCATTTCTGAGTTCGTTTCGGCTGTAAGGCCTGTAATTGATTTCGGACTACCTCACTCAATGTATTACCAAGTTCGGAATTCATGGTAAAACCCTCAATAAAAGTAATAGCAAGATAGTTACATTTTACAGTCTTGTCACATAATCGCAATAGCAATCCTATAGGATATTCCACTTTTATGTTGTCTGTTTTGCACAATTTTCGCTATTTCCGCCCGCAACAATTTCATATGTATTGTCAAAATAGCACAAATATGCCATTGACAGGGCGTACCCAAACATGCTAAGGCTAATGGTATGTGGCAAAAGCCAGCCATATGAAAGGAGCGAAATATGGATAAGGTGATTGCGCAACAAGCATTGCTGAGGGCTATCGAGGCGAGGGATATCACAAGCACAATTATGTGTTTGCGTAGGTTAATCCCACCGCTCCCAAAGCGTGATGTCGAGGTGATACAAGACGATTCTGGGGTAGAAACGGCGGAATTGTGGTATCAACTGGCAGCACGGGTTAACGAAGAGAATTTTCATGATGCCCTAATGTGTGCTTTGGTGATTTGGACTCGCGTACGTGCCCAGTATAACTGAATTGGACTTGCGTTGGCTTGTTTTGGCGTCCTGTGCGATGGCGGGAATAAGGCCATTCGCGTCGAATTTCGGCGTCAGTTGTGTGCCCAGTTCTATTGTTTTGTCGGCAGCCACGATTATTTCTCCTAATATATGTAAACCCCCAGGCGGACCTGGGGGCTAAACAACTTGTCAGGAAGGGTTTTAACCGTTATCATCTTCTAAAACAAGTGTTTTACGCTGAAAGCAGGCAAATGGGCGAAGAAAAAAAGGCCACCACACACAAACTGTTCTTTTATTTGCGAATCGGGTTTGTAGCAGCCGCGATAGTGGCGGTAACAATCTGGGTATCGCAGAATAACCGCTACGTGATTCTGGGCAGCAGTTTCGCAAAGATGGGGCCGTGGTTTTTCGCCGGGATAGTGGGGGCGTTTGTCGCAAGCCAGGCGATTTTAGCGTCGCGGTGGTGGCTGCTTCTGCGAACACAGGGGATTCACATTAATATCTGGGCGGCAATTCGATTGCACTTTCTGGGGCTTTTTTACAATAACGCGATGCCCGGCTCGGTAGGCGGCGATTTGATTCGGGCGTGGTATGTTACCAAGCACACAGAGAAGAAATTCGAAGCGGTGCTGAGCATATTTGTTGACAGGTTCGTCGGGCTGTTAAGCTCTTTGATAATGGCGGGCTTTTGCTATTTCGTTTTGTTGCGAGACGTAAACCTTGGGGTAAGCCCCAAAACGGCATCAGGTATTTTGAGGTGGGCAGTGATTGCCGTCGCGGCGATGGCAATTTTAGCTGCAGCGGTACCGGCGGGAAGAAAACTGGCGGCAAAAGCATATCAGCACTTCGTAACATTTGCCAAAAAGCTCTGGACGGCAGCGGTTTTGTATGGCAGCAACCCGTTGACTATACTCGCGGCCTTCGGGCTTACGTTTTTGCTTCAGGGAATAGTCATAACGGGTTTCTGGCTGATTGGCCGACAGATAGGTATAGAGGCGGGATTGAAATACTATTTCGTGTTTTTCCCGCTGACCTGGGGCTTGGGCGCGATACCCGTAAGCGTTGGCGGGGCGGGGGTTGTTGAAGGCGGGCTTGCGGGGCTGTTTGTGCTGGCCGGGGTTGGAGCAGAGCAGGCGCTGGCGATTGCGCTTTGTCAGCGGGCGGTATGGATAGTCGCGGCTCTTCCTGGGGCGTGGATACACTGGACCGGCAGGCATCTGCCAAAAGAGATGCAAATTGAGCCGGGCGAGAATTGATAATTGATTATTGGTTAAAGGAGTAACGGTAAGTATGGCAAAAGGGCGATTCAGAGGATATTTTTTACGCGGACTTGGGGTATTGCTGCCGACGGTCCTGACGATATGGCTGATTTTGTGGGGATTTAACTTTATCAATGACAAAATCAGCGTTCATATCAAACAGATACTGATTTTTGGGATAAAGCTGGCCGGGGGGTCGGAGGCGATACTGGCGAATTTCTGGATTGGCTGGTTTCTGTCGATAGCCGGGTTTTTGATTGCCCTGGGAATCGTGTACATTGTGGGGATTACCTTAGCCAGCGTGCTGGGCAGGAGTATCTGGCAGGTCGTCGAACGGCTTATGATGAACATCCCCCTGCTCAAACAGATATATCCTTATATCAAGCAGATGACGGATTTCTTCTTTAAGAAGGAAGAAACCAAAAAGATATTCTCAAGGGTGGTTGCCGTCGAGTATCCGCGCAAAGGAATCTGGTCGGTAGGGTATGTTACGGGCAGCGGCATCAAAAAAATCGTTGAGGGACAGAACAAGGAGTTTGTTACGGTCCTGATACCCACCGCACCGACGCCATTTGGCGGTTTTCTAATCATTGTTCCGAAAGAAGAAGTCGTGGATTTGGATATGTCAATCGAAGAGGCGCTGAGGTTTATACTTAGCGCCGGGGTGATAGTTCCCGGCGAACAAAACGCTGCCAAATCGCCCGCCGGAAGCGAGTAGATTATGCGTGAAATTGGGAAGGGCTTGTGTATAATAAGCTGGCCGGCAGTGGCCGGGCTATAAGTGATTTAATTGAAATAACAGAAAAGGAGAACTGCCTTGTTATTCAGGATTAGCGGCAAACACACCGAGGTTCCGGAAAGCGTAAAAAGCTATGCCGAGGAAAAAACTGACAAGTTGCCCAAATTTTACGACGTCATCAACCAAATCGAGGTCATTGTTGACGGCAAAGAGGGAAGCAAGGAAGCGGGTAATATCGCGGTGGAAATTATCGCCAGGGGAGAACGCAAGAAAATCTTTGTGGTAAAGGAAAAAGGCAACGACGTTTACGCCTGCATCGACCTGGCGACGCATAAGCTCGAGCAGCAGCTCAAGAAGACCAAGACCAAAGAGCGGGACGAAAAAAAGCACAGGGCTCGCTAAAGTTCTGCGTTTTTCAGCCGATATGATGCAGACGATAAAAACTTATGGGTACGTTTTAGGATGAACGGTATGAAGTTTGCGGATTTCGTTTGTTTTGAGGCGGTCATTCCGGAGCTTGGGTCAAAGGACAGGGATGGAGCCATAACGGAGCTTGTGGCGGCGCTTGACAAGGCGGGCCGGCTCGGGAAAGGCAACTGCGACAAAATAACGCGCGCCGTAATCAAAAGAGAAAACGAGGCAAGCACCGGAATGGGCAAGGGAATCGCTGTTCCGCATGTCAAGCACAAGGCGGTCAGGGACGTCGTCGCCGCGGTGGGTCAGAGCAGCAAAGGCATCGATTTTGCTGCGCTGGACAAACAGCCGGTGTATTCGGTCATTCTACTGTTAAGTCCCGCCGAAGACCCCGACAAACACCTGCAGGCAATGGAACAGATTTTCAAGCACCTTCAGCAGGAAAAATTCCGCAAATTCCTGAGACAGTCACAGACGGCCGCCCAGATTGAGGACCTGTTGAAGGAGGCGGACGTTAATCCGTCCCTGTGAATTTTGTGACGCAACCAGGCCGGTGATATCTGAACGGATGCTCAACAGTGCAAAATACAGTTTGCGAACTTGAAGTTGAAATAAAAAACGCGGATGGGCTTCATATGCGGCCCGCGATGCAGTTTGTAGATACGGCCAGCAGGTTTCAGTCGTCGGTAACCGTCAGCAAGGACGACACAAACGTGGATGGCAAGAGCATTATGCAAATGAGCATGCTCGCAGCGACATGCGGAACCCGGCTGAAAATAAAAGCCGAGGGCACGGACGCGGCCGAGGCGGTTGAGGCGCTTCGAGATATTGTTGAGATAAAGAAATTCGGCGAGCCGACCCCAGAGGAAAAAAGTCGGCAGGCGTAGCGATCCCGGTCAACGATGGAAATAAAAAAAGGCGTAGCTGTTTCGCCGGGAATTTCAATCGGTAAGTGCCTCGTTATCGATGCAGAGGATTACCGGATCCCAAGGCGACTTATTGAGCCGTCGCAGCGACTGACGGAAACGCAGCGGGTGCGCAACGTTTTCAAGGACGCCATCGAGGAGCTGATAAAGCTCCAGGCCGAGCAGGAGGAAATCGAAGGGCAGAAGATGAAAGACATCTTCGCGGTTCACCTCAGCTATCTTCGAGACCGCACTCTTCGCAAGAAAATAACCGATATGATAAACGCCGAATCGGTTACGGCCGAGTTCGCCGTTTCCAGTACGCTGCGCGATATCGCCTCTCACTTTTCCAAAGTGAAAGATACCTACATCAGCGAGCGGGCTGCCGATATATATGACATCGAACACCGGTTATTGCGACTCCTCGTCGGAGGCAAGAGGCAGGATATTGCGGCACTGAAAGAAGAGGCGGTTGTTGTCGCACGCGAGCTTAGCCCCACGCAAACGGCGAGTTTCAATAAAGAATATATCAAGGGCATCGCCACCGGCGCGGGCGGCAGAACAAGCCATACGGCGATTGTCGCAAGGTCGCTGGGTATCCCCGCGGTGGTTGCGCTCGAAGACATCACTGAAAGCGTCAACGCGGGCGACACTGTCATAATCGATGGCAATCGCGGCATAGTCATCATAAATCCCGATGACAGCACGATACAGCAATACCTCGAATATGCCGTCGAATATACCGAGCTGGAACACCGGCTTGACGCGATAAGAGAAAAACCCGCCGAGACGCGGGACGGAGTGCGTGTGGAGCTGTTTGGCAATATCGAGTTCCCCGATGAGGCACATAGCGTTCTTGAAAAAGGCGGCGAAGGTATCGGGCTTTACAGAACAGAATTTTTGTATCTTAACCGTGACACTGAGCCGACGGAGCAGGAGCATTACGAGGCCTACTCGCGGACGGTTGCGGTATTCAAATCCAGGCCCGTCATATTGAGAACCGTGGACCTGGGAGCGGATAAATATACGCAGAGCAGACGTTACGCCCGTGAGCCGAACCCGTTCCTGGGATTGCGTTCGATACGATATTGTTTGCAAAACCTGACGATGTTCAAAACACAACTTCACGCCATTATGCGGGCGTCGGTTCTGGGCGACCTGCGGATAATGTTCCCGCTAATAACCAATCTTCAGGAGCTGATGCAGGCCAAAATGGTACTTGGCGACGTGATGGAAGACCTCGACGACGAAGGAATCCCGTATAACAGAAAAATCAAGGTCGGCATTATGGTCGAAACGCCCGCGGCGGCGCTTACGGCGTCAATGCTGGCAAAAGACGTTGAATTTTTCAGTATAGGCACAAACGACCTCACTCAATATACGCTGGCGGTTGACAGGGGTAACGAGCTTGTCTCAACGTTATATTCATCGGTTGACCCCGCGGTCATTCGGCTTATCAGGACAGTGATTCAGGATGCGCACAAGGCACGGGTGGAGACAAGCGTATGCGGCGAGATGGCCTCGGAGCCGGAATCAGTGATGCTGCTGCTTGGTCTGGGCATACGCAAGCTGTCAATGGCGGCGCCGATGATACCTGAAATAAAACAGATTATTCGCTCAGTCACGGTAGAGGAATGCAATAAAGTCGCCAGAAAGGTTCTGGGGATGAATTCTGAAAGACAGATATCCAGCTTCCTTCGTGACGCGGCCAGAAAGATATTGCCCGAAGCGTTCTAAACAGGCAAAAGCCGGTTCTGAATGTGCAGGGCCCCGTTAGAAAAATTGGCGATACAGAACTTTACAATAAATCGCAGATTTTCAACGGGGCGGGCGACTAAAAATTGGAAAACAGATGTTAGTTGTAATTCGATTCCGAATAGGAGGGAGTTTGCGATTTTTGTCGCACGCGGAGACGATACGCGTTTTCCAGCGGGCCTGTGTGCGGGCGGGGGTGCAAATCGCGTATAGCCAGGGGTTCAATCCGCATCAGCAAATGTCTCTTGTTCCGCCTCGAAGCGTGGGCGTCGAATCAGATGACGATATGTTGTGCCTGTGGCTTAAGGAGGGCCAGACGGCCCCCGTTAGAAAAAATTGTAATACAGAACTTTCCAATAAATCGCAGATTTCTAAAGGGGCAGGAATTGATGTCGAATCGCTGAAAAGCGCGTTGCCGGCCGGCATTGAAATCATTTCAGCAGAAACAAGCGAGGCAAAGAATATCCCTGAGCCGATTTCAGCAAGATACGTGATGAAGGTGCAGGGACAGAAAATTGATGACGGAGTGAAGAAACATATTGCGGATGTGCTGGCAAGCGATAAGGTTGTTGTGAGCCGTCGCGCAGGCGAGGACTCGAGAACCAAACCGGTTGACGTAAGGCCTTTTCTGGAGGCAATCCAAGCCGAACCGGAAGGGTTTATCGTTGACTGCAAAATCAGCCCGGCGGGTACGATACGCGTTGACGAAATCCTCGGTTTGCTGCAATTGAAAACCGCGGATTTAATCGGGCCAGTCAGGCGGACAAACGTACAGTGGAAAGGTATTTAGCACGACAATTTTTATTAGAAAATAGTTTGTGAAAGAGAAAGACAAGACAAATGCCAAGAGAAATGCTTATTAATGTGGCCGAGAGTGAAGAATGCCGCATAGCGGTTATGGAAAACGGCTCTCTCGAAGAACTATACGTGGAGCGGGCAAGCTCCACAAGATACGTGGGTAATATATACAAAGGCAGGGTCGTCAACGTAGAGTCGGCGATTCAGGCGGCCTTCGTGGATTTCGGAACCGGCAAAAACGGATTCCTGCACATCAGCGACCTGCACCCGCGATACTTCGCGGGCAAAGCCGCCATCGACACCGAGGAAATCGGCAAACGACGCTCCCTCAACGAGCGCAAACCGATTCAGGCCTGCCTGCACAAGGGCGAAGAGGTAGTGGTGCAGGTTACCAAAGAAGGAATCAATACAAAGGGGCCGACGCTGAGCACCTATCTCGCCCTGCCCGGCAAATACCTGGTTATGATGCCTTGGATGGAAAAATCGGGCGTCTCCCACAAAATCGAGGACGAGCAGGAACGGATTCGGCTGCGAACCCTCTTCGAGCAGAGCAATCCCCCGAAAGATATCGGCTTCATTATACGGACAGCCGCACAGGGAAGCTCGAAGCGGGACATACAAAATGATATGAAGTATCTGCGGCGTCTCTGGGCCGCGATTGAAAAAAGAATTTCAAGCGCAAAGACGCCGTCCGAATTGTATCAGGAATCGGACCTGGTCATCAGGACGCTGCGTGACATTTTCAATAATGACATCGTCAGGATAATGTGCGATTCCGAAAGTATGGTTAAGCGGATTCGTGACTTTCTGTCGATAGCGTCGCCTCGTCTCAAACAGCGAGTGGTATATTATGACGGCAAAGAGCCGTTGTTCCACAAATACAAAATTGAGCAGGAAATCGCCAAGGTCCACTCGCGCGTCGTGCCCCTCAAAACAGGCGGGTCGATTGTCATCGAGCAGACCGAGGCGCTGGTCGCAATTGACGTCAACAGCGGCAAATTCCGCAAACACTCAGAAGCCGAGGAAACCGCTTTCAAAACCAATATCGATGCGGCCGAGGAAATCGCAAGACAATTGCGCCTGCGTGACCTGGGCGGCCTGATTATCTGCGACTTCATCGATATGCGAAGCCCAAAGCATCGCAGAGAAGTGGAAAAGGTCTTCAGGATAGCAACCAAGCCCGACCGCGCAAGGTCCCGGGTTCTGCACATAAGCAGTTTCGGCCTCATCGAAATGACCCGTCAAAGGATGCGGCCTTCGCTGCAATCCAGCACGTATCTTGCCTGCCCAAATTGCGGCGGCAGCGGCTACGTCAAAAGCCACGAATCCTGCGCGATTGAGCTTATCCGGCTGCTTCATCTGGCTTCCTCAAAAGAAACGGTCAAAAAAGTCGAGCTGTTTGTCTCGAACGAAGTGGCGGATTATCTCCAGAACGAAAAAAGGACCGCGATTGCGCATATTGAGCAGGCCAGCAATAAGCGGGTGATTATCCATTCGTCACCCGAATATGCAGGCGAACGGTCTGAAATTGTCTGTTATAACGACAGGGGAAGCGTGGTCAAACTATAACGCCGCCGAATACCCGGCACCGCGGTAAATCTTGACGGTAGACGATATTTCAGCGATACTGATAGCTCGGTTGGATATCTTTACTAAAAGGGCTTCTGGAGCAGGCATGAAATGAAATTTGACCTTGATTACGCTCGGCAGGTAATAGACAGCGAGAGTAAGGCCATAAAAGGTCTCGCGGAGGTTATCGGCCCGGACTTTGAGCGGGCGGCGGAGATGATTTACAACTGCTCCGGCTCGGCAATAGTCAGCGGAATCGGCAAGGCGGGAATCATAGGTCGAAAAATCAGCGCAACACTTGCCTCGACCGGCACGCCAAGCCATTTTCTGCACCCCGCGGAAGCGGTGCACGGCGACCTTGGCCGGCTGCGAAAAGAAGATATAATTCTCGTCCTCAGCTACGGCGGCGAAACCGAGGAGGTTGTCCGCCTGATTAACCTCGTCAAACAATCCCAGATTCCGCTCATTGCGATTACCGGCGAAAAGGATTCCACACTCGCCAAATACAGCGACGTAGTTCTCAGTATGGGCAAACTCACCGAGGCCTGCCCGCTGGGAATCGCGCCGAGCGTCTCAACAACTTGTATGCTCGCATTGGGCGACGCGCTCGCATTAACGGTAATGAAAGCCCGGAATTTCAGCGTGGAGGACTTCGCGAGGTTTCACCCGGGCGGTTCGCTCGGCACAAAACTGATGACCGTTGAGCAATCGATGATGTTCAGACCCGGTGAGAAGCTGCCAATAGCGGCCGGTTCGGACACAATAGGAAAAATTCTTAAAAATACCAGCGACGTGAAACGCCACGGCGCGGTAATGGTCGTTGACAAACAGGGCAAGCTGGCCGGGATAATCACGGACGGGGACATTCGCCGGCTGATGACAAAAGACGGTCCCGGCGGTTTTGATATGAAGGCCTCCGATGTTATGACCAAAAACTGCAAAAGAGTTCGTCTCGATGCACTGGCGGCGGAAGCGACGGCCATTTTCCACAAACACAGGATTGATGAGCTGCCCGTCGTGGACGCCGACGACAAGCCGGTGGGGCTTATCGACGTGCAGGACATTGTAACAATCAAAGTTGTCGGGTGAGCCCCGTTAGAAAAAATGGCAATACAGAACTTTCCAATAAATCGCAGATTTCTAACGGGGTGAGCCGTGCAGAAAAAACTCGACGCAATAAAAATGCTTGCCCTCGACGTTGACGGCGTGCTTACCGACGGGACCATCCTGGTTGATTCGCGCGGCAGGGAAAGCAAATCATTCAGCATCATCGACGGGCACGGAATCAAAATGTGGAAACGGGCGGGCCTGAAAATCGCGTTTTTGAGCGGGCGGGCATCAGCCACCACGAAACATCAGGCCAAAGAGCTGGCCGTGGATTTTTGTCTTAATGGCCGACGGGATAAATTGAAGGGCTTAAAAGAGCTGATTAAATTGAGCAAAACGCCCGTTGCACAAATTGCTTACGTCGGCGACGACCTGCCTGATTTGCCCGTGATTCAGTGCGTGGGTTTCGCGGCGGCGGTTGCCAACGCGGTCGATGAAATCAAGCAAGCCGCCGATTATGTTATCAAACAAAAAGGCGGCCAAGGGGCTGTCCGGGAAATTATCGAGTATATCCTGAAAAAAACCGGCAGATGGAACGCGATAGTAAAAAAATATAATTCCGGGAAAGAGTAAAAAATAAGATGCTGCTGTATTCGCGAAGGTTCACAATCTGGCTCATGTCATTTCTGGCAGTGCTGGTCGTGTATTTTATATACAACCGTTTAAGCAGGACCCCGCTTATACCAACGGATATAATGACGACGCCGGCGGGACAGCTTGCCGACGTGTGCGATTCAACTGTCAGTGTCGGAAAAGTAGGAGACGTTGGCGTCGGCCTAATTAAAAACTCACGCTATACCACCCTTAACGCCCAAAAACAGGTCGAAAGAGAGTTCGGATTCGAGGAGCTGCTGCACCAGGACGGCAACAACTGGGAAATCAAAAAGCCCTATATGAACATCTACCGCCGAAGCTTCAACTGCTCGATTACAGGCGAGCGGGCAATAGTCGTGGTGGAAATCGCGGGCGGCCGATTAACGCCAAAACAAGGTATGCTGATGGGCAATGTTATTATCCGGATTTTGCCCAAACAAAAAGATGCCGTCGGCGAAACGACTATTTATCTTGATGATATCGCTTTTTCCGCGGACAAATCGTTGTTTTCGACGGCAGGGCCAGTCGAGCTTGTCTCGGAAAACATGCGGATGACCGGCACAGGCGTGGAAATTGTTTATAACGGCGACGACGAGCGCCTCGAACGGCTGCAAATAACAAACCTGCAGAGTTTGCATATAAAAAAATGGTCCCAGGGGTCGGTTTTGCGGTCAACGCCGGACGCCGACGCAAATAACCAAAAAGGCGAAAGCGCACAAGCGTCCAAACAAGGGAAATACTACCAATGCACGCTCGACAAAAACGTCAGGATTGAAACGCCGAATGAACGACTGTTCGCCGATGCCCTTTCGATAAATGATATCTTCGCACAGGACAGCTCAGCCGGGCAGGACGCAAACGAATCCTCGCCCGACCGAAACTTCGCCCCGATTCCGGCAAGCAACAAACCGCAGGCAGCCATTTCGGAGGAATCACCGAGCGATATCACAATAAACTGCGACGGCGGCATTATTGTTACCCCGATGGGCACATCAGCCGAGAAGAAATTGCCCAAACAGCGAACCACTTACGCCGAGATTATCGCCCAGCAGGATACCAATGCCTCACCCGTAGGCAAAACCACTTTCAGGGGCGTAAACGTTGCCTACAGCGCGACAACCGGCGAGGCGACCGCAATCGGCCCTTCGAGCGTTGCGTTTGACGTGAACGAAAAAACACAGGACGGCGCAGGCAGACCGGGAACCGTCAGAATGACCTCCCGCCGACGGGCCGCGTTCTCGCCCGCCTCAAACAAGAGCACATTCGAGGGTGATTGCCGCTGCACGGTCTCGCAGGCGGAGGACGCAATACTTCAACAGTATATAGTCCTGGCTGACAAGCTCGAAATAGACCTGGTGAAGAGAGATACAAATAATGACTCCGGACAGGCAATGGATGTCAATCGCATGATTGCAACCGGCCCGGGTGTGCACTTAGCCAGCACAAAAAAAACCAGCAACAAGCTGCTTACAGGTGTGGAGCTTAAATGCGTCTCGGTTAATTACGATACGACCGACGGCAATTTCTTCGCGGCAGGGCCGGGCCTGATAAAAGTGGATAACTCGCAGACCGATGAGCCGCAGGACAATCTCGACAGGTTCAGCTTGCGGCGAAAAAGTTACGCCCTTATGCGGAACTTCGACTGGCTTTCCTACGCCGGCCAAAGCAAACACTTGATAGCCGATTCAAAAGGCGGCTCTCTGCTTGTTGATTATTTCCCGCTCGTCGAAGGCCGCGGCAGCGAAAAGGTCTCCATAACCGCATCGCATGTCGAAGCGGATATCGCCGAAATGCCGACCGGGCGAACAGAGCTCAAAGACATGCAGGCAACAGGCGCGGTTACTTATGAAGACAAGGACACCCAAGTCATAGGCAACGAATTTATCTACGACGCCAACACTGCCTTAATAGATATCAGAGGCGACAAGGTCCGTCCCTGCATTTTCAACGGCGCAGTTATCGACGCCGTGCGATACGATACAAAATCAGGCAAGTGGAACACGCACCTCAAAGGCCCCGGCGCAATACGATAATCGCGGATTGGATATTGAACATTTAATATTGAACATTGGACATTCTTTTGCCTTCTCCCTTCTCCCTGGCGTCTTACGTCTGGGGTCTTTGGTCTAATCCGCCGATTATTTCTTTGACGCCAACAACAGTAGGATTTATAGTTGCTTTGGCGAAAAATAGTTTTTAAGGCCGGAAGAGATTGGCACCTTTGTCCGTCAGACGAGTTTTATTGTCTTATAAGTATGGTGTTCTCGGATTTCTGGGAATAGCAGATTATGCAGCAAATGTTTAATATTCATGCTGGCGAATAATTAGTAGGGTCATATATTGAAGAGAACTTCAAGGACTATAATGTATGGGTTCCTTCAAAGGATACCGGCGTTGACCTTCTTGTGACCAACTCCAAGAACAACAAAGCCGTCTCTTTGCAAGTCAAATATTCAAAGGACTATGTGATAACCCATATGGCACCTGAATACCAAAATAAATTCAGGGCTTTTGGATGGTGGGCTCTCCATAGGGATAGAATCAAGAAATCAAAAGCCGATTTATGGGTTTTTGTGATGCAGAGTTTTGTTGGAAAAACAATTGAATGTGTAGTTCTTTCGCCATCTACATTGCTCATGATTTTAAAAAGGATACATGGAAACGAAAAATTGTTTCAGGTTTATATGTGGGTTGGGTGTAATGATAAATGCTGGGAGACCAGAGGGCTTAACAAAGCAGAAAAAAGATTGATTGCAGGCGATTGCTTTAAATGTGCAAATAGGAATTTAACATCTTTCTTGGGCAACTGGGAGCCTATGAAGCAAAAGCTGTGTTAATCTGCGTCTATCTGTGGCAAAAAACTGTGGTTGAAAAAAATGAAGAAGGAAATAATAATTCAGCTTCACGGCAGTTTTGAGAAGAGCGTGCAAAAGGACACAGCGTCCGGCCTTGAATTCTGGCTGGCGAGGGACTTGCAAAAATTGCTGGACTATGACGAATGGAGAAATTTTCTTAAGGTTGTTGATAAGGCCAAAATGGCCTGTTTGAATTCCGGCCAGAATGTATCTGACCATTTTGTTGATATCAACAAAATGGTCCAGCTTGGGTCGGGTAGCGAGCGACAGATTAACGATATTATGCTGACGCGGTACGCCTGTTACCTGATAGCGCAGAACGGCGACCCGTCCAAAGACCAGATTGCCTTCGCCCAGACCTATTTTGCCGTCCAGACCCGTAAGCAGGAAATCATAGAAAAACGATTAGGCGAAGTCGAGCGACTGACTGCCCGCAGAAAGCTTACGTTTTCGGAAAAAGAGCTTTCAGGAATCATATTCGAGCGACTCGGCGATGAGCAGAGCTTTGGCAGAATCCGCAGCAAAGGGGACAAGGCGTTATTTGGCGGCAAATCCACCGAGCAGATGAAGGGCCGGATGAAAGTGCCAAAAGGCCGACCGCTGGCGGATTTTCTCCCGACAATCACTATCAAGGCAAAGGACTTTGCCAATGAAATCACCAATTTTACAATCAAGCGGGATGATTTGCGTACAGAAGACGGCATTACCGGCGAACACGTAAAGAACAATCGCGAAGTTCGAAATCTGCTCGTAAAACGAAATATAAAACCAGAATTGCTTTCCCCGGCAGAGGATGCCAAAAAGGTGGAAAGACGGCTTATCTCCGAACAAAAGAAATTATTAGGCCGTCCCGAACCGTTGGAACAATGGCGACTCCGCGGCTGATTAAATCTGTGAGAATCCGTACTAATCCGTGGTTATGTGTTTTTTGTGCTTTTTTGTGGCTAATCTTGTTAGCAGCAGAGTGCGTGAAGGTCGGGGAGAGTCAATTCAGCAAGATGCTCAATAACTTTATCCGCGGGTTTTAGGTGTTCGGCGGCGTAAGTGTTGGTAATGGCGACCGCTCGCATACCGGCGGCCTTGGCGGCTTCAAGGCCCCAGCGTGAATCCTCAACCACAACGCAATTTTCCGGCTTGATTGACTTGTGCAGCTTTTTATTGAGCAGTTTCAAGGCCAGCGAGAAACCTTCGGGGTCGGGCTTACCCTTCTCAACCAGCTCGGCTGAAACAATAACCTCAAAAAACTCTCGCAACAACGCACCCTTGAGAATCATTTCTATTTCAGGCAGCAACGCGCCGGAGCAGATTCCAATCGGGATTTTATTGCCTGCGAGCATATTAAGAAACTGAGGCACGCCCCCGATTATGCCCGCTTCGGTCGCCGCCATTTCTTTGAACAGGTTCGCTTTTTCGCCAAGCAATTTTTCGAACTGCTGATTTGATAAAGACAGCTTTCCCTCTTTATTAACAACTCGCAGAAGCTCCAGGTCGGAAAGCCCGAGGAACCTGTCATAGTAATCGCGTATCGATAACTGGTAATTGAATTTGGTCAGCGTGCGGTTGAATGCCTGATAGTGCAGTTTTTCGGAATCCACGAGAACGCCATCGAAATCAAATATAACAGCTTCGAGCATATCAAGACCCTATTTTCTTAATCGGCAGACGGATTCGGCGAACGCTATGGAAAATTTTACCGGCTGCGCAATGATACGATGAGGCACGCCAACGCCTGCGGTATTGGCCAGAGCGTTTCCCTGATAGAGACAAACGCACTTTTTAGCAGGACAGCGACGCGGTGAAGAACCGGGCCTGAATGTCCCCTCGAACAAATTCTCGTATTCTTCATCCAGCGTATTGCATCGTGTTATCCGGCCCGACGGGTCCATACTGAATCCCATATAGCCCGCTGAGCATTTTTTGCCGAGGAAAGACACGCGAGAATTCAGAACCTGCCTCTCGTCATTGCCTAATCCAAGCTTTATTAAAAAATCACGCTCCTGCCGACTATATTCCCGCGGGAAACGCCTGCCCTCGAATTTGCCCTGAAAAACTTTTACCTCGATTTGCCTGACGCCTTCTTTGCGGAAAAACTCGATATCTCGTTCCATTCGCTCAAGCAAAGGCGGATAAGCGACATACACAAGCCGGATATCGAAGCCGCGGTCCTGGAAATAGTGAAATTTGCGCAAATACTCATTTATGCCGTCTTTGATTTTTTCCCGTTCAAGAACGTGAATGTTTGCCCTGACGGAAATAACTCGATTGCCGGCAACGGTATCCGCAAATTCATAAGCGTTGGCCGTGGAGAGGTTCGTGCTCAAAGATATGTAATGGCCGCGAGTCAACAGCCCTGCGAGAGAGACAAAGTTTGGATACAGCATCGGCTCGCCGCCCGTCATATAAATTTTCCAAACTTTCCCGGTCTCGTCGAAACGCCCCGCGATTTGCTCGGGACTATAGCTGCCGCAATCGAAATCTTTTGTTTTTGTTTCCTCGGAGGCGTATTCCCTGAAACAATACGGGCAGCTGAAGTTGCATCGCTTAGTCATAAACCAATACAGCCGGCACTGAAAATTCTCCCTGTTATTCTGTTGTGCCGACTGTTTCGCTTCCATTGTTATGACTGCTCAGGAACCGGGCCGATAAGGGCGGCAAAGTCCGTGAATGAGGATTTGTCGCCCGAACATATTAACTGGGCGAGGGCGGCTATTTTCGGTGCGTTTTTGGTGATGAACCGACGGGCGACAATGGCTTTGCGTTTTGTCATCGGTATCGTCTGTTCTTTTGATTCGTCGGAATCCTCGACGGCGACGTTCATCTCGACCTTCGAGCTTGCGTAATCGCAGAACAAATACCCCACGATTAAATCCATCGCGATATCAACCAGGGGTCTGCCATAAAGGTCCATATAATCGGCCCCCTGCTGTTTGACAAACGCGACGGATGAGAATAGCTGTTTTGTTCCTTCGGCTAATTTGGCGAGGAGGTCTTTCAATTCGGGGGCGTATTCTTTCTGCGCGAGCTCCGCAAGATATTTTTCCGCTGTGCCGCTGCACACTCCGCGCACCGCAGCAACAATTTGCAACTGACTTGTGCCTTCGTAAATCGTAGTGATTCTCGCGTCGCGTGTGTGCCGCTCGACGGCGTAGTCGCGCATATAACCTGAACCACCGAGGACCTGGATTGAATCATAACTGACGCGGTTTGCCATCTCCGAGCATATATATTTGCTCATCGGAGTCAGCATCGACGCGAGCCGGTCAAACCGGCGAGATTGCTCTTTCAGCGATTTCAGTTTTGCTTTATCTGCGGGCGGGTTTAATTCAAGCTGCCTTTCAAAGCAAATATTTATATCGACGACACGAGATGTTTCATAGAGCATCGCTCGTCCCGCCTCAATCGCGATTTTCATATCGATAAGCAGGTCGCGGACGGCAGGCAGTTTTTGGATTGCCGCGCCGAATTGCTTCCTGCTCGCTGCATAATCGCGAGCGATGCGATACGCCGCCTCGGCGATACCCAGTGATTGCCCGGCGATTCCGATACGCGCACCATTCATAAGCGCCATAACGTAGGTAACTAATCCTCGCTGCCTTTCGCCGATTAACTGGCAGGGGGTGTTATCGAAAAATATTTCGCAGGTGGGGCTGCCGTGAATGCCTAACTTGTCTTCAAGCCGGCGGATATGCACGTTCGGGCCTCTTTCGCATACGAACAAGCTGAGTCCCAGTCCGCCCGAGCGGTCCGGCTCGCTGCGAGAAAGCACAAGAAGGACCTCGCCGCAGCCATTGGTGATAAATCTCTTAACGCCGTGCAAAATCCAGTTGCCGTTATTGTCCTGGAATGCCCTTAATTTGACCGCCTGCAAATCCGAACCGGCATCCGGTTCAGTAAGCACCATAGCGCCTGTAATTTTGCCGGCGGCAAAATCATACAGATATTTTTGTTTGATTTCCTCGGACGCGAATGCTTCGATTGTCCCTGCGATACCCTGCAAGCCGAATATATTCATAAGCGAGGCGTCCGCACGCGAGACGATTTCAGTTGCCATCGAATAGACAAGATTCGGGAAATTCAGCCCGCCGAAACGGTGAGGCAACGTAAAACCCATCACCTCCGCCTTGGCTAATTTGTCCATTGACTCCGCGATTCCTTTGGCGTAACTTACCGAGCCGTCGGCGTTGAGCGTACTGCCTTCCCTGTCAACCGATTCAGCACGCGGCGCGATAAAGTCGCCGCTCAACTGACCGATAGAATCGAGAACCATCTCATAATTACATATCGCTTCATCGGCGCTGGCGGGCGCGGAATCGAACTGCGAAGCGAATTTGAAATCCTCTTCGCACAATTTGGCGAGAGCGCCCAGGTCGATGTGCTTAAACAAAAATCTTATATCGTCGTTATCAGCGTAAAAATTTGGCATCGTTATTTACCTTCGCCTATAGCTTCTTTGAATCCTTTTTCCTTGATTGCCTTTATCATTTTCGGGACGACATCGTTGAGGTCGCCGACGATTTTGTAATGCGCCACGTCAAAAATCGGCGCTTGCGGGTCGTTGTTTATTGCGACGATTTTCTGGCTCTGGTTCATACCTGACTGATGCTGTATAGCCCCGCTGATTCCCACCGCGATGTAAAGAGATGGTCTGACGGTCGTGCCTGTTTGCCCCACCTGGTGGTCGTGGTCGATGAAGCCGAGGTCAACCGCTGCTCTCGTTGCCGCGGGCGCTCCGCCCAGACAATTCGCCAAATCCCAGATTAGCCGGAAGTTATCCTTGCTGCCCAGGCCCGCGCCGCCCGCCACGATAATCCTCGCCGCCTTTAGGTCAACCTTTTTGGCACGGGTATGCTCTTCGAGGATCTCGATGGGCAGTTCCTGCGGGGATAATTGCACCTTTTCAGTGATTACCTGGCCCTTCCTTTTGGTATCGGGTGTTGCCATTACCATCACACCCTCGCGGACGGTCGCCATCTGGGGCCAGCGGTCATAATTGATAATCGTAGCGATGATGTTGCCGCCGAACGCGGGCCTTATTTGGAAGAGCAGGTTTTTGTGCAATTGCCCGTCGGTTGTCTTGTGGTCGCCGATTTGCAAATCGGTGCAGTCCGCCGTCAAACCCGCCTTGATTGCGCTTGCGATTCTCGGCCCCAAATCCCTGCCCATCGCCGTCGCGCCGTAAATCACAATCTGCGGCTTGTATTTGTGAATCAGGTCATGAATTATTTTGGTGTAGCTGTTCGTCTGGTAATGCTCTAATAGCGGATGCTCTGCAAGATAAACCTTATCCGCCCCATATTGAATCAGCTTTTTCGCAAGCCCTTTTACATTATCGCCCAGCAGCAACGCACCAAGCTGGACGCCAAGAATGTCCGCCAGATGCCGACCCTTGCTCATCAGCTCAATAGGCGTATCTTCCAGCAGGCCGCCGTGCTGTTCCGCGAATACCCAAACTTCACCCTGTCTGTTTATGTCAATCATATTTCGTATCTCGTATTTCGTCGTTCGTATTTCGTAATTAGCTATGCGATGATTTTATCTTCGAGAAGTTCGTGAATCATACCAGCCAGCCCGTCATCGGTCGGCGCAATCGATTTTGTCTCTTTGGCGGCCAGCACGACGCTTTGAATCCGATGAACTTTCGTTGGTGAGCCGCTCCTGCCGCACCACGTCAAATCCGCTTTCAGCAAATCAAGATTCCACTGCTCTATGAGAAGCCCCTTCTTGTCCATCTCACCGCATTTTTGCACGGCCAGCTCTTTTATCTCGTCTGCGCTAGCGCGAGGATTTTCGGCTTTTATCTTCTGCTCAATCCCGGCGGGCGTCATTGCGGCCTTGTATTTCATCATCTTTTTCGCTGCCGCAACTCTCGGCACGTTGGCCTCACCCGTTACCGTCAGCAGGACCGGTAACTGCGTTTTGACCTTTTGCCAGCCGTTGCCAATGTTGCGCTGAGCGGTTATCGTTTGCCCCTCGATTTCGACGGGTTTCTCAACGTAGGTAATCTGCGGTATTCCCAGTTTTTCCGCCAATTGAGGCCCAACCTGTGCGGTATCGCCGTCAATCGCCTGCCTGCCGCAAAGGACAATGTCATATTTAATCCGTTTTACAGCACAACTGAGTATGTAACTCGTTGCCAGCGTATCACTTGCAGCACAACGGGCATCCGTAACCAGGATTGCCTCGTCAGCCCCGCGATAAAGGGCGTCCTTTAGCGTAACTACCGCCGCGGGCAGCCCCATCGTTATAACGGTAACCGTTCCGCCGAACCGGTCCTTGATATCCAGCGCCATTTCAAGGGCATTGAGGTCTTCCGGGTTGAATATCGCCGGAAGGGCCGCACGATTAACCGTTCCGTCATCATTCATTGCCTTGCCTGTTACTCTTTTGGTGTCGGGCACCTGTTTTACCAATACCACGCAATTATATGCCACTTTTGGTTCTCCTTACCGGCCTGGGTCAATAGCCGCAGCCGTAGTCAAAGGAGGGCAGTGTAACAGGATTTTCGCCTAAGTCAATGGAATAGAAAGCGTTAAACTGGGAAAGCAAAATAGCCGATTTGTTATTGGACCACAGTTAGATTCTATTTTTATTTTGACAATGGTCTGGTATAACTAATAATAGCAGGATTAAACTGGAAGAATACCTCCTTCCAAACCGGTAAGCGGATAAATGGTAAACGACAATACCAACTACGACACGATGTTCGGCAAAATAGCCCTCGACCAGGGACTTTGCACCAATGAGGAGCTAAAACGGTGCATCGATGAAATCGATAACCGCTCCAAAACCAGCCCCGCCCTGCTTAGAGACCTTCTTGTCGAAAGGGGCTACCTTACAAAGTCACAGGCAAGCCGAGTCATCAGCACCATCAAAGAGGCACGCGGGTCCACAGCGACCCATCAGATACCCGGCTATATGATACTGGGCAAATTAGGCGCAGGCGCAATGGCGGTGGTTTACAAAGCCAGGCAGTTGAGCTTGGATAGAATCGTAGCCGTCAAAGTTTTGCCAAAACGCTTTTCCGAAAACAAAGAATATGTCGAACGATTTTATAAAGAGGGTAAGGCCGCGGGCAAGCTCAATCATCCCAATATCGTCCAGGCAGTGGACGTCGGCGAATCGGGCGGACACCATTACTTCGTAATGGAATACGTCGAAGGGAAAACCCTTTACGATGATTTGGCGGCAGGCAAAGTTTACGGCGAGAGAGAGGCGCTGGACGTCATTATACAAGTAGCCGAGGCCCTCAGGCACGCTCACTCCGTTGGTCTTATTCACCGCGACGTAAAGCCGAAGAACATAATGATTAACAAGGAGGGGATAGTAAAACTGGCCGATATGGGTCTTGCCAGGCAGACGACGGACTTCGAAGCGGCCAAGATGGAGAAGGGCAAGGCATACGGGACGCCTTATTATATTTCCCCGGAGCAGATACGCGGCGAAATAGACGTTGACGGCAGGGCGGACATTTATGGCCTGGGCGCGACGTTCTATCATCTGGTAACAGGGCGCGTCCCTTTTATGGCCGACGACCCGATGGAAGTAATGCGGAAGCATTTGAAAGACGAGCTTGTCCCGCCCGACCACATCAATACTTCGCTTTCCGCGGGCGTGTCGGAAATCATCGAAGTTATGATGGCCAAAGACAAAAAAAACCGGTACAACAGCATCGAGGAGCTGCTGGTTGATTTAAAGGCAGTCCGCGACGGCGGATCCCCAATGCGGGCACACAAACGAATGAACGTGTCTGAGCTCGAAAAGCTGGAGGACGGCGAGGTGGTCGAGGAATCGGAAAACGTTGACCTCGCACAGTCCGTCACGCGATACAAGACAACCGTTCTTGTTCTTGGGGCCATGGCAGGTTTTCTGCTGCTGATTGTTCTTCTCCTGCTGTTCCGCAAATGAACCAATTCCGGACAAATTCTAATTTCCGGTTAACCCTTAATCACTAATCGTATTTATCTATGGCGACAGGTGCGCGTTTTACGTCAGAAGAGCTGGCCGAAGTCCTCAGCCGGTATGATATAGGCAAAATCCGCAAGGTAATGCGCCTTGTGGGGGGCAGCAAACACGCCCCCAAAATCGTTGTAACAACCACGCGGGGCAGGTTTCTGCTCAAACGCCGCCTGCGGGATAAAGACGATGTGTATCGGGTCGCATTCGCACACGCCGTGCAGTCGCATCTGGCCAAACGATATTTCCCTGTTGCACCGCTGGTCGCTACGCGGGATGAATTTGGAACCATACTGCAGCTTAGCAATAATGTATATGAGCTTTTCAAATTCGTGGGCGGCGTCCGTTACACCGGCTCAGCCGAAGCGACAATCGATACGGGAAGACAGCTCGCGAAGTTCCACCAGTACCTTACCGATTTCAAATTCGAGTGGGAGCCGCTCAAAGCGAGTTGTCACAATTCGACGATGGTGAGGAGGCATCTTAAAACCATCGCCTCGGACATTTTACAAAGCAACGAAAGGAAGGTTCACCGTTGCGGGGAAGAGCTGATGTCTCTTTACAACAGCGCCAGCGTTCAGGTTAACCAGCTTGATTTCGATTCCTGGCCCAAACAGGTCGTCCACGGCGACTGGCACCCTGGAAATATGCTTTTCAACAAAGACAAGATCGTCGCCGTGTTTGATTTCGATTCCGTGAAAATCGCCCAGCCGGTTACTGATTTAGCCAACGCTATGCTTCAGTTCTCTCTGGTCGGCTATCATCCCAATCCTGCCGACTGGCCCGATTATCTTGACCAGGCCAAATTAGTCCAGGTCCTCGAAGGGTATCGTGAGGTTATCAACCTGGATAAAGACCATCTCGCTTCGCTTCCGGATTTAATGATTGAGACAATGATAGCCGAGGCGGTTTTGCCTATCGCCGCCACGGGATTTTTCGGCAATCTTAAGGGAACGGATTTTCTGAATATGATTGTTCGCAAAGCACGCTGGATTAACGACAACCGCAAAATTCTCACCGCGGCTATTGAGTCGTAAAAAACCTTTCTGTGCATCATCGCCAGCCGATGCGAGTCGCCCGGAAGAGTATCAATCTTGTATGTCAGATATAGTTTGTTCTCTAAGGCATTCCGGCTGTGGTGTGGCCAATAGCAAGATTGGTTGTGGAAATTACTTTGAAGTCGGCCTCAGACGGGCCTTTGATACTCAAACGGATTGGTGAGCCACAGCAATTCTCAAGCCCGATGAATTTGAAATTATGTAATCCGTTTTTCAATTTGACAGTCGTTATAATCGGCTTTTCGTATGAGGCCCGGATACCAAGGTCGCTGAACATAACGACCTTTTCATCGATAATCAGCGCCGACGCGATACCCGCGTTATAAGAAAGAGCAAACTCCCATTGACCGGATGTTTCCGCGTTGAACGAAAAGGTTATTACATAAGCGACATTCTCATCTGGTTTGCCGAAGATGTTTTTTCTATTAAGACCGTTGGCCTCTTCGACCTCGGCGCAATTGTAATCCGCGCTGCCGGCAAGCAGATTGTTAATATCATTGATATCGTGCGGCCGTTTTGCGACGAATACGTTGTACACCTCAAAAAATATGCCTTTGTCGGAGTTCTTGTCGCAATTGGTTTGGCCCGCACAGGGCATAACAAACGCCAGCGCTAATGCAAGAGAGATAAATATCCTCATAATCTTTCTCTTCTCACTCATTTGACAAGTATCGGTTATGCGTTTCAAGCATCATTAACACTAATAGTTTATGCGATTGAAGGTTCAATATTCAATCGAATTTGAGTAATCAGTAAACAGAAACCCCCAGCTAAATCAAACCGGGGGTCAATGTTCAAGCACAAATAAATTTCTTTATTCCTCGGTATGTTTTGGCTTTGCGTAAGCCGCAACGACGCTGGCCTGGGTATGCGGTGGGACAGGTTCGTAATGACTCAGTGACATTGAGTAGCTGCCGCGGCCTCCGGTTACGGATTTCAACTGGCTGTTATACTGCGTAACCTCAGACAGCGGGACCTGCGCCTTAATCAGCAGCATATTGCCGGGCAGCATATCCTGCCCCAGCACCCTGCCTCGTTTGCCTGCGAGGTCGCCCGCGATATCGCCGATATTTTCCGCCGGCGCGGTTACTTCGATATTGACTATGGGTTCAAGCAAAACCGCCTTGGCTTTTTCGAGCGCTTCAAGAAACGCGCCTTTCCCTGCCGCCCTGAACGCTACTTCCTTTGAATCTACCGGGTGATACTTGCCGTCGTAAACGGAAACCTTCACGTCCTGCAACGGGAAACCAGCGACGAAACCGTTTTCCATAATCTCGTTGATGCCTTTCAGCACAGCCGGCTCGTACTGGCCCGGAATCGACCCGCCGAAAATATCCCAGCTATACACCAATGGCGGGTCGGAATTTCGCGGCGCCGGCTCAATGCGAAGATAAACCTCGCCGAACTGTCCCGCTCCGCCCGTCTGCTTCTTGTGCCGATAATGGCCTTCGGCCTTAAGCGTAATCGTTTCGCGGTATGGAATCTTGGGCTCTTTGGTATTGACCTTGAGCTTCGAACGGCTTTCCATCTTTTCGAGCATCACGCGTAAATGTAAATCACCAAGACCGTTAAGGACAAGCTCTTTGGTCTGGGCGTCTCTGGTGACTTTCAAACATGGGTCTTCCTCGCAAAGTTTCTCCAGCGCCGTGCCGATTTTTTGCTCATCGCCTCTCGACGCCGGCTCAAGAGCCAGCGCGAACATCGGCAAGGGGGCATCGGGCATTTCGAATTTGCCTGCTATTTTGCCGTCGCTAATCAGGTCTCCGACCCTAAGCTCCTCTATTTTCGCCAGCGTTATAATGTCGCCAGCAATGCCCACGGGGATTTCCTGTGTTTCGCCGCCCTGTGATTTCAAAATATGGCCCGGCCGAACGCCCTTCTTGTCGTCGTTGCGAATCATATTCGTGTCGGATTTAAGAGTCCCGCTGAATAGGCGTATGGATGAAAATTTCATATTTGACCTGGGGTCAAATGAAACGCGGAAAACCAGGCCAGCTAAGGGGCCTGCCGGGTCTGCCGGAAGCACCGTTTCCTTGTCGCCCGCCGTTAATTTTGCCGGTTCCGCCTGTGCCGGCGACGGGGTATATTTCACGATGAGATTCAAAAGCTCCTCAATGCCCAATTCTTTTCTGGAATTCGTGAAAACAATCGGAACAACGTTCCCCGCCCGCAGCGCCTGGACAAAAACCGCCGAGACCTTTTCCGCCGGTATCGTCTCGCCGCCTAAGTAGCTTTCCATAAGCTTGTCGTCTGCTTCGATTACGCTTTCGATAAGCTCCGTGTGTGCCTGTGCAACATCCATAACGGGTGATGTGCCCGTGCTGTTCTCTATGCAGTCGATTACCGACGTCTTGTCCGCCGCGGGCAGATTCGCGCATCGGCACTGCGTCCCGAAACACTCCTGTATGTCCTTAATCAGCCGGGACAGCTCCGCAGTTTCCACGTCCATCTTGTTGATGACTATCAGCTTGGCCTTGCCGGTCTTTGTCGCTATCTCGAATACCTTGCGAGTAACCGTCTCAACGCCGGACGCCGCGTTGATGACTATCACGACCGTCTCCGCGCCGACAATCGCCTTTATCGAAGGCCCTATGAAATCAGGAAACCCCGGAGTATCGATTATGTTTATCTGCTTGCCCCCATACTGCGTGTGAGCCACCGACGACTTTATCGAATGGCCGTGCGCCTTCTCCTCATCGTAGTAATCGCAGATACTGGTCTTGTCATCCACGCTGCCCAATCGATTGGTCGCCCCTGTTTTGTGCAGTATCGCCTCGACGAGCGAGGTTTTGCCCGCGCCGCCGTGACCCATTATTACTATATTGCGCATATCGCCGGTATTTGCCACTTTCGGTTCTCCAATAAATGGTTTACGCGCCTGTCCGCCATAAAAGCCCTAAAACAAACCAGTATATGAAAAAAGACCGCGCAGAACAAGCCCCTTGTAAGGGAAAAATCCGCCCGGCTGACACGCTCCAAAACCAGCCGTTTCTCATCAAACGCCATACTCGAATATTGTTGTCTCAAACGGAAAAATTTTCCGCTATTGCAAATTTTTCCTGTGCCTCCAAGCACGCCCTTCGCGATGTTTTTATTGGACATTCACCGCCCCCCAAACACCCCTATCCCACATATTGTGTATCAGGCCCTCGGTTTACTGTATGTCGGGGTTTTAGTTATGGGGCGTTGATGTCGCCTTTGCGGGAGCGGCTCAAGAAAATTCGCCGGCTATGTCGATACTGCGAACAGCCATTAAGAATTTTCATTGAAGGATTTTGTGATATGAGCAAAAGGGAATTGATTGATTGCATCTGCGAGATAAACAAGTCCGCAAGGCCGGATTTTCTGGCAAAATTCGCAGAAGATGAGCTAAAGGCCTACCTCGAACACCTGATGGAACTGGACCTCGAAGAACTGCTCGTATGCGCCTGACAGGCCCAATCGGCCAACGGGGGAGAAAGCATCCCGACTAAATACTCCTTGGAGGGGGGGGCTATAAAACACCAAATCAATTAACCACAAAAACCATCGGTTTCTTTTACTATCGCCAGAAAATCATTACTTTGGGGTCTGCTCAGCGGGAACCATCGGCGGTACCTCCGCAATCGCGTTTGCCTTTAGGCCTACTGCCACTGGCTCAAAATCCTTTGGCGCTCTTAATACGAAGTCAATCCATAATATGCCATCTTTTGCGTCTTTGGAATTAAGTGGTATTTCTTCTTTTAGCCCGACCGTCTTGACCTGATTGTCGCTCTTGAGATAGCCGATTGAGTAAGCGGTAACAGCGCTGCCGCCCAGGCGCTGTTTCTCGCCCTTTTTTTTGCACATAAAACGCAGTTGATTTACCGCCAAAGAACTGTCCATTTTACCGGTGAATCCGACGCGTGTGATAATCAAATCATAGTCGGCGATGGGAGGTATTGCCGCGCCGCTGCCGTCCTTAAGCCCGGCTGGTGCGGGCCATGCCGCCGCTTTCGCCGGTATAGTTATGACGCCGGGGTCGGTGCGGACTTTCGCTTTAGGATTAAGCCGGTTGAGGTATAATTCGTCAACGAACCCGGCGTGCAGAACCGCGAAACTCTGCGTTCCGCTGACGCTGCCGCCGCTGATAATGCCGAACAATCCTGCCAGAAAACCATCAGGATTAAGTAACGCCCCAGCCGGTTTTTTGAAGTCGGGTCTGGAGGCGTCGAATCGCGGATAAGGATAACCTTCGGGCAGCGGTGACATTGCTGCGCCGATTAACAGCACACCTGAAATCACGTAACCAAGCAAAAGACCGAATACTATCCGCCCGACTCGCTCGGGCATAACGCCGAAATCAATTTTTTGTTTGGTAAGCGAGGTCGCGGCGGTTTGAAAAATCGCTAATGTAATCACAAATAACATTCCGAAGCAAACCGGCTGGGCCACATCAACAAGCATCTCCTGCTTGATTAACATTTCCGATAACTGCTCATACCACCACAATGCCACAAGACTTGCACACAACGCCGCAATAAACGTCTGGAATGATTTTACCAAGGTACCCTTGAGATACTGGGCCACGGCGCATCCCGCCATAATTATTAATATCACTGCGCTTATCATTACAACCTCATTTTCACATTAACTTTTGTGCCGAGCGTTTATCGCCCGGCTTCGTTCTATTGTTCGGCTGTCGGTTTCTGATCCTTCGATTTCGAAAGAACTCTCACCGTCTCGTTTATCGATGTAATCCCCGCGATGACCTTAAGCAACCCCTGCTCTTGGAGATACAGCATTTTAGCCCGCCTCAGCTCGGTTCCAACGTCTGAAAGCGACTTTGCCTGCTTAATCGCGTTTCGCAGATGGTCGTTCAACATAATGGTCTCGAAAATGCACATTCTGCCGAAGAATCCTGTTTCCTGGCAGCTTTCGCAGGGGAATGGTTTTCCTCGCTTGTCATAAACCACTTTGCCGGTGCGATAAAGGACCTTAGCTCTCTCTGCCGGGATGTTGAACTTGTGCAGAAGGTCGCTGTTCGGCTCGTATGCCTGTTTACACTTCTCGCAGAGCTTTCGAAGCAGACGCTGGTTGCACATTCCCAGAAGATGCTCAATTGCCTTATTCTTGTCGCCGACGAGCTTAATCCATTTAGCCAGCGCCTTGAGGGCATTTTCCTCCTCGATGACGACGTAAACAAGCTTGTTTTCCGCGGCCCCACAGGCGATTTGGGCTGTTTCGACGTCCTCGCAATCCGCGACACCAATGATGTCCGGGTCCATACGCACCATCGACTGAAGCTTCCTGCCGTATGTAGTTATGCCGCTGTCGCCCAGAACATAGATATTTTGCGTTATGTTGGGCAATTTGCCCGACGGCTGTCTCTCTAACGTCGTTATGCCGTTGAGAAACGCATCGTGACTCCGCAGCAGTGTATAAAAAGTCGTCGTCACGCCGCTGTTCCTGGGTCCCGAAACGATAAACACTCCTTTTTTAGCGCCATGCAATGTCCCGAGCTGTTCGAGCTGGTCGGCAGTCAGACCCAGGTCGCTGAGCTTGGTGATATTTTGCTGGGTTACCAGTTTCGCTCGCATTTGCTCGCCGGCGTTTGACCCGGCGGTCATCAGCTCCCAATCAATTCTCTTGCCCTGTTTGAAAATTGTAAACTTGCCCTTCTGGGGTTTTCGCTTTTCCTCCATATCCAGGTTGGCCAAATTTTTCACGAAGCGAAGCAGGTAGTCCATCTGGTCCTTGGCGACAGCCGGCTGCTTCATAGCTGTCCCGTCGATGTAATACGCGACGTCGTAATTTTGCGGCGTCGGCGTGCAAACGACGTCATACGCCCTGCGATACAATGCGTCGTCAAACAAGCTGTATGCCGCCTTGTAACCGAAATAGTCCGGCGTCTTCGCCTCGGGCACAGAAACCTCGTTGTTGTTGGCAGTGATAAACACGTAAGCCGCGACCGGCTCTTTCTTTTTTAAGCTGCCCATAAGCATGTCTTTGATGTGGTCTGCCGTAAGCACACGCTGAAATTCGGGAACCGCTGCATTGCGGTGCATAACATAGCTAATGGTTGCGGCGCCTGCGGCGATAATATAAAACGCAAGACCTATAGCAAAAATCGGAATCAGAAGCCAGATAAGCCCGGCCGCAGCCCATACCCCGAAAACAACTCCCGTCCAGAACGTATATTTTGTCCCTATCGCCTCGGCGTCCTTATAGACCCAGTTGATAATGAACAACCAGCCGAAATATAAAATTAAAAATATAGCAAACTTTATCGGCGATACGTATCCGCCATAAACAATAGCTGCTAAAATGTCAGGCATAACATACTCCATTGCGGTATAAATTCTGTCCTCACAGGATGCCGCCTTTTTCCGTGCGAATACCTTTGAGGGCCATTTTCAGCTCATCCGGGTTGGGTGCGTATTTATATGCGTCTTTCGGCTCAACGTAGCCGTCCATTATCAGTTTCACTAAGCTGTCGGAGAGGTCCTGCATCCCGTCCTGGGTACATGAGCGAATCAGGTTCGGCATTTCATTCTCGCGTTTCTCGCTTATCAGCTTGCGCGCCTCGGAATTGGCAAGAAGTATCTCGTTGGCGGGCATCCGGTCAACGCCCTGCTTGACGCACGGCAGCAATACCTGGCTGATAATTGCCCGCAGCGTTACGCTCAGTGTCTGCCTGGCAAGCTCTCGCTCGGCCTGCGGGAACAAATCCACCAATCGCTGAATCGCCTGCGCGGCATTGGTTGCGTGAACCGTCCCGAATACCAAATGGCCCGTTTCCGATGCCCGCATACCCGCTGATACCGTCTTGGCGTCGCGTAATTCCCCGATAAACACAACATCAGGGTCCTCTCGCATCAGGTACGTCAGCGCCAGGTCGTAATCAGGAACATCAATGCCGACCTCTCGCTGCGAAACCAACGCCTTTTTATCCTTGATGTAATATTCAATCGGGTCTTCGATTGTAACGATATGACAGGAATGAGTGGCGTTGATGTAATCTATCATCGATACTGCCGTCGTTGTCTTGCCGCTGCCGGTAGGGCCTACTATCAGCACAAGACCCTGGTTGCCGTCGGCTATTTTTTTTAGCGCCGCCGCGGGCAGGTAAAGCTGCTCAATGGTGGGCACGTCTGTATTGACCCTTCTGGCTACCAAACTTATCAATCCCCGCTGCCGGAATATGTTTACGCGAAACCGGTCTTCCTCTGTCACTCCGTATGAAAAATCCAGCGTCCCGTTCCTGGCGAAAGATTGCTTCTGCTCCTCGCTTAGTATCTCGAAGGTCAACTGCTCAAGACGCTCCTCCGTCAACGTCTCGCCCGTTGTGCTGCGAAGCTCATCCTGTAGCCGCAATCTGGCCGGCTGTCCCGCCTTAAGGTGTAAATCACTGGCACGCGTCTTTATCGCCACACGGAAAAACTTGTTTATCTCCGGCTCTCGCCTTTGCGATGTGTCCTGACCAGCGATTTGTCCCGAATCGACCATAATCAAACCGAAATTCGCGGCATTTTTCCGCTTCTAACCGGCTTTTGTACCCAACGAGGGGCATTCACCCATTACATTATAGACCATTTAATATAGGACATTTACAACCACTTGTCAACCTCGACAACCTCATTTTTTACCCCCTCCTAACCGCCCGTTGCCTCCCGAAGTGCCTTTACTTTTCCGCCGCGGGTCTGTATTATATCCTAATTCGCCGATGTAGCTCAATGGTAGAGCACGGCTTTCGTAAAGCCGGGGTTATGGGTTCAAGTCCCGTCATCGGCTGTTGGTAAGGCGACGCAAGTTTCGCTGTTTGGGAGAATCAGATATGGCTTTTGAAGAGAATCACGCCTTTGTCAGTCAAAATTTAGATGCGCGGCAGATGTCTTTATTTATAGTAAGACAAGCGAAACGAGTCCCCAGTTTAGCATACTTGGCTTAAAAACTGTGTGGATGAATTATGGAATGGGTCACAACAACCCAGGTCTTAGAGGAATTACAATCCTCAAATGATGCCCCAGCCTGGCAAAGGTTATGTGACCACTTTAATACGGTGGTGGTTAACTTTGCCAAGCACATGGGCTTATCTGTCCCCGATGCAGAAGATGCGGCTCAAGAGACAATGCTGGCGTTTGTAAAAGCATTCAGAGATGGAAAATATAACCGGGACAAAGGGCATCTGAGCGATTGGCTTTTTGGAATAGCCAAGCACGTTATACTCAATTTCCGAAAACGCCAACCTCTGGAACAACTAATGGCAGATAAAACAACTGGCACATCGTTTTGGGACATGATACAAGATGATAATAGCATAAAACTCTCTTGGGAAACCGAATGGCGGCAGATGGTATTAGCAAAGTGTTGCGAACAAGCCCGAAGAGAATTTGATCCCAAGGTATTCAAGGCTTTTGAGCTTTATGCCTTGACACAAACAGCGGTAGATAAAGTAGCCCAGCAACTGGAAATGTCGCGAAACGCGGTTTATATTGCCAAATGCCGGGTATTATCCAGATTACGTGAGTTAAATGGACAATTTGAATGACGTAATTGAGGAACAGCCGTATGGATTGTCCTGAGCAGGAAACAATAGAACATTACATTTCAGGCCAGTTAGAAACATCCAAACTTGCTGAGTTCGAAGTGCATTTGGAAACTTGTGGCCATTGTAAAACTAAATTGGCCGAGGCGCGTGAAAATGAAAAGCTACTTTCGGAACTGCGTTTTTTGGGAACCACCACGTCATCAGAGGGGAATTCCGTAACCACCCAGAGGGTATATATAGGAACCGTGGAACGGGCTCAGGAGCTGCTCGGTAGCAAATATCGTGTGGTTCGAATGGTAGGTCATGGTGGCGCCGGCGAGGTCTTTCAAGTCATCGACACGGTATTAGATCGGCAAGTGGCGGTAAAGTTTCTCACACGCAAAGATACTGCTGAAAAACTCAACAAGCAACGCTGGCAGGAGGCAAGGCTTCTTGGACAGCTCAATCATCCTAATGTTGCCCAAGTTTACAACATAGGAGAAAGTGAAGATGGTGTCAGATATATCGTGATGGAGTGGGTTGAAGGCCTACTCCTGACAGATGCCTGGAGAGAAATGAGTCTCCAGCAAAGGCTGGGCCTGTACCTGCAGGTGCTCGATGGCATATCTGCTGCACACAGAAGAGGTATCATCCACCGAGACATTAAACCTCCAAATATCTTAGTCACCGCTGCCAACAAGGCAAAGGTGCTTGATTTTGGGATAGCTGTAGACGAACAACCTTTTATGAGCATCAATGAAAGCCGTTATCGCGGCACACCCGCATTTAGTGCGCCCGAGCAGATAACTGCTCCTGTAGAGGTCAGCCCAGCGACCGATGTATTCGCTTTAGGAATCCTGCTGTACGATCTGCTGACCGATACATTGCCTTTTGATGAGACCGACCCTGCGGCCCTCTTTGATTCGATAAAAAATAAGCACCCAGAACTTCCAAGCGCTATACAGGAAAAGATTCCAATAGCTTTGCAGAATATCTGTCTGAAGGCTCTGGAGAAAAATCCTCATCGAAGGTACAGAACAGCGCGAGACCTGTTAGATGATATTAATCGATACTTGAGAGGTGAGAAGGTCTGGTCCAGACCCTCGTTCCTCTTGGACAAGGTCCAACAAGAGGTCTTTTACCATCGTCAAAAGCTCAAGGTATGGCTCAATAACGAACTCGTCACACAACGAGAATATGATAAGCTGGAGAGTATCTATGAACGGATGATGTCGCCAGATGACCCTTCGATAATAGAAGCCCGAAAGCTGTCTCTATCGCAGGTTTGTTTATACCTTGGCGGCTGGATTGCTGTGCTTGGCAGTTTTGTCCTCTTCTATAAGACCTGGGACCAAATTCCAATATATTGGCGACCTGCTCCTGCAATTGTGGCGACAGTCCTAATGGTCATATTTGGACTTACTATGTGGCGAAGGAAGGAAAGCAGGTTATCTGTTGGATTTCTGGCGACTGCAAACCTATTAATCCCTATCACAATTCTGTTAACATTGGGGCAGTGGGAAATACTGTCGGCCCACTATTTTTCATGGGGCAAAGAGACAGTATATCATTTCCTTAAGGGGGCAGGCTCTTATGTGATTGTTGGAAATATGCAGTTATACCTTTCGTCATGGTGCTGGCTGGCCTTTTCATTTCTATTCCTGAGGCTCACGAAATCGTCTATTTTTGCATGCTTTAGCATAATTTCGTTTCTTATTTGGCTAACCACCTGCTACATAATTGGCGGCATGGAAGTGTGGAAACAAGATATAATTGCAGGCCGTTATCTGTTTCCTGGTATTGGCATGTTTGTTTTAGGAATGATCTTGGACCGCCGTAAGTATACTCCATATGCCTGGCCACCAGGTGCGGCTGGACTGACGATGATTATCATTACATTATCTGTTATTGCTCTGTCAGACCAAACGTTGTTCGGGTGGATATATCGCAAACCAGAGTTTCTAAAGAGTGCTGAGCATCATTTATTAAGTTTTATGTGTAACGGGGTCATCTATCTTGGCCTTGCATGTGTTTGTAGACTTTTGGGTACAAGATTTCAGCGTGCGTTAGCGCAGGTTCTCAGCTGGCTAGGGCCGTTGCATTTTCTGGCCGTATTGAGGATACTTGACTTAGACAAACAGAATTTAGGATTTTGTATTTTGGATTTGGATATACCTCACCTTCATCGCATGTTCTACCGGTTTCTGTTGCCGGTCGCATCGCTCGCTTTTGTTTTTGGCAGTGTAGTGCGACAGATGAAATCCTTCTTCTTCTCGGGCCTGGCTGGCATCGCCGCTTCGGTACATAAATTAACGGTTGAACATTTGGATAAGTTTTTTGCATGGCCTATTTCGCTCATAATTACAGGCATCACTTGGATGTTCGTTTCCTGGCTTGTGCCACGCTGGAAGGCGTCTGTTGCAATTAAACGGCAACAATAGGCCAAAAAGTTATTACCGCCAACATCCTTCCCAACTCTAACACCCTATAAATCGTGTAAGATCAGTCAAGCCATGATTTCATTAAGGGCCAGATTATAACCACTGCAACGGTCTAAGTTTGCGCATTTATCAAACTTTTTAATGGTTTTCCAGAAAGATTTGCGACTCAGACAACCAATGTACTTTAGTGTCATTAGTAAGTGTTTGAGTGAAAAATTAAGTATGCAGCATAAAAGCGGATTGACAGAAATGCACAGAGCAAAAACGAGAGCGAAATTACGATTTTAAAGTAAGTTTCAGGATAGAATAGGAGGTGAAAAATGTCAAAGTACATTTGTCTAACTATCACGGCGTTGTTGATTTTTACCACCGGTTGTGACGAATACGAATATGCTATCGAAATGACCCCGGATGCCGGATTGCTAAAACGTACTATCAGCTTTTCATCCAATCTGCCTGATGAACAAAAACAGGCCGTCAAGAAGTTTTACCCCGAACAAATCGATGCTAATACTTTTTCCGGTACCTTCAGGGTCGATCTTCCCAACGACGTAGGCGGCGCAGGGTATTACACTTACTTCGTTACCAGCATGGGCAGCACCGCGACTTACAAAGAGCGATTCCGTGGCGACGATGACCTTAATCAGCACATCGATGACTTTCAGATGTTTGTTGACCGATACGTTGATTTCACAATTAACTGGCTGGAGTTTGAGCTGGGTAGAGAGCCGAATTTCGGCAATCTTCGGTCGTTTCTCGACAAGAAATTTAGAACCGACGTTAAGAACTTTGGGCTATATTTAGATTTTGGCGATATTGTCCGGCATTACGATTCCAACGCCGCGGATGAATTTCACCAGAGGGTTGTTATTTACCTCGAGGAAAGGGATTACATAAATCCCGGCCAATCCGATATTCTTACTCAGATGAGTGGCAGCAGGGGCGAAGAGGAAATAAGGAAGTTGCTACGCGATACCGTCGCGTGGGAAATCGGTTGTTGTCGCAATGGGGAAGATTCGGGCAAATTGGCCTTTTTTGACAGTAAAGATAGCATTGAAAAGTCGATTATTCGCTACATTCACAGCACACAGCGCTACAGGCAGATATGGGAGAGGGAAAAGGTAAGTAAACAAGACGCGAATCTGCCGCCGCCTGATGTTGATATCCACGAGTTTATTGCCGAAGGTGCTTCAGAGTTTGACTTAGGGAATACTCCATACAAAGTGAATGTTCGTCTCAAGTGTCCTTATAAGCCGTTCAAAACCAACGGCCAATGGCAAGACGCCAATAATCAGGTGTGCTGGACAGAATTTCTTAAGGGTAAATATGATCTGCCGACGTTTTTTTACGCAAGCTGGAGTGAGCCGAACAATGATTTTCAGTTACGTCATTTTGGGCAGGTAATTCTCGATGACGTGAATCTGGCTCGGTATTGCTTCTGGGAAAAATCGATTGAAACGGATAAGGCAAAACAATGGAATGAGTTTATATCAGGTATCGACCCGAATATGGAAATCGACAAACTGATAAAAGCATTCAGGTTCCCGGATGAACCGAATGATCCAAATGCGCCGACTTTAGCCGATGTTCCTCGGAATCTTATCCTTAGTGCCTTGCCGAAACGATAATTAAATGTTAGCTTTGATTATATCAGCTATTGTATTTGGCAGGCGGCATTTCGCACAAGTTGCCTTAGGGTGAGTAAAAAAGGAGTTAAGTAACAATTAGGAGTTGAATATGAATAACGCGGATAAAGCGGCAGGAATTTACAAAGAGGGCTTTTCGTGTTCGATGGCGGTGCTGGGAGCTTATTGCGAGCAGTTCGGCCTGGATAAAAACCTGGCATACAAGGTCAGCTCCGGCTTCGGCGGCGGTATGCATTTGGACCAGACCTGTGGAGCCGTAACCGGCGCATTTATGGTCCTCGGCCTTAAATTCGGCAGAACAAGGGCCGATGATATCGAAGCTAAAATGAAAGTCGCCAAATTAACAAATGAATTCGCCAAAAAATTCAAGGCGAGACACGACTCAATCCGCTGCACCGACCTCATCGGCTGCAATATCAGCACCCAGCAGGGTTTTGAAGAAGCCAAAACCAAAGACCTCTTCAAACAACTCTGCCCCAAGTATGTGATATCCGCCGCGGAAATCTTAGACGAGATGCTCGGTTAAATATATGACTGGCGACTTACAGCGCAAATACGACGCCCTCAAAAAAATCCTCAAAGACCTCGGCTCTGTCGTCGTCGCATATTCAGGCGGTGTCGATAGCACGCTTTTACTAAAAGTTGCCGTCGATACCCTCGGTGTCCCAAACGTTCTCGCCTGCATCAGCGCGGGCGTCGTCGAGCCGAAGAACGTTTTGAAAAGGGCTAAAAAAATCGCAAAGGATTTTGGCGTTCGTCTGCAAACTATCGATGCCGACGAGCTTAAAGACCCTAATTTTGTCGCCAACAAAGCGGACAGGTGCTTTCACTGCAAGAGTCATTTGTGTCGGGAGCTTTTGGCTGTCGCGGTCAAAAACAGTTTGAAGCAGGTCATTTTCGGCACAAACCTCGACGACCTCGACGATTTCCGCCCCGGCAACCGCGCGATGAAACTTTTCGGCATACGCTCCCCGCTCGCAGAAGCAAAACTCACCAAAAACGACATCAGGGCGCTCAGCAGAAAGCTTCGTCTCGAAACTGCCGACGTTCCTTCGTCACCCTGCCTGGCGTCTCGGCTTGCTTACGGATTACAGATAAGCGAAAAACGTCTCAGTCAAATCGAAAAGGCGGAAGATTTTCTCGGAACGCTTGGCCTCGTTGAGTTCCGCGTTCGCCATCACGATACTATCGCCCGAATCGAGGTTCACCAGGAAGATTTCAAAAAGATAGCCATCGAGCCGAACCGCTCGCGAATCATCAAAAAACTCAAATCTCTCGGCTTCAAATACATTACCATCGACCTCCAGGGCTTCCGTTCCGGCTCATTAAATGAAACGCTTTCCAAAAATGACAAACGCTGAACCCGTTTTTCATTCAACTAAACCCAAAACGCTCGCCGAAATAATATAGCAGGTGTCGTTAATACTGCCCATATTTATGAAAACTATATCGTTTCTGACGAAACTGTTTTTTGTTCTCGCAATCGCATTTTACGCCGGCTGCTCAACCCAGCCGCCAGGCGCCGAGTCCTCACCCACACTATTCCATGATTCTACCCCCTGCTCCCATTTCGGCCCCGCTCGAATCGACGTCCTTCCCATTACCTACATCGCCCCTGCCTCTGCCGCCGACCGCGATTCTACCATTAACGCCTACGTCTGCCTTATCGACGCCTTCGACTCTCAAATCAAGGCCCCTGTTGTCTTTCGCTTTGAACTTTTTCAGCGGCTCCAGCGTTCCGCCGACCTGAAAGGCAAACGCCTAATCGTCTGGCCCGATATCGACCTCACCGACCCCGCTGTTAACAACAGTTTCTGGCAGGACTTTCTCCGCGCATATCTGTTTTCCCTGCCCCTGCAAAAATCCTCCGCTGAAAACTGCATCCTCCACGTTACCGTTATCTGCCCCTCTGGAAAACGCCTCACAGCCGATTACATCGTTCGTTCCAGACAATAAAAAAATGCGGCAGGTTTTATCCCGCCGCATCGAGTATCTAAAATCGAGTATCGAGTATCCAGAATCCAGTATCGAGAATCAGTGTTTGCCGAACTTATCAATCAGCCGAATCATTTCGGTTGTCGCTTCTCGTATCCCGACAAACATACTTCTGGCGATGATGCTGTGCCCGATATTTAATTCACTCAGGTCTTCCATCGCGGCAATAGGGCCGATATTGCGATACGTTAATCCATGCCCGGCGTGCACAATCATTCCCTTTTTTATACCCAAATCTCTGCCTGCCTCCAGCCACTTGAGATGCTGGTAAATATCTTTTTCGGTTTTCGCGTTGGCATATTGCCCGGTGTGAAGCTCGATGGCGTCGCAGCCGAATCTTGCCGCGGCGGCTATCTGCTCTTTTTCCGGCACGATAAACGCGCTGACCAATATGCCCCTTGCGTGCATTCTTCTGACGACCTCTTTCAGGCGTGTGCCGCAGGATACGCAATCGAGTCCGCCTTCGGTGGTCAATTCCGCTCTTTTCTCCGGCACGAGCGTTACCTGCTGGGGCTCAACCCCTTCGGCGATGCGGACAATCTCTTCTTCCATCGACATTTCGAGATTGAATTTGGAGACAATCGTCTCTTTAAGCACCTGCACATCGCGGTCGTTGATATGTCGCCTGTCCTGTCGAAGGTGGGTAGTTATCCCGTTAGCCCCGGCCAATTCACATTCTGCCGCCGCCCAGACAGGGTCCGGCTCATCGGCGTGTCTGGCTTGTCTCACCGTTGCTATGTGGTCGATATTTACATTTAGAACTGCCATATTATTTACCTTAAAAGCAGGTCAATCCATTCTCCGTAGTAGTATTCTGCGAAACAGCAAATTATCGCTATCTTCACTACGAAGCAAAAGTCCCGCCAGAAACGGAACTACTACGAAGGATGAATTATAACGCTTCCGCCGATATCAGCAAGATTATAAGTTGGCAGATTGTGTTTTGTGCCGGTATAATTCAGCACAGGCGGGCAATAAAAAATACTATAATGAATCGTGAATAGAAGATGACATTAAGCTGGGCAAACAGAATAACCATTCTGAGGATACTGCTGATAGCGCCGTTTGTCAGTTGTATGCTCCAGATAAACGACGCTGAGCTGAGCGAGCATATCCGGCACCTGATTCGTTATTCGGCTGTGGCGATATTTTTCCTGATGGCGATAAGTGACGGTATCGACGGGTATCTGGCGCGTAAAAATGGGCAGACGACTAGGTTAGGGACGTTTCTTGACCCGACAGCCGACAAGCTGCTCATTACTTCCGCTTCTTTGCTCCTTGCCTCGCACCACGCCGGCGTCGCCGGTTTCATCCTGCCGCCAACCGTGGTCGTACTGATTATCGGCAAAGACGTCCTCATATTCATCGGTTTTTTGATTGTCTATTTTCTTACGGATAAAGTCCTTGTTGTTCCGGTTTTTGCGGGAAAGGCGTCCACGGCTCTTCAGTTGTCAATGGTGGCGGCGATATTAATAGCGCCGGAGGTCTCCACAGTTTTTCACTGGTGGGTTTATTTTGTGCGGGTCTTATGGTGGTCTGCGGCAGGTGCGGCCATCATTGCAACGCTCGTCTATATTCGCACCGGTTCCAAATTCATCGAACAGCACGAGCAGCACAATAATCACTAACAGGATTTATCCGCTTATTTTTCCGGCTCGATGACGACGGCTGCGCCGTAACAGAGGACCTCGGTTGCCGAACTTTTGCCGACCAGACCTTTAAACTGCCCGCAGTTGGCTTTACGGCCAAGCCGGGCAGGTCCTATAAATGCGGCAAAGCAGCCGCAGCCAATGGTGGTCTGATAACAACGGCGACAGACCTCAATAAATGCACCTTTACGAGCAATCAAGAGGACGAATCCTGACGGTATGTCGGGAAAGCGGTATTCGGATTGGGCTTTTCATGATTCAGCGAGAGCATTTCCCTGAATGTAGCATAGAAGGAATTTAGATTCGATTGCAGTTAACAGGAGTTCATTGTCGATATTATACTTTGCTGTAGGGAAAGACGTGCATTAACAGATGATGACCACCTCGATAGATATTGATAACGCCTTTGTAATTTATCTGCTGATAAGGGCGCACCCCAAAATGTGAAGTTGGCAGCGCTCTTTGAAACGAAAGCCAGAAGAAGATTTATTTTTTTTGGAGATTACGAAAATGCCATCAAACGCAAAGAAAACAGCTCATACTGAAGGCATCCGTGCCTGGTCAACTGCGATTGTTGTATGTTTTGGCCTGATGCTCGGATTGGTTTCCACCGGCTACGGCCTGGTAATAGGCAATTTCGAGAACCCTGATAGCAACGACGGTTGGGTCCCCGGGCAAGATGATGCAACCGCTATTCTTGTTTCTGGCAGCTCAACTGGGGTCACGAGAGATCACGGAAGTCTCCAGCTTACACCCGATAATACCGGATTCTGGGACCTTCAATACAATTTTCCGGCAGTGCCATTGTTTCTGACCAACACGAAGCTTCAGTTTGACCTGACGATGATTGCATCAGAGTGGCCGTCCCAGCCCTGGACCGAGGTTGCGGCTAAGATTGCCTTAAACAGTGATGGTGCATCCGGCTGGAAGGAATGGACCAACACTACGGCAATAGACAGGAACACCGGCTTGCAGGCCTCTTTGGACTGGGGTGCGTGGGCTGGCGACGCAGCCAAGACCTACACGCTCGATATTTCCGATTACGACCTCACGGGCGCCACTTATTTACAACTTATCATTTCCGTACAGGAAAATAGTGGTGACTTAGGCGTGGGGCATTTCTATTTCGACAACATTCGGCTTGTGACGCCGCTTTCGCCGCTGCACGTGGAAGGCAATAAAATAAAAGATGCCAATGAACACGTAGTTACGCTCAGAGGCCTCGGGACGATTGATATAGGGATGTTGAAAGAATGGTACGATATAAACGGTTTTATTGACCGTGTTACGAACAAAAGCGACCCTAATTCGAATTCTCCGGGATGGTATCCGAAAGTCATCAGGTACCTGGTTTGTCCAAATGATTCGTATGTTACGAACAGCCCGCTGGTATTCAATCCTCTTAACCCCGATGACCCCAATAACGAGCTGGTATATGAAGCCCTGAAGCAGGCGGCTGATTATGATAAAGAAAACGGGGTCTATACAATTATCTGCCTGAGAGAGCAGGATTTCATCCACAACAAAATTGCCGAGGCGAATGCGGTCTGGGATTATATGTCGAACAAATTTGCGGATGATCCCAACGTTCTTTTCGAGCTTTTCGACGAGCCGAAAGATACCGGCTCCAGCGGGTGGACGACCGTCAAGACAAATATGCAAACGCTGGTCAACACGGTGCGAGCCCATGCGCCGCATAATCTTGTCCTTGTAGCCGGGACGGACTTTGCGCAAGGCATTGCGAACGCAGCTACCGATCCTATTAATGACCCCAATGTCGTTTATTCTGCCCACGTGTATCCGGCGACATGGCTTGGAAGCGGCGGTCAGGCCTGGATTACTACTCAGAATATCACGCCTTGTGCCGCGGTGCATCCGGTTATTATGACTGCGTGGGGGTTCGATTCGAATGATGTGAACTCGTGGTGTTACGGCACAGTTGATAACTTCGGACAGCCATTGCTGGATTACCTTGAAGGTCTGGGGGTCGGCAGTGTCGCCGTGTGGGCGGCTGCCAACTGGGAGCCGCATATGTTTGACCCGAACTGGCAGCTCGTTGCAGGCGAAGGCGCATTTGGCGGTTTTGTAAAGGACTGGCTCTATGAGAAAAGGAACGCCGACCGGATTGTAACCCTGACGACCAAGAAGTGCACTGTAACGGCCGGCAAAATCCAGGGGCAGGATGCCATCACCGCATCGGGGACGTTCTCCAACTGTTCTCCGGACCTCAGTAAATTGTCCGAGATAATTGTTACTATCACGTCATTGGCTGATGGTAACGTTATTCATACCGAGCCCCTCGACATAAACAGCTCTACTTCGAAGGTGAGTTCAAGCAAGGGAACACTCAGTTACACGCATAAGATACCCAAGGGCGGCAGCGGAGCGATTACCGCACTGGCGCTTAATTTCAACAAAAGGACTTTCTCGTTGAGTTCAAAGAGCATCGACCTGACGGGTCTTGCCTGCCCGCTGCAGCTGACGTTCAACATGGGTTACTATACCCTGACGGGCGATGTCAACGAAGCGATAGTCAACGGCCCAAAGACGCTTATACCTACACGCCTTATGAGGTTGTATAAAGACACGCTTATCGTAGACAAGGCAAAGGCCAAGCATAACAGCAAAAAGGCGTCATCCGACACGCTGTCCGTTACGGGAGATATTGCGGTAGAGGATATGAACCTTAATACCAATGAGCCGAATCTTGTAACTAAAAATGTTGTTCTGGCATGGGGCGACCAAAACGGTACGCCTACCAAGACCTTGACAATTCCAGGAAATGTGACCCCTGCTCTTGCCAGCTTTAAGGCATCCAAGACAGGGCATGTATATAAGTGCAGCAAGATACACCCGGCAGAGGACCCGAACAGTTTGATAGCGGCACAATTTGACCTCGACCAGTGTACGTTCACGGTATCTGTAAGCAAAGCGAGTTCTGTTTTCGCAGGTCCTGCTGACGCTAATTTTGGCGTGAGTTTCGATACCTTCAGCAAGACGGCTGACGTCAATCACGTTACCGGTCGTTCCTGGTAAGCGAGTCGGAATGCCGGTAAGAAAAAGAATAACGACGGCGGACCCGGCTAAATACCGGGTTCGCCTTTATAGGTCTGTATCAGGATTTTGAAAGGTTAAAAAGGAATGAAGAAGACAGGAAGAGGGCTTGGCAATGATGTCTGTTTGGTTCTCTTCGCATGCGCACTTCTTTGTTTAATCCCGCCGCTATATGCCGTCCCGCCGCGATTGCACGTAGAGGGCAATAAAGTCAAAGACCCCAATGGAAACGTTGTCATTCTCAGGGGCGTTGCCATGATTGACCTCGGCTTTCTCCAAGAGTGGGAAGGCGGCGCACTAAATATGGTTGACCGCATTACTGACCCCAATGATACTCAAGGTAATTCTCCCGGCTGGTACACAAAGATAATCAGAATTATGATTGCACCGCCTGATTCGGTAAGCGGGTGGCCTCATCCCTTTAGCCCGGACAATAATGATTTATATAATCTTCTCAGAACAGTTGTTGATTATTGCGCTGAGAAGGAGGTTTACGTGGACATCGACTGGCACTATGTCGCGAATACCTACGACCACGTTGCGTCAACAAGCGCGTTCTGGACTTATATGGCGCCGAGGTTTAAAGATGATTCCCACGTCATTTTTGAGCTTTTCAATGAGCCGATTAATACTGTGGGTTCCGACGCGGCCGGCTGGAACAGCGTTAAATCTGATATGGAGACATGGATTGGTATTGTGCGGGCATCAGCGCCTGATAATCTCATTTTTGTCGGCACACCGCGATGGTGTCAGATTATTGGGCCGACGGCCACCGCCCCTGTAAGCGATGGCAACGTCGTTTATGTTTCTCATATCTATCCTACTCATTGGCTTTCCAACAAGCTGTACTACACGAGTACTATTACTTCCGCCGCCGCAGCACATGCTGTCATAATGGGCGAATGGGGGTTCGAGTCCTCGTCGGACCCGAACGATTATATAACCAATGGGACGATTTCCAATTATGGCCAGCCGCTGAAAGAATTTGTTGAGGGAATTGGAATAGGCAGTATCGCATGGGTCGCCAGTTGCGACTGGGGGCCGCCTATGTTCAACACAAATTGGACGCTTCGAGTCGGTCCCGGCGAAATGGGCGGTTTCGTGAAGGACTGGCTTTACCAAGCAAGCGGCGGCGCGATAATCAGTAAGTGCAGTGTTACGGCCGGCAAAACCCAGGCAAGGGATGTTAACGATTACAATGATATGAAGGATACCTTCGCGGCCTCGGGAACCATTATCCCGCCAACCGATATTAACGGTATCAACACGGTGACAGCCACAATTACCTCGGTGACCGAGGATTATGTTGTTTACACGGAAGATTTAAACGATTTCAACTCTACGGTGGTGAACAGCAAACACAAGTACACACACACGGGCAAACTTATCAAAGGCAAGATGGGCAAAATTACTTCCCTTACGCTGGATTTCCGTAAAGGGACTTTTGCTATAACCGGCAAGAACCTTAATCTGACGGGTCTTGCCTGCCCGCTTGAGTTGAAATTCGCTATGGGCAGCTATGAACTGAAGGGGCATGCCGGTGAGACGATAGTCAACGGCACAAAGACGCTTATACCAACCCGCCTTATGAGGTTGTATAAAGACACGCTTGTCGTAAACAAGGCAAAGGCCAAGCATAACATAAAAGGGTTCTCCGACACGCTGTCTGTTACGGGAGATATTGCGGTGATAGACACCAATGTCAACCTGTGCAATTATGACGTCAACTTTGTCTGGGGTAACCAACTGTTCAATGTTGCGCCGGGCAAGTTTAAGGCGTCTAAAACCGGGCATTTATATAAATGCGCCAAAGATGTCAATGACGCCAATGGTGCCCCGGAAGTTGTTACGGCACAGGTGGATATAGACAAGGCGACGTTTACGTTATCGGTAAGTAAGGCAAATGCGATTAACTCTACGTCGAATCCAATACGGTTCGGCATCAGCTTTGCCGATTTCAATGAGGCAGTAGATGTTAATCGCGTTACCGGTCGCTCCTGGTCATATTAAGCGAGATTGAAGTACCGGTTGTAATTTGAGTGACCTGACAAGACGTTATAAGCAGGCAGGGCCGTTTGTGTAAAACGGCCCTGCCTTTTTTTAAAAACGAAGAATCCGCTAAAATCAGATTCGTGAGATCGCCCATTTCAGCATATTTTAACATCTCCTTGTCAGGTCCTATAAATGCGGCAAAGCAGCCGCAGCCAATGGTGGTCTGATAACAACGGCGACAGACCTCAATAAATGCACCTTTACGAGCAATCAAGAGGACGAATCCTGACGTTACATCGGGAAAGCGGTATTCGGATTGGGCTTTTCCTGATTCGACGAGAGTATTTCCCTGAATGTAACATAGAAAAAAATTTAGATTCGATTGCAGTTAGCAGGAGTTCATTGTCGATATTATACTTTGCTCCAGAGGAAGACATAAGTTAACAGATGACGGTCACGACGGTGAATAACTGAATAACGCCTTTGTGGTTTGTCTGCTGAATTTATAGAGCGCACCCCAAAATGTGAAGTTGGCAGCGCTCTTTGAAACGAAAGCCAGAAGAAGATTTGATTTTTTTGGAGATTACGAAAATGTCATCAAACACAAGAAAAACAACTCTTACTGAAGACATCCGTGCCTGGTTAACTGCGATTGTTGTATGTCTTGGCCTGATGCTCGGTTTTGCTTCTACGGGTTACGGCGACATAATATTGGGCAACTGGGAAAACACAATGGATGGATGGGCAGCAAACGATGCCACTGTCGCTGAACCTTGCCTGGGAATCGGCAACACCCTCGGCAGCTACAGCTTGAAAGTGGCTGTTCCGAGCGGTTGGCATTCCGCGGTAAGTCGCAATTCAGGATTACTCCCTGCTATAGAGACCGCCACAACGATTCAAGTTGATGTCACGCTGAAAGCCAGCGAGTGGGTACTTGGCTCCGGCTGGGTCAAGGCGATGGAGAACCTTGTTCTCCAGGATGATATGAGCAGCTGGCAGCAACTCTCCCCGGTTGGCGGCGATAGTGCTGTTGGATGGGATGGCAATGACCGGACGTTTACAGTCACCTTTAACATCCCAGCTCAAACCGGTCCCTTCACGTATGCTACCCTGATTATCATCACAAATTATGATGGTGTTACTACGGCCGGCAATTTCTACTTCGACAATATGCGGATTGTAACCCCGTCTATGGCAATTTCCAAGTGCACGGTAACGGCAGGCAAAACGCAGTACGCTGACGACAATGATTTCAATGATATGAAGGATACCTTTACTACTTCGGGAACCTTTGTCCCGCCAGCCGATGTTATCGATGTCAACACGGTGGGGGTTAAAATCACCTCGGTTACCGATGACTATCTCGTTTACGCTAAAGATTTAAACGATTTCAATGCTACAGTGGTGAACAGCAAACACAAGTACACACACACGGGCAAACTTATCAAAGGCAAGGCGGGCACAATTACTTCCCTTACGCTGGATTTCCGTCAAGGAAAGTTTGCAATAACAGCAAAGAATATCGACCTGACAGGTCTTGCCAGCCCGCTTGAGTTGAAATTAACTATTGGCGACAATGAACTGTCGAGCCAGGCCGATGAAACGATTATCAACGGCCCGAAGACGACGATACCTACTCGTCTTATGCGGATGTATAAAGACACGCTTGTCGTAAACAAGGCAAAGGCCAAGCATAACAGCAAAAAGGCGTCCGACACGCTGTCCGTTACGGGAGATATTGCGGTAAAGGATATGGATATCGATACCAACGAGCCGAATCTTGTTACCGAAGATGTTGTTCTGACATGGGGCGACATCAACGGCACGCCCACCAAGACCTTGACAATTCCCGGGAATGCAAGCCCTGCTCTTGCCAGCTTTAAGGCATCCAAGAAAGGGCATGTATATAAGTGCAGCAAGATACACCCGGCAGAGGACACGAACAGTTTGGTAGCGGCACAATTTGACCTCGACCAGTGTACGTTCACGGTATCTGTAAGCAAAGCGAGTTCTGTTTTCGCAGGTCCTGCTGACGCTAATTTTGG
>Ga0187881_10000423_pt1 | contig 50975 bp, 45 predicted proteins | sample June2016WEW_19_1_2_FD_133017 | JGI IMG/M metagenome (GOLD analysis project Ga0187881, IMG submission 133017) | Peatland microbial communities from SPRUCE experiment site at the Marcell Experimental Forest, Minnesota, USA - June2016WEW_19_100 | ecosystem: Environmental > Terrestrial > Soil >... | reverse complement strand
TCCATGAGACCCTCTACGGCGGATTGAGCGTGATCGTCGGTTTTGATTACCGATCCACGGCGGTTGCATTTCGGGAGGGAGCCGAAAGGCTTCTTGCTGACCAGGAATGAGAATGCGCGCCCCTCACCTGCTTGCCGTCGTTGTGGCCGGCTCAATGGCTCTTGGCTGCGCGCAGCGCGCCCCCCTTTCGCATACTGAGGAAATCCTGTGGACCACCTGCACCATCACGCTGTACGACCACGCGGACACGCAGACCCTGGATGGCGCTTTCCAACGCCTTCGCGAGATTCACGGCCGCATGAGCGTCGGAGTGCCCGGCTCGGAGCTGGATGCAATAGCAGCGGCTGCAGGCAAGGGGCCGGTGCACGTGACAGACGATGTCTTCACGGTGACACAGAAAGCGCTCCAGCTTGCCCGGCTTTCAAACGGGCTCTTTGACCCGACCGTGGGGCCGCTCATCAAGGTCTGGAAGATCAACAAGGACAACCCCGAGGTCCCGAAACCGGCGGATATCGCTGCCGCCCGCGCGCTGGTGAACTGGCGCGACGTGGAGCTCGATGACGCAGCGAAAACCATCTTCCTCAAGCGGCCGGGGATGGAGCTTGACCTTGGCGGGCTCGTGAAAGGCTACGCCGCGGACGAGGCTGTCCGCATTCTGTCCGCACGGGGCGTCAGGTCTGCCATCATCGACCTTGGTGGAGACATCTTCGCCATGGGTCACGGGCAGTCCGGGCAGCCATGGAGAATTGGAGTCCAGGACCCGGGAGCCGGGCGGGGGAATTACCTTGGCATAGCGCGCGTGATCGACAAGACAGTGGTCACCTCAGGGGTGTACGAGCATTTCTTCATGAAGGATGGCAAGCGATACCATCATCTCATGGACACGCGGACCGGCTATCCCGCGGACAACGGCCTTGTGTCGGTGACCGTGATCACAAGCTCCTCGATGGACGCAGACGGTTTCGGCCTGGCCCTGTTCTGTATGGGAAAAACAGACGGCATCAGGCTGGGCAGCAAGCTTGGTCTTGGCGTCGTCATGGTGGACAGCAATCACAAAGTTTACGTAACGCCAGGCACGAAAGACTATTTTGCCATTACTGACCCGCTTTTCTCTTATGCGAACTGAGCGCATGGACTGAAGAAGGCCAAGGCATCCTGTTTCCTTGACACGGGCAAGCCCGGGGGGTAGCGTTCCGCCAGGTTTCCTGTGTACCGGAGGTGGATCGTGAGACGCGCTCTGTTCGTCGCCTCTGCAGTCGCCTCGGCTCTTCTCCTTCTCTCCTGCCAGAAAAGCCAGTCCCCCGAGCCTCCTGCCGCTGCAATCGCGGACTCCAAGAGCTGTTTTTCCCTGGTGCCGGATCTCGCCCTGTGGGATTTCTCGGGCACGGTGCTCACCCAGAAAGGAAGCGTCCAGCTGGGAGAAAAGCTTGCCCTCACGGGGCAGACCCGCCATGTCACGCTGAACGGAAAGGACAGAGATCTGCTTCGGGCGCGGCGTGACACGGGGGCGGAGGGTTGGGTTCGGGCAGACCTCGTGGTGTCCAATGCCATCCTTGCGGTCACCACGACGGAGGTGATCATCTACAGCGTGCCGCGAAATACTGCCGCCACCACTGCCACGATCCCGCGAATGACCTTGCTCGCCATCCATTCTGACTCAGGCGGGATGCAGTTCATTCACGTCAGCGTCTATGATCCGCAGCAGAAAGTGCTTTCAGACGACGTCTACCTGCGAAACGAAGGGGTCTCAGCGCGCCCTGATGACGTCCAGGCCGCCATTCTCCTGCAGCTCGCCTCAGCGTCGAAAAGCCCGAAGCAGCAGGAAGCGTTCCTCACCTCGGGGATCAAAGACTATCCCGGATCGCTCTTCCTCCCCCAGCTCCAGGACGCACTTGATGCCCTGCGCTCTCCACCGCAGGCCCAGCAGCCGCAGCCCGTTTCTGCCGGGACCGCTGCGGCGGCCGGCCCGTCCGCACAGCCTGGCTCGCCTGGTGCCCCGTCATCGTCGCAGCCGGCGCCATCAACTCCTGCCCCGGCAGCCCCTTCGGCGGCCGCCGCACCAGCCTCAGCTCCCCAGGGTCAGCCGGCCAACCCTGGAAGCAGCTCCACTCAATGAGCTTTCCCTGCGCGCTGGTATCGTGTACCATGGCCCGCCGTCCCGCAGGGACCTGTGAAAGGAGGAGTCAATGCCCGTGACTGCCGTTGTCGGCGCGAACTGGGGCGACGAGGGAAAAGGGAAGATCACCGACTACCTTGCCCGCGAAGCAGGCTTTGTCGTGCGCTACCAGGGCGGCAACAACGCGGGCCACACGATCATCAACGAGTACGGGAAGTTCGCCCTGCACCTGTTGCCCTCGGGCGTGTTCTACCCGAACGTGATCAACGTCCTGGGCCCGGGGGTAGCCGTCAACGTCCCCGCTCTCCTCTCAGAGTTCGACGCGCTGCTGCAGCGCGGTGTTCCGCGCCCCGACGTCCGGGTATCCGAGCGCGCCCAGGTTCTCCTCCCGCACCACATCCTCTTCGATGCGCTGGAGGAGGAGCGGCTCGGAAAGGAGAGCTTCGGCTCCACAAAATCCGGGATCGCGCCTTTCTACGCGGACAAGTGCCTGAAGATCGGCCTGCAGGTGAACGAGCTCTTCGATACGGCCATTGTCAAGGCAAGGCTTTCCAAGGCATTCGTCTCCCGCAACGTCCTGCTGGAGAAGCTCTACGGAAAGCCGCCGCTGTCCCTGGAGGACACGGTAGCCCAGCTCACCCAGCTCAGGGACAGGCTGGCGCCGTTCGTGACCGATACAACGATGCTCCTCCAGGATGCCGTGGAGGCAGGGAAAACCATCCTTGTGGAAGGCCAGCTGGGCACTCTTCGCGATCCCGATCATGGGATCTATCCCTATCCCACTTCCTCTTCACCCCTTGCGGGCTTTGCCGCCGTGGGCGCCGGCATTCCCCCCTGGTCCATCACGCGCGTCGTGGCCGTCACCAAGGCATACTCCAGCTGTGTGGGTGCCGGTCCTTTCGTCACCGAGCTGCACGGCGAGGAGGGGGAAGCGCTTCGCAAGCGCGGAGGAGACGCAGGGGAGTACGGCGCGACAACGGGACGGCCGCGCAGGGTAGGCTGGTTCGACTGCGTGGCAACCGCATATGGCTGCAGGGTCCAGGGGGCCACGGAAGTTGCCATCACCAACCTCGATGTGCTTGGCTACCGAGATTCCGTCCCTGTCTGCACGGCGTATCGCCTCGGGGGAGAGACCACCACGCGCTTCCCGGTCTCGCGCCTGCTGGATTCCGCTGAGGCGGTGTATGAGGAGTTTGCCGGGTGGAAGACCGACATCGGCGCAATCCGCGCCTTCGAAGAGCTTCCCAAACTGGCCCGGGATTATGTGCTGTTCATCGAGGAGAAGATCCGGGTCCCCATCCGATGGATCTCGGTGGGTCCGCGACGCGAGCAGATCATCAGGAGGTGAGGCTTCCCTCCACCACACGGATGACCCGGTTCGGCGAAGCGAAGCGGATGTCCTCCGCGTCAAACCGCGTGGTGATGTCCTTCATGATCGAGTTTTTCAGCTGCAGGAAGTCTGACTGGGTGAACCACAGCCCGAAAAGGACCTCGATTCCCGGATCTTTGAAGTCGTTGAAGATGATGACAGGCGGGGGCTCGTCGAGGCTCCAGGGGTTGACGCGAGCTATTTCGTCCAGCAGCTCGTGGATGCGGGAAAGATCCTGACCGTAGGCAACCTGGAACAGGATGTCCATCCTTCGGATGGGGAACCGCGTCATGTTGGTGACTTCCGAGGTGAGGATCTTCTCATTGGGGATGCGCACGAACATGTTGTCGAAGGTGCGGATCTTGACGGACAGAAGATCGATGGACTGGATGATGCCGGTGGTGGTCCCGATCCGGATAACATCTCCGACGGTGAAGGGCTTTTCCGAGATAAGGAACAGACCGCTGATGATGTTCGACACGCTCGTCTGGGAGGCGAATCCGACTGCGATCCCCACGATCCCCGCGGCCCCCAGAAGCGCGGTAAGCTTTACCCCCAGCTCGCCGAGCACGGAGACCGCCACCAGAACGAACCCCGAATAGCTGATCGCCTTGCGGGCAATCATCTGGCGCTGCGCCGTGGACTTGCGCATGATGTAGCGCTGGGTCACCACGGCCAGCACCCGCACAAGGAACAAACCTATGACCAGGGTCAACACAATGCGCAGGCCCCTGGAGAGCACGTCCGGAGAAAGTGAGGTGATCCAGGTCCGAATCTGCAGGGTGAACATGAGCCGTTTCCCTCAGAAGTCCGTGAAGGACTTCAGGATGCCAAAGGTCTTCCTGATGTTCCAGCCCGCTGCCGGCTGACGCGCCTCTGCGAACAGGGCCAGCCCTTTTTCGAATCCGGGGGGGTCGCGGTCTATCTCGATCTGCGTGCCCTGGTCCGGCCCACGGAAAATCACGTTCAAGCTGTTCGTCCACAACCTGCGCTGGCTGCGAAAGACGCTCAAGTTCTCCACATGGAGGCAGATCTTTTCAAAGGCGAGGTCTGTTTCCGAATCGTTGGTGATGGAAAGAGGGCAGACCGCCAGGTACGCGGAAGGGTCCACTGAATCGATTCCCTGGTGCAGACGCGTGGCAAGCCCGTAGCACAGCTCGCCCGTGATCGGGTCCCCGAACCATGTCTTGGTGAGGACCGCGATGGCTTCCTCGAAGATCACGAGCTTGCGCGGCACCGTGGTGCAGAGCCGAAACCACACGGGGATCTCGGGGAAGAACAGCGCGTCCTGTCCCGGGAGCAGCGTCAGGGACCTGTCGGGCCGGACCACTACGGGCTTGTCCGGCAGCACGGGTACGGGCTGAACAGGCCCGATCTCCTTGTGCAGGTAGTGCCGCCAGAGAGACGAGTCGGGTTTCTGCGACCTGGCCACAGGCTCCCGACGTATCCCGCTGCGCCAACCCTCCTGGGCAAGGGAGAGAACGTGCCATTCGTTGTCCACCCGTTCCACCCAGAAGCTGCGCGAGGGAAACCGCCAGGCGACGCACTGTTTCAGAGAGATGTCGATCCTGTCCCAGACCGCGGTGCCGGTCTTGTCCATTCCGCCCCTTAACTACCTTTTCGGCTCTTTTGGAGCAGAAGGATACCGATGAGAAGCAGGATCACGGGAATGACCAGTCCCGTGATCGGGACCGAGACATGCAGCCAATCCGCCGCCATGCGGTTGAGGGGTTCTGAGAAGATATGAAGGACGCCGACAATCCCTGCAACTAGAAGAATCCAGCCTCCGGTGCGGCGATTGAGGAGCACGCGCTCCCAGACCGCCTTCATGGTCTCATCATCCGTTTCGGGCCGGGCTCTGCCTCCCTTTCGCGCATCACAGATGGCCATGGCGTCGAATACGGCATAGCTAAGGAAAAGCACCGAGAGGGACGGTACGAGGTAAGCGGTCATCCAGTACATCCCTGTGGCGTCGGAATACAGGATGACGAGGAATACCGAGGCGATCAGGAGGGACATGAGGGCAAACCCTTTGCCGATCATGCCCAGGAACATGTGGCCGGCTCCCGGCAGCAGGCTCAGGAGCGCGGCAACCAGCTTCACCCATCCCGGATGGGCCCCGGCTGTCGGAGGTGCCAGGATGGCCTTCAGGCATTCCCGGCACCACATCCTCTCGTCCACCTCGACCACGCATTCACCGCAGAAGGGCCTGCCGCACCTCGCGCAGCTTGCAATCGATTCGGCTCTGGGGTGGGTGCTGCATTTCATCTTGCCTCTCCTCCGTTGGTTTCTCCCTCCGGCCCTGCCGGCTTCATCAGGGTTCCGCGGACCAGGCGGTCCGCGCCCATGAGCGTCGCCCTCACAATGGAGGCCCGGTCCGCTGCAAGGTCGGCTGCCACGACCTTGCTCGCAACAATGGTGGGATACGATGCGCGTGGGATGGCCAGGCTTATGGCCAGAAGCGCCGCGCTCACCATGAAGCAGAAGCCGAGCCGCCGATAGAAGCCTCCGCGTCTGGCTTCCCTGTCCACTTCCTCAGCCCTGGACGGGTACCCTGCCATGCCCAGGCGGTGCACTTCGTCCATGACTTTACCGCGAAACCCTGCCGGAGCCGGCACGGCAGACGGGGAAGCCAGGCCGGAGGCAAGCCGCCGGGCCAGGGCGGCGCGCCGGGCGCACGCGGCACATGACTCGAGGTGAGCCGCTATTTCCTCCGCCCGACCGGGCTTGAGGGCGCCGTCCACGTACCTGTCCAGCAGTAGGCCTGCCGTCCTGCAGCTCACCATCCGCGGTCCCCCAGTGTTTCTCTCAGCATGCGTCGCGCCCGATACAGCCTCGTCTCCACAGTCTTTGTCGGAACATCCAGGATGGCCCCGATCTGCTCATAGGAGAGTCTCTGGTAGTATAACAGCGTCACCACCGTCCTGTACTTCTCAGGGAGCCCGTCCAGGGCTTTCCTGATCTCCCTGCGCTCTTCCGAGGCCAGCAGACCCTCCCCGACGTCCGCCGCGCCGAGAGCGGCCGTGGTTTCATCCTCGAAAGGGGACTCAGCGCGCCCCGGTTTCCTGTTCCTGCGAAGCCAGTCCGTGCACAGGTTGAATGTGATCCTGTAAAGCCACGTGGAAAACTTTGCATCCCCCTTGAATCCCCTGAGCCCCCGAAAGGCCTTGAGAAACACCTCCTGGGCAATGTCCTCCGCATCGGCCGCCTGGCCGACGAACCGCGCCGCCATGCCATACACCTGGTCCTGGTAGCGGCGCACCAGCTCGTCGAACATCCGCGTTTCGCCGCCGCATACGCGGCCGATGATTTCTCCATCAGTCACGGTCTCGGGCTGCCCCTCTTTGGCCGCCCGCGTCACGGCGGCTTTCTCAATCAGTCACGGCGCCCGGCCGTGACGGTCCCCGCCGCAGCCAACTGCCGCGGCGCTCACTTCACGATTACCACGCGGTTCGCGCAGTGTCAAAGTATTGGACGCGACCGGCGACTTCCAACCCTTCACCGGACACGAAGTGCTTTCCGTAGGGCTGCCGTCATATACTATCGAAAGGAGTCACGTGGTGTCTCGCCAACGGATCTGCGTGGTGACCGGGGCAAGCTCAGGGATCGGGCTGGAGACCGCCAGGCTGATTGCCCGGCAGGGTGATGCGGTGATCGGCGTCGGGCGGGACCCCGAAAGGTGCGCGGCAGCCGCCGATGCCATTCGAAGCTCCACGGGAAATCCGAATGCACGTTTCCTGACCGCAGATCTCTCCTCCCAGGCTGCCGTCCGACAGCTCTCGCGGCAAGTTGCAGAGCTGGCGGACAGGGTCGATGTGCTGATCAACAACGCCGGCACTTTCACGTTCCGCAGGGCGGAGAGCTGCAATGGGATCGAGATGCAGTTCGCCGTGAACCATCTCGCAGGGTTTCTGCTGACGGGGCTGCTCATGCCTCTCCTTGCAGCAGCCCCCGCCGCCCGCGTGGTCACGACAAGCTCAGGCTCCCATTACTCGGGATGGATGCACTGGAACGATCTGATGCTTCGCCACAGGTACAGCGGGCTTGCAGCATATGATCAATCAAAGCTGGCGACCGTTCTCTTCACGCGTGAGCTGGCTTGCCGGCTTGGCCACGGCTCCAGGATCAGCACCTACGCCGTGGATCCCGGGCTCGTGAAGACCGGGATCGGGCTGAAAGGGAACAACCGGCTTGTCCACCTTGCATGGAAGATACGAACACGAAAGGCCATGAGCGCTGAAAAAGCCGCCCGGTCACTTGTTTTCTGCGCCGTGGATCCCGAAGCGGAGGGACGAACAGGGCTGTATTGGAAGGAATGCGCCGAGCTGCCACCATCTCAGGAAGCATGCAACGCTCAGAATGCGCGGCGCCTGTGGGAGCTCAGCGAGCTGCTGTGCGGGTACGAGTATCCCTAGGCCGTGCGGGGGCCGGAGGCCGTGCGGGGGCCGGAGGGCCGTGCGGGGGCCGGAGGCCGTGCGGAGTGCTACTGCATCCCGCAGAGGCCCGAGCCGCACCTTCCCTGCTCGCAGCCGCATTCGCCTGTGGCGCATGCGGGCATGGCATCCGCGCCATGGCTGTGCGCCGTATGCGCGGCAAAGAGGCTGAGCTTCCTGACGATCTTCGTGCTTTCGCAGGAAGGGCAGGCAATTTTCGTGTCAGAGCGCATGAGAAGCTCAAAGGACGTCCTGCACTCCCTGCACTCGTATTCGTAAATCGGCATAGCCTTCTACTCCGATCTCACGTCCCCGCGCCAGATGACGCGGATCCTCTTGTACAGACCGTCCCCTTCGCTGATCGTCTCGATGTCTCCGTAGCGGGCAAGAGAGGTGTGTATGAGCCGGCGCTCAAAGGGGTTCAGCGGCTCCAGCAGCTGCGAATCGCGCCCCCTCCTGACCTGCTCCGCCACCTGGTTTGCCATCCTGATGAGGCTGCGTTCCCGGCGGCTCCTGTAGTCCTGCGTATCCAGCACGATGCGGGTGGAGTCCCCGCCCATTCGGCCGGCAGCCAGGTTGACGATGAACTGAAGGGCCTCGAGGGTCTTCCCCTGCTTGCCGATGAGGATTCCCGAACCGTCGCTCTCGATATCCAGCCCCAGCCGCCTGTCCTCCCGGAAGCTCACCGTGATCTTCGCAGGAAACCCCATTCGCGACAGGAGCCCGCGAGTGTATTCGATGATCTTCTCCTCGAACTCTCCCTGCGGGATGGGAGGGCCGTCCCGGCCGGGCTCCTCTTCCTCTACGCCATCCACTTCCTCTGACATGTGGACGCGGATCTTGACCTTTCCGCCGCGGAAGAGGATGCCCGGGCGCTTGGCTTCCACGATCTCGAAATCGATCTCGTTCCTGTCGAGGCCGAGCTCTTCGATGGCCCGATCGATGGCTTCCTTCTCGTTCTTGCCTTCGAACTCCTTCACTACCATTGGCAGTCTCCTTCGCTATGTCACCTCTTCACCTTCATGCCGGGCTTTGAGCCGGACTTGAAGACCACGGGGGTCGCTGCCGCTGTCTGCTGGTCCCTCTTTCTTTTCAGCGAGTTGATGTAGAGCTGCTGGAAAATGGACAGGACGTTCTGGACGGTCCAGTACAGCACGAGCCCCGACGGCATATCGTAGAGGATGAAGAGGAAAACGATCGGAAGTGCATATGTCATGAGCTTCATCTGGGCGCCGGTCTGCGACTGGTCCGCCGGCTGCGTGAACTTGCCCTGGAGGAGCTGGCTCCCGACCATCAGAAGGGGCAACGCGCGCAGGGCGGTCCACCCCAGGATCGGAATGGCGAACGGGAAGTTCAGGATCGACTCAGGAACGGAAAGGTCGGGGATCCAGCCCGGAATGAACATTGCGCCGCGAAGCTCGAAGTAGCTGTTCAGAAGGTTGTACAGGGCGAAGAAAACCGGGATCTGCAGCAGGAGAGGCAGGCATCCCGACAGGGGATTGATCTTCTCCCTGCGGTAGAGCTCGGCGATCTCCTTGTTCATGATGTCCGGTTTGGCCTTCAGGCGGGTGCGGATATCCTGAATCTTGGGATTCAACGCCGCCATCTTGGCGGTGGATTCCGAGCTCTTGAATGTCAGGGGGAGGAAGATGACCTTGATGAAGATGGTCAACAGAATGATGGCGATTCCGTAGTTCGGAACGATGAGGTAGAAAAAATCCAGAAGATACTTCAAAAGCTGCGCCAGCCAGCCAATGAGGATGGATGAGGTCACCATCTCGTCTACGTGCAGGCTCGCGATCCCGAAACGATTTTTGTCAGCGTCATTGTAGCGCGCAAGCACTTCTTTCTTTAGTGGGCCCATGTAGAAACGATACGTGTCTGTGCTTTTGGCGCTCTTCAGCGCGGGTCTCTCGAAGCTGATGGTAGAGCGGTCGTAGCCCTCCACGAGCTTGCGCGAGTCGAACACCAGATGGCTCACCGCCCCGTCGGGCACGGCGATGGCCGTGAAGTACTTCCCCTCGATCCCTGCCCACGTCACGGACTTGTCCAGCTCCTTGAGCTGGCCCATCCCCGCGCCGGGGTCCGACCGCTTGCTGTCCGCGTAATACGCGTACTTGCGAAAATCGTTGCGGCCGTCCAGTTTGATGTAGTGCGGCCCGATCTGGGGACCAAGGGTCAGGGTATAGGCGTAACCGCCGAAATTGAGGGCGGGAAAATCATTGACGCTGTTCTCGATTGTTATCTGCAGCTGGAAGAGATATTCGTCCCTGTAGAAAAGGTACGTCCTGTGCAGGGTGAACGGGACGCCGGACGGAGACCAGAAAGTCCGCGTGAAATCGAAAGTGACCTTGTCCGCATCCGTTGTCTGATGGAGCGCAAATGGGACGGTGAGCTGGTCCGCCTTGTAATCCCCGAATGTCAGCGCAAAAGGCAGCTCCCCTGGAGTCACAGTCTTCGGCATGAGAAGCATTTCCACGGGGGATCCGTCGACGTTCTTGTACTTGCGAAGCTTCACGGAGGACAGGGTGCCGCCGGCTGTTTCAAACGTCAGGCTATACAGGTCCGTGTCCTTCAGCACGGTCGCTTCCTGGGAAATGGGCGGCGCGGAGTCCGGCGTTTCAACCACTTTTCCCGTGGCGACTGCTGTGGCCGCTCCTGGCGCCGCCACGGCTGCCGGCGCCTTGCCGCTTGTCCGGGCCTGCTGCACGGGCGCGGGGGCAGCCTGCTGCGCTGTCTGTGCCTGAGACGAAGCAGACGGCTGCTGACCAGCCTGGGCCTGCGGTGCCTGCTGTGGACCGACCGTCTGTGCGGCTGCGGGCTTCTGGGCTGCCTGCGAAGCGGCCGGCTTGGGGGGAGCCAGGACAGACTGGAGAATCATGCCTCCCACGATGATCACGACCGAGAGCACGACTGCCAGGAGAGTTCTCTTATCCATGCTTCCTTATTTCCTTCTTTTCAAGGGACAGGGTCATACCCGCCGGCGTGAAAGGGATGGCACCGCAGTATCCGTCGGGCCCCCATGTACGATCCCTTGATGACTCCATATTTCAGAATGGCTTCCTTGGTGTACTGCGAGCAGGAGGGAACATAGCGACAGCTCGAAGGAAACAGCGGTGAGATGAGGTACTGGTACCCGGTAATGAGCGCGGCTGCGATCCACGTCCCGATCCTGCTAATCCGCATGTTCATGGAATCCGGCGCGCTTGAGCAGCTGCTTCATGAGCAAGCGCCTTTCGGCGAACGAAGACCCGAACCTGCCGACCAGGAAGAGGAGGTCATGCCCCGGGGGGATGAGCTCCTTGAGGGAGCGGTACGCCTCCCGCGTGATTCTCTTCTCCCTGTTTCTCCTGACTGCACCGCCGCAACCACGGGCAACCACGACGGCCATCCGGTTGGTGCCAGTGCCATTTCGATCAAGCAGGAGCTTCAATCCGCCGACATCGACCTTTCTTCCCGTCCTGAAAATCCTCTTGATGTCCCGGCCTGCGCGGAGTCGTTCTGCCCTAGTAAGGCTTCTTCTCATCTGAGGCGGACAGCTTGATGCGCCCTTTTGCGCGCCGGCGCTTCAGCACGAGCCGCCCGCCCTTTGTGGCCATGCGCGCACGAAAGCCGAACTTTCTTGTTCTCTTGGTCTTGCTGGGCTGGTAGGTCCGTTTCATACAACGAATGCTCCTTGAATAACCTGACGACCAGGGGGTTTCTCACGGGTATATCCCGAAAAATATAGGACTTACGGTGCTCCGTGTCAATGGCGACAATACCCGACAGGGCGCTAACGCCCCGTCTTTTCGGCTTCTCACTGCTCCCGGGTGCTCAGGAGGAACCTGACATCCGTTATCGTGGCCTCAGGAGCCGCAGTCCGCGCCGCAGAAAGAATGGCTTCCCTGCGCATTCGGGCCATTTGCAGCCATCCCGGGTGATCCGCTTCAACGATCAAGATCCCGTCACGCACATCCCTGAGGCGCGTATGGGCCGCAAGTCCCCCCGCCACCCGGCTCCAGCCGGAAAAAAGTGCGGCATAGGGATTTTCCGTCAGCCATCCTCTATCGCGCAGATAGTCCTTGAGAATGTCGCCGATCTTCCTCACCTTGTAAGCTCCCCCCCCTTGACCGTGAGGACAAGGGTGCTGGACGAGGCATAGGAGGCGTAGGCCTCCTCGGGGAGAAACGTGAAAAAAGCCTGTTCGTAATCAGGGAACCGGGCGACGAAAGCCGCCTTCTTCCCCTGGTCCAGCTCGAGCAGCACGTCATCCAGGAGGAGGACTGGCCGGCGTCCGCTGTGCTGCGTGAGGAATCGCGCCTGCGCTGTTCGCAGGGCCAGGGCGCAGAGGCGAAGCTGGCCGGCAGAGCCGAAGTGAGAGTAGTCTCGTCCGCCAAGAAGGTACACAAACGCATCCCGGTGCGGACCGCTGGATGTGGCGCCAAGCGCCAGGTCCCTGCCGCGGGCGGCCCCCAGGTGGGCAATGACATCTTCCCTGGTCCCCAGGTGCTGCCACGAGGGAATGTACCTGATCTCGACTCCCTGCTCCTCCCCGGTGATCTCTCGAAACAGCGGGCAGAACACGTCATTAAACCCGCGCACCAGGGCTTCGCGCTTATGCTGCAGCTCCAGGCCGAAATCGGCGAGCTGCTCGTCATATGCGTCCAGGATGTCACCCTGTCTGCTCTTCAAGCAGAAGTTGCGCGCATAGAGGACCTCCCGGTAGCCGCGCAGCGAGTCGAGGAAGGAGAAGTCACAAAAAGCGAGGGTTTGATCGAAGAACCTGCGCCTCTGTTCGGGCGCGCCTGTGATGACCTCCATGTCCGCCTGGGCGAAGCAGATGCAGAGCACCGCCGCCAGCAGCTCGCGTCGGTCCTGGATTGGCTTGTTGTTGATCCGCAGCTCCTTCTTTCTGCCGGCAAGGGAGATCAGGTCAAAAGTCGTTTGCGCTCCGCCGTCAGCGTAGCGTCCGTGGATCCCCATCTGCAGATCCGGGTTTCGGGGAAACGCTGTTTCGCGCTTTTCACGAAAGGAAGAGCCAAGGCACAGCAGGTGCACTGCCTCGATGAGGTTCGTCTTTCCCTGTCCGTTTTCTCCCACGAGGAAGATTTCGCGCGCGCCGAGATCGATCTCCCCGTCCCTCAGGTTCCTGAAATTGAAAAGCCGGAGCTTCTCAAATCCCATCCGATCCTGTCGTCCCCATCAATCCAGCTGCATGGGCATGATGATGTTCAGGTAGCCATCCTCAGGCAGAGGCTTCAGGGTTATTGCCTTGTTTACGTCGCTGAACTCAATGGTCACCGTGTCGCAGGAAAGCTCGCGCAGGGGCTCCATCATGTAGAGGCAGTTGACGGCCAGGGACATATCGGGCCCTTCGTAGTCGCAAGGCAGCTCCTCTGAGGCGGTCCCCAGCTCGCTTTCCTTTGAGAGGATGGTAAGGCTGCCGCCGGCAAGTGAGAAAACAACCTTGCGGGACTTCTGCTCCACGAGAAGGGAGACCCGGCGCAGCGCGTCTTCAAGCGCGCGCCGCTCTACCACCGCGCGGTACTTCTGGGCATCCGGGATGACCCTGCGATAATCCGGGAACTGGCCGTCTATGAGGTTGGAGGAAAGGTTGGTCGCTCCGAGGCGCACAAAGACGTTCTTGTCCGTCAGGGCAAGGGAAAGCGAACCTTCGCCCGAGGAGAGCTTGCGCACGATGGTGAGGATCTTCGGCGGGAGGATGATTCCCTTGAGGTTCTCCATGCGGATCGGGATTTTCCTGGAGATGAACGCAAGGCGGCGGCCGTCCGTTGCCACCATGATCAGGTTGTCGTCCCGCTTCTCCAGGAATATCCCGTTCATGAAATACCTGGTCTCATCGTCTGACACCGCGAATATGGTCTTGGAGACCATCTCGATGAAGTCCTTCTGAGGGAACTCGAAGTACATGTTGTCCGAGGCGCGGGCGAGCTCAGGATATTTGTCCGAGGGGATGCAGCGCAGCTGGAAGTCGATTTTCCGGGAGGTTGGCTTGATCCGGAGCATGGTGGCATCCACCTGCTCCAGTTCCACCTCTCCTTCCGGCAGAGACCGAAGGATGCCCTGCAGCTTGTCGCAGAAGGCCGTGGTTGTGCCTTCCTGGATCGCCTCCACCGGCAGCGAGGTCTCGAAGCCAACCTTCAGGTCGGTCGCCTGCAGGGTCAGCGATTTCTTTGTAACTGTCAGGAGAACATTGGACAGCACTGAAAGAGAGTTTTTCGAGGAGATGACCTCCTGGGCGACGGAAATCTCCTTGAGAATATCATCTCGCGAGCAGGTGAACTTCATCCTCTCCTCCTTCTCTTCTTAGTATCAGTAAGAATAAAGACGGTAGTACCGGTGAGCGCTGTGGATATGTGGATAGAGGGCCTATCTGTCTGATCTCCAAGGAGATGCATCGTGGAACAACCCATGGGTTCTGTACACAGACTGTCCACCTATTCCTCCTTCGCTCTGCCCCGAGCGGCATTTCGCACAAAGAGAGATTTTCTGTCAACAGAGTAACACACAGCCGAAAGCGACGATGCTCCTGGTTTGTCCACAGGACATCCACAGGCACTCAGGGGATCACGCACGGCCATGCTTGTCACGCCAAGAGCGTGACAGGCTCGGCCCAGACTGCGTTCGCGCGGAACGCGTACTCGCGTCGGTCCTCGTCTACGCATTGTTTTCCTTGATCTTCTTCACAAGGGCCTGGACTGTGGGCTCCAGGTTCGGGTCCAGCTTCATTCTGTCCTCGATCTTCTGACAGGCGTGCATGACGGTGGTGTGATCCCGGCCCCCGAACTCGGCGCCGACTTCTGTCGTGGAGTATTCAGTGAGCTCCCGGGAGAGATACATGGCCACCTGGCGCGGAAACGCCACCGCCTTGGTCCTTCTCTTGCCCCGCAGGTCCTTGTAGGACAACCCGAAGTAGTCCCCCACGATCTTCTGGATCAGTTCGATTGTGATGTTCTTCTGGCTGGGCTGGGTAAAGAAGTCCTTGAGCTGCTGCCGGGAGATGTCCAGTGTTATGTCCTTGTTGACCAGTTCCGCATATGCGATGAGCTTGGTGAGGGCTTTCTCCAAGTCCCGCACATTCGTGTTGACGTTGCGGCAGATCAGCTCAACAACCTCGTCGGGGATCTCCACTTTTTTTTCCTCTATCTTCCGATTGAGGATGGCCATCCGCGTCTCATAGTTGGGGGGCTGCAGGTCGACATTGAGCCCGCGCTCGAACCTGCTTCGGAGGCGGTCCGAGAGGCTGCGGATCTCCGAGACCGGACGGTCCGAGGTGAACACCATCTGCTTGTTCGCATCGTACAGTGCGTTGAAGGTATGGAACAACTCCTCCTGAGTCCCTTCCTTTTCCTCGAGGAAGTGAACGTCGTCGATGAGGAGCACATCCACCGAGCGGTACTTGTTCTTGAACTGGTGGCCGGTCTTTTTCTGGATGGAGAGAATGAACTCGTTGGCAAAAGTCTCCACCGTCACATACGCCACCTTGAGATCGGGAAACTCCCTGTAGACCGAGTTTCCGATGGCCTGGATGAGGTGGGTCTTCCCCAAGCCGACTCCGCCGTAGATCAGGCACGGGTTGTATCCGGTTCCCGGGTTCCGTGCAATGGCTAGGGCGGCGTTCGCGGCAAAAGAGTTGGATTCGCCTATGATGAACCGCTCAAAGGTGTATTCCTTGTTGAGGTTGGGGTGTTGTCGCTTCCTGGCGCTGCCTTCATCAGGCTTCTGCCCTCGCGTCGGCTCTTCATGAGAGCCTTTGCCGGCCGACTTTTTCTGGACAGAGAACTTGACGGTCAGTTTCTGGCCCGCCAATTCCTCCAGTTTTTCCTCTATCCGCGCCAGGTACCTCTGTGTGATCTGGTCTTTGATGAAGGACGAGGGCACGGAAATCAGCACGTGGGAATCCCCGCTTCCCACTAACTCGATGCCACGGAACCAAGTAGAGAACTCCTGCTCGGGAAGCTCATCCGAAATGTTCCGGATGGCCTCCTTCCAGAAGGCCTCGTAACCCCTCTTGCCCGCCTCCATGGGATTGTCCCCTTCTTATTGCCAGTTTATGCACAGGTTGTGCACAATCCGGAGGGCTGTGAAAGGCTGGTAGAGCAGGGAAAAGCGTCTCCCGACGGCCTGCCCGCGATGGCTTGCCGGATTGTGTGATGTGTAATTATATTGAATACAATTAAATGCGAACAACCTGTTCAGAAGTATATGAGTTTTTGCATCAATGAGCTTTGAAGAAGTGGAGCCCAGAATGCCTGTCAGATATTTCATACACTATCCACAGATTATTCACACGGCCTTTCGAGCCGCAGTGTATCTCATCGTCATGAATCCGGCAAGAGGATTTGGTGGTTCGGCATCAACTTTTCCGGCCGGGAAGGCCGACGGCTCATGTCAGCCCGTGTTGATTTTTTCCAGGAATACCTGTATCGTCGAGAGTAATCGCAGTTCCGCTTCCCATGCATGATACTTACAGCGCACACAACATACAGGTCCTGAAGGGCCTGGAGCATGTCCGAAAACGCCCGAGCATGTACATCGGCTCGACGAGTCAGGACGGGCTGCACCACCTTGTCTTCGAGATTGTAGACAACTCGATCGATGAAGCTTTGGTCGGGGCATGTACCACGATCTCCGTGCTTCTTTCAAAAGGGAACGTGGTTACCGTGGAGGACGACGGGCGTGGAATCCCCGTGGATCTTCATCCCACGGAAAAGGTCAGCGCTCTCGAAGTAGTCATGACAAAGCTGAACGCCGGCGGGAAGTTCGACAAGAACACGTACAAGGTCTCCGGCGGTCTGCACGGCGTCGGCGCATCAGTGGTCAACGCCCTTTCGGAATGGTGCGAGGTGGAAGTGCACCGGGAGGGCAAGGTTCACTTCCAGCGTTACGTGCGCGGTGCGCCGGAAGCGCCTGTCAAGGTGACTCAAGACACAACCCGTCATGGCACTGTCACGCGCTTCAAGCCTGACAAGCAGATATTCGAGGACATCGAGTTCAGCTTTGACGTGCTGTCGAACCGGCTCCGGGAGCTGGCGTTCCTCACCAAGGGCATCCATATCACGGTTAGCGACGAGAGGACCGCGCCAAGCAAGAGCCACATCTTCCATTTCGACGGCGGGGTGAAGTCCTTCATCGAGTTCCTGAACAAGAATAAGGAACTGATCCACGTCGAACCCGTGTACTTCGACAGCGAGCGGGACCACACCCGCGTCGAGGTGGGGCTCCAGTACAACGACGGATACAACGAGACGATCTTCACCTTTGCCAACAATATCAACACGCGGGAGGGCGGGACTCACCTCATCGGGTTCAAAAGCGCCCTGACCAGATGCCTCAACGACTATCTGAAGAAGCTCAACCTCTCAAAGAAGCTTGAGGAGAACCTGAGCGGGGAAGACGTGCGGGAAGGCCTGACTGCGGTCATCTCCGTCAAGGTGCCTGAACCCCAGTTCGAAGGCCAGACCAAGGCGCGCCTCGGCAACTCGGAGGTCAAGGGGATTGTCGAGAGCCTGACCTACGACAGGCTCACACTCTTCTTCGATGAGAACCCCGACGTCGTCAGGAAGATCCTCGACAAGTCCATCATGGCAGCCAAGGCGCGGGAAGCCGCGCGAAAGGCCCGCGAGCTGACGCGCAAGAAGGGGCTCCTGGAAAACTCCGGGCTTCCTGGAAAGCTGGCCGACTGCTCGGAAGAAAACCCCGAGAAGTGCGAGCTGTACATCGTGGAAGGTGACTCGGCAGGCGGGAGCGCCAAGCAGGGGAGGGACAGGACCTTCCAGGCCATCCTGCCCTTATGGGGGAAGATGCTCAATGTAGAAAAGACGCGTATCGACAAGGTTCTTACCAACGACAAGCTCTTCCCCATCATCTCGGCTCTTGGAACAGGCGTCGGGGACCAGTTCGATGTGTCCAAGCTGCGCTACGGAAAGATCATCATCATGGCGGATGCGGACGTTGACGGATCCCATATCCGCACGCTCCTTCTCACGTTCTTTTTCCGCTACATGCGGGAGCTTCTGGAGCGCGGGCATGTGTATATTGCCATGCCGCCGCTGTACAAAGTCGAGATCGGCAAAAAGATCCTGTACGCATACGACGACGCGCAAAAGGACGAGATCCTCAAGAGCAACGGCAAGTCAGAAGACCAGGTAGGCATCCAGAGGTACAAGGGCCTGGGAGAGATGAACCCGGAGCAGCTCTGGGAGACCACGATGAACCCGGACCTTCGCAGCATCATCCACGTGAAGCTCGAAGACGGGGTTGAGGCTGAGGAGATCTTCACCACGCTCATGGGAGAGAACGTCGAGCCCCGGCGGAAGTTCATCGAGGACAACGCGCTCTCGGTCAGCAACCTCGACGTATAAGGGCAGCACAATATGTCAGACCCCAGATCCCGAACCATCCCCCTTCCCATCGAGGAAGAGGTAAGGACTTCGTACCTCAACTATGCGATGTCCGTCATCGTGGCCCGCGCGCTTCCCGACGTGCGCGACGGACTCAAACCCGTTCACCGCAGGATCCTCTTCGGGATGAACGAGATGGGCCTGCGCTCGGACAGGCCCTACAAGAAATGCGCCCGCATCACCGGGGATGTCCTTGGGAAGTACCATCCCCACGGCGACATGGCCATCTACGATTCCCTGGTGCGTCTGGCCCAGGATTTCAACATGCGCTACCCCGTGGTGGACGGGCAGGGCAACTTCGGCTCCATCGACGGTGACCCTCCTGCGGCAGTCAGGTACACCGAGGCGCGAATGAATCAGGTCGCAGAGGAGATGCTCCGCGATATCGACAAAGACACAGTGGACTTCGGTCCCAACTACGACGGCTCGCAGACAGAGCCTCTGGTTCTTCCCGGCGCGTTTCCCTTCCTGGCGGCCAACGGCGCAAGCGGCATTGCTGTGGGCATGGCCACAAACATCCCGCCGCAGAACCTTCGCGAGATCTGCGCAGCCATTGTGAAGCTTGTCGATGCCCCCGAGACGTCGCATGAAGAGGTGATGAAAATCGTGCGCGGACCGGACTTCCCCACGGGCGGGATCATCCTTGGCCGCAAGGGCATCAGGGACGCCTATGCCACGGGCAGGGGCAGGATCATCGTCAGGGCAAAGGTGACGGTGGAAAGCTCCAGCTCCGGCAAGGACTCGATCATCATCACCGAGATCCCCTACCAGGTGAACAAGTCGAATCTCATCGTGCGGATTGCCGACCTGGTGAAAGAGAAGAAGATCGACGGGATCGTCGACTTGAACGATGAATCGGACAGACACGGGATGAGGATCGTCATAGATTTAAGGAAGGGCGTGTCTCCAAAAGTCATCCTCAACCAGCTCTTCGCGCACACACAGATGCAGATCGCCTTCGGGGTGATCAACCTTGCCCTTGTGAAGGGGCTTCCGAAGACCCTTACGCTGAAAGAGATACTCCAGCACTTCATCGCTCATCGAAAAGAGGTGGTAACCCGCAGGACCCGGTTCGACCTGGCCAAGGCCGAGGAGCGGGCCCACATCCTGCAGGGTCTGAGGATCGCCCTTGAGAACATCGACGAGGTAATCGCGATAATCAAGAAATCCGCAGACGCCGGCACGGCGCGCGTCGGCCTCATGGACCGGTTCTCCCTGAGTGAAAGGCAGGCGCAGGCAATCCTCGACATGAGGCTGCAGCGCCTGACAAGCCTCGAAGTGCAGAAGGTCATCGACGAGCTGACCGAGGTGCTTGCCCTGATCGAAACTTTAAAAGCGCTTCTTGCAAGCGAGCAGAAGATTTACGGCGTTGTAAAAGAGGAGACCGAAGACATCTCCAAGAGGTTCGGGGATGACCGTCGCACAGAGATCATTGAGGAGGAAGCGGAGGAGATTAACGTTGAGGACCTGATTGCGGAAGAGGACATGGCAATCCTTATCTCCAACCGCGGGTACATAAAGCGTATGCCTGTGACTTCGTACCGCAGGCAGGGGAGAGGAGGGAAAGGATCCTCTTCGGCTCTCCTGAAGGAGGATGACTTCATCGAGCAGTTCTTCATCGCCTCGACGCATGACTTCGTGCTTTTCATAACCAATCAGGGCAAGGCGTATTGGGTCAAAGTCCATGAAATCCCTGAGAGCAGCAGGCAGGCCAAGGGGCAGAGCATCAAGGTCCTTCTTTCACTCGGCAGCGAAGAGGAGATCACGGCAGTGGTCAACCTTCGTAACTTTACGGATGAGAAGTTTGTCCTCATGGCCACCAGGCAGGGCGTCGTAAAGAAGGTGAAGATCTCAGAGTTCGCCAATGCCAAGACGCGGGGAATTGTCGCCATCAAGCTGGACCAGGGTGATGGCCTGGTGACGGCGCTCCTCACGTCCGGCTCGAACGAGGTGGTGCTCGTCACCCGGAAGGGGATCGCGCTGCGGTTCAATGAGGAAGCGGTGCGCGCCATGGGCAGGGCGTCGCACGGCGTCCAGGGGATCAGGCTCTCGCAGAAGGACGAGCTTGCGGGGGTGGCCATGGTCCGCCAGGGCGAACAGATGCTCCTGGTGAGCGAGTTCGGATTCGGCAAGCGCACTGAGTATGAGAACTTCTCTCCCCACGGCAGGGGGACTCGGGGGCAGATCTGCTACAAGGCAACCGACAAAACCGGGGAAGTAGTCGGGGTGCTCTCAGTGAGCGACAAGGATGACCTTGTCTGCATCACATCCCAGGGAAACACCCTCAAGCTGCGGCTCTCCGAGGTCGCCACTCTGGGCAAGACGGCCATGGGCGTGCGGATCGTCAACATCACCCGGCCCGATGTGGTTGTCGGCGTGGCCAGGGTGGTCAAAGAAGAGCAGAACGGGGAGCCGGAGGCAGAGTAGCCGGCCTGGGGTTGCTGCCCAATGTTTCACGTGGAACGTTTGTCGCTTCGACTCTTGAGGCTGACCCTTTCGTTTCCTTTAAAAAAAGACTCTAATCAGCCGTTGCCGAAACGCGCGCCCTTCGTTACGACCCTGCAAGCTCTTGCGAGGTAGATAATGCTGTTGGCCATTTATCTGCTGGTTGCCGTTATCCTCCTTTTTCTCAACGCATTTTTCGTTTTGGCGGAGTTCGCCGTCGTGAAAGCCCGGCCGACGCAGATGGAAGCCCTTGCGGAAAAGGGGAACAGACGAGCCAGGCTGGTCGAGCGGATCCAGACGCACCTGGACGAATACCTGTCGGTCTGCCAGGTCGGGATCACTCTTGCGAGCATCGGCCTCGGATTTGTGGGAGAGCCTGCTTTCGCAACGCTGCTGGAGCCGCCGCTCCGCCTTGCAGGAATCTCTGCCGTTGGTGCCCGCATCACCGCGCACACATTGGCAATCGCCATCGCTTATCTCATCGTCTCTTTCCTGCATATCGTGATTGGCGAGCTCGTTCCAAAATCTGTGGCCATCAGGAAGACCGAGGGTGCAGCCCTCCTGACTGCTTATCCAATGCTTGTCTTCCGATACATCTTCATAGTTCCCATCTGGGCGCTCAACTCCACGGTCAACGGGATCCTGCGACTTTTTCGGTTATCTCCGTCGATCGGGCAGGGAGTCCACACAGAGGACGAGATTCGGATCATCCTTGACCAGTCGCAGACGAGCGGAACGCTCTCATTTCGCCGGCTCCTGCACCTGGAGAACGTTCTGGACATGGGCACACTGACTGTTCGAAACGCAATGCGGGCCAGGAGGCTCGTGAGAAGCCTGAGCCTCAGCCAGACAAGGGAGGAAATCAACGGGATCATCGCTGAGAATCGATACTCCCGCTACCCCCTGCTGGGGGAGAACCCCGAAAGACCTCTGGGGTACATTCATGTCAAAGACTTATTCCTTGCTGATCGCTCGGGTCGGTCTACGGAAAACCTGAAGGCGTACGTGCGGCCATGCTTCAACTTCAAGGAAGAGGATTCCCTGGAGCAGCGTCTCTCCGAGATGCAGCGAAAAGCCTGCCATATGGCTCTGGTGTTCACAAGCGACGGCGCTTGGACGGGGATCATCACCCTCGAGGACGCTATCGAAGAAGTCATTGGCACCATTGAGGAGGAATACCCGACAGAGCCCCCGATTCGTCTTGCGGACCTCCTCACGCCGGAGCGCACGCTGCTTGACGTGGAAGGAGGCAGCATCATCTCAGCGTCTCGAAACGCCCTCGAGAGGATCCACGTGACTGAGCTTCCTGTGTCCAAGGAAGCCATCATGCTTTCCGTGGCAGAAAGGGAGAGGCTGGGAAGCAGCTACGTGGGACGGCGGCTGGCCATTCCCCACGCCCGTTTGAAAAGGCTTGCTGACCCGATGGTTATCGTGGCCAGGCTCAAGACGCCAATTCCTGCTCCGGTGCCCGGGGAGGATATCAACCTGATGTTCATCCTTCTGACCCCGGCAGACACGCCCCGCATCCACCAGATCCTTCTCTCTCACATTGCGGGAATCTTTGAAAGCGATTACCTCGAGGACAGGCTGGAGACCGCAACGTCTCCGGCCGAGCTGCACAACGTCATTGTGACTGCTGAACAGGTTGTGCTGGGATAGCCTGCCGCCGCTTACCTGACCACAGCGGGGAGCCCCAGCTCCGAAAGCAGAGTCCGCACCTGCTCCAGCCTTTCCATGGAAGGCCTGGGAAGCCGCAGGAAGCTCGGGTCGATGGCTTTGGACGGCTGAAAAGGCTGCACCAGGAAGAGCCCGCAACCTCGGGCGAGCTCTGCTACGCCCGAGATCTCCTCCAGAGGCACCAGCGGTTCGACAAAGGTCATGCGCAGCTCATGCGGGATGCGTGAAGATGTTACCAGCTCCACGCTCCGCCTGACGGCCTTCGTGTTCACTTCAGTTCCTGCAGCGCGCGCATAGAAACCGGCAGAAGACTTTATGTCTATGGCGATGTAGTCCAGCAGCTCTTCCTCCATGAGCGCTTTGATCATCTCCGGAGAGCTGCCGTTTGTATCCAATTTGATTGCAAGTCTCAGCTCCTTGATCCTGCGAAGCAGGGCCGGCAGGTCGTAATGAATTGTCGGCTCGCCTCCTGTGACGACAACTCCATCAAGGCGGGCGACCCTGCTCCCCAGGAAGGAAAATACCGCTTCCTCGGAAATTGGCTTTGCATAGAGTCGCGGGTCCACCAGCTCTGGATTGTGGCAGTAAGGGCAGCGAAAGTTGCACCCGCGCGTGAAGAGGACTGCAGATAGGTGTCCGGGAAAGTCGGCAAGGGTGAGTTTTTGCAGGCCGCCAATTATCATCGAAAACGTCCATTTCGCCCGGAGAGCCTGCTGCGAGTCAGCTCAGCTTGAACGTCCTGCGTTCCCGGAACTCCTCAACCTTCCCCTCGTTCCACTGGCTGACCGGACGAAGGTACCCGACTACCCGTGAGTAGACCTCGGAAGGGGCTCCGCAGTGAGGGCAGCTTTCCTGCCGGCCGGAGAGGTAGCCGTGGACCGGGCAGATGCTGAATGTCGGAGTCACGGTGAAGTAGGGGAGGTGGTAGCGCTCGCAGATCAGCTTCACGAGCTTCTTCACATTGTCCGGATTCGTTATCTCCTCACCGACAAAGAGGTGCAGCACTGTGCCGCCGGTGTACTTTGTCTGCAGCTCATCCTGCAGATCCAGCACCTCGAAGATGTCGTCGGAGTACTGCACGGGAAGCTGAGAGGAGTTGGTATAGAAAGGCAGGTGTCTGCCGGCGCCTTCTTCTCCGTTCGAGTCCGCGGGGTGCCCGTTTCCTGAAAGGATGCCGGGAAACTTCTCAGCGTCGATGCGAGCGAGCCGATAGGAGGTGCCCTCCGCGGGAGTTGCCTCCAGATTGTAGTTGTTTCCAGTCTGCTCCTGATAGGTGAGCAGCCTGTCGCGCATGAAATCGAGCACTCGCAGGGCGAACAGCTGGCCCTTCTCAGTGCCTATGTTCGTGCCCTGAAGGTTGGCGCACCCCTCGTTCAGCCCGACCAGGCCGATCGTGGAGAAGTGGTTTTTCCAGAACTGGCCGAATCTCTCGCGGATCCCGCGAAGATAGTACTTTGTGTAGGGGTAGAGATTGTTTTCCGTGAATCGCTCCAGGACTTTTCTCTTGATTTCCAGCGATGAGCGCGCGAGGTCCATGAGGTCTGCAAGACGGTCCAGGAACTCGCCCTCATCCGCGGACAGGTACCCCAGGCGCGGCATGTTGATTGTCACCACTCCGATCGAGCCTGTCAGCGGATTGGCGCCAAAGAGCCCGCCGCCACGCTTCTCAAGGCCGCGCAGGTCAAGCCGCAAACGGCAGCACATGGACCGGGTGTCCTCAGGCGACATGTCCGAGTTTACGAAATTGCAAAAGTAAGGAATCCCGTAGCGCGCAGTCACGCTCCACAGCACATCAAGGGAGGCATCATCCCAGGGGAAATCGCGCGTGATGTTGTAGGTCGGAATCGGGAAAGTAAAGACCCGGCCCTTGGCATCGCCTTCCGAGAGGACTTCCAGGAATGCCTTGTTGAGGACCTCCATCTCTTCCTGAAAATCCCCGTACGTCTCTTCCCGGTACTCGCCTCCGAAGATCACAGGCCTGTCGCGGAGAATTGCGGGAACCCTGAGGTCCATGGTGATGTTCGTGAAGGGGGTCTGGAAGCCCACTCGGGTGGGCACATTGATATTGAAAACGAACTCCTGCAGCGCTTGCTTCACATCAACATACCGCAGGGAGTCGAAACGGATGAAAGGAGCAAGGAGCGTGTCGAAGTGGGAGAATGCCTGCGCCCCGGCCGCCTCCCCCTGAAGAGTGTAGAAGAAGTTCACAACCTGTCCCAGCACGCTTCGCAGGTGCCGGGCAGGGCGGCTCTCAACTTTCCCTGGGGCTCCCAGGAACCCCTGCATGAGCAGATCTTCCAGATCCCAGCCGACGCAGTACACGGAAAGGATTCCCAGGTCATGGAGGTGAAAATCCCCGTCCGTGTGGGCAAGGCGGATCTCGGGCGGATAGATCTTGTTCAGCCAGTAGATCTTGCTGACTTCGGAGGACACATAGTTGTTCAATCCCTGGAGCGAGTAGGCCATGTTGGAGTTCTCATTGACCTGCCAGTCCTCACGCTCGATGTATCGATCCATGAGGTCCACGTCGGCCCGGGAGACAATCTCCCTGATCCGCGCGTGCTGCTCGCGGTAAAGGATGTAGGCTTTGGCCGCCCGCTTGTATTGGGAGGAAAGGAGTACTTCCTCGACGATGTCCTGGATCTGCTCAACTGATGGAATCTCACCAGGGAGAGCCTGCTGCGCCAGGTTGAGAATCCGCAGCATCAGCCTCTGGGCGGCATCTTCCCCGAACTCGCCTGTGGCTTCCCCCGCCCTGTTGATTGCTGCAGTGATCTTCTCGGGCCTGAAAGGGACTATTGTGCCATTGCGCTTTCTTATTGAGACAAACACGAGATTCCCCTCCCAAGGATGTCTTGTCCGGTCGATGACCGGCCACTGGTATAACGCATGACAACAGGCTGCGCAAGCCCTGCCGGTTTTTTTTCGACGAACGGCAAAATATGGTAACGCATGTATAGGAGAAGTTCCCTGCGTTATATTGTCAGCAGGGGGAAAAAGGAGTATTCCTGAGAGCGATGGCCAAGGTCATAGTCTTTGCAAACCAGAAGGGAGGAGTCGGCAAAACCACGACAGCCGTCAACCTCGGAGCATACCTCGCTGAGGCCGGCAAGAAAGTCCTGTTGGTGGATTTCGACCCGCAGAGCAACACCACAAGCAGCGTCGGTGCAAAGAAGGACCTCCCCGGCATCTACGAGGTCATCACCGGAAGCGTTGAGCCTTCCGCGGCAATCCAGACCTGCTCCGTGCCGAACCTTTCAATCATTCCGTCCAGCATCAACCTGACCGGCGCCACTGTCGAGCTTGTCGACGAGAAAGAAAGGGAGTATTTCCTCAAGCGGTCCCTGCGCACCCTTTCTCCGCAGTTCGACTATATCCTCATCGACTGCCCGCCTTCGCTGGGGCTGCTCACGTTGAACGGACTCGTCGCGGCGGATTTCGTCATCATTCCGCTGCAATGTGAGTATTTCGCCCTCGAGGGCCTGAGCCTTCTCCTTCAGACCGTCAACAGAGTGCAGAAAAACCTGAATCCAGAGCTGAAGATCGGCGGCATACTTTTCACGATGTATGACGTAAGGACCCGCCTGGCCCACGAGATCGTCCAGGAGGTGACGGGCTACTTCAAGGACAAAGTCTTCCGCACCATCATTCCACGCAACGTGCGCCTGAGCGAAGCTCCCTCGTTCGCAAAACCCATCAGCCAGTACGACCCGGAGTGCATCGGCGCCCGCAGCTACCAGAAGCTCGCGGAGGAGGTCCTGCTGAATGTCTAAGAAGGTGCTGGGCAGGGGGATCGACGCCCTGCTCGGCGACGAGGGGGAGATCGACCTGGCTTCGGTCTCCGAGGTGCCCGTATCAGCCTTGAAGCCCAACCCGCAGCAGCCACGGCGGGATTTCGATGAGACGGCTCTCCAGGAGCTGGCTGACTCCATCCGGCAGAAAGGCGTTCTGCAGCCTGTGCTGGCAGAGCCCGGCCCGGACGGCACCTACGTCATTGTGGCGGGGGAGCGGCGCGTGAGAGCCGCCAGGTTGGCAGGTCTTGAGAAAGTGCCTGTGCTCGTCCGGCAGTTCAGCCCGGATGAAAAGCTCGAGATCGCGCTCATCGAGAACATACAACGCGAGGACCTCAACCCCATCGAAGAGGCCCTGGCATACAAGAAGCTGATGGAAATCGCCGGCTTGAACCAGGAGCAGATTGCAAGCAGGGTTGGAAAGGACAGGTCCACTGTCGCAAACACGCTGCGCCTCCTCAAGCTTCCCGCTGAGGTTCAGGGCGCCCTGGAGAAAGGCACCCTCAGCCCCGGCCATGCACGGGCTCTTCTTTCGCTGGTCAACCCGGCAGATCAGCAAGTCCTCTTCAAGCGAATCGTGGACAAGGGCATATCCGTGCGGGAAGCAGAGGAGCTGGCCGCCGCGTTCTCCGTGGGAAAGCGGACGGCAGGAAAGCCGCGGCGCGCAGGCCAGGCCGCCACTGGCCGCAAGGATCCCGAGGTGAGGGAGATCGAGCAGAAGCTCATCGAGAAGCTCGGAACAAAGGTGGAACTGAAGGGCAACGTCAGGAAGGGGCGCATGGAGATCGCCTACTATTCTTCTGAGGACCTCGAGAGGCTCCTCGAACTCATCCTCTAGCTCTTCGTAGCGCTGATTGGTGCGCCGGGTGCGTGCTCTCCAGCCTGGTTTTGTTGACAAAGCTCCGGGCCATGAGTATAGTGGGCGCTGCCGGTAAAGCGTGAAAATGGCGATACTGACGGGCGCTTCAACCCGCCGAACGCCGCTTTCATGCGCTTGGGAGAGGTGTCCGAGTGGTCGAAGGAGGCGGTCTTGAAAACCGTTGAGCCGCTTGCGGTTCCGGGGGTTCGAATCCCTCCCTCTCCGATCACATATCCTTTGCCCCTCCAAGTTGTTCGCAAGAGGACCAAGCCGACCCTTTTCTTTTGAACCGGGGCTGCCAGTCCTGAGGGGTGCTGGACAGGGAGAGGTGCGAGAGTGGCCGAATCGGGCGCCCTGCTAAGGCGTTGTACCCGTAAGGGTACCGGGGGTTCGAATCCCCCCCTCTCCGTAGACAGATGTGCCGAAACAGCTGCCCGAAGCGTGTGAGCGCGTTACAGGAGGTCAAAAGGGGTACACGGAAGCACATTGCGGGACTGTCGGGTGCCCATAGCTCAGCCTGGATAGAGCATTAGACTGCGGATCTAAAGGTCGGAGGTTCGAATCCTCTTGGGCACGAAGAGATCGGTCGCCCCCTGCCTGATGGCGCAGCGGGCGACCTTGTGTTTGGGGCGTCTGCGTTCCTGGGCGGCGTTTTGGCCCTCTATGGCAACGCCGACCTTGCGCCATCCGTGGCGCTCTGGACGTCCGCTTGTACGTCCCTGTACGCGGACGTCTTTCGCCCATCCATGGGCTTGGAGAGATGCGAGAGCGGTCGAATCGGGCGGTCTCGAAAACCGTTGAGCCGCTTGCGGCTCCGTGGGTTCGAATCCCACTCTCTCCGCGAGTCGGGTGTGGATTCTGAGTCCTGGTGGTCGCTTGTGCGTACGGGAGTACCCGTTGGGCAGGTACGCCTTCCATGCACGCGACGACCGCGCTTCGGCCGTTGTGACGGCCTGGGCGAACGCTTTGTACATCCATGTACGCGTTCGCCCTCGCTCCATCCGTGGAGCTTGCGCGTCCGCTTGTACATCCATGTACGCGACCGCGCTTCGGCCCCCGGGTGGCGCTTGGGCGCCTGCTTGTACCTCCGTGTACGCAGGCGCCCTCGCTCCATCCATGGAGCTGGGAGAGATGACCGAGTGGCCTAAGGTGCACGCTTGGAAGGCGTGTGTACTCGCAAGGGTACCGTGGGTTCGAATCCCACTCTCTCCGTACAACCCTCTCGGCGTTGATATCCAGGCCATACGCTATGAGCTGCTGCCCAACCCCGCCAGGCCCGGAAGGGAGCAGCGGTCAGCAGCGTGTTCATGAGCCGTACCCGGCTTGGATGGAGCCGAGGGGGTTGATTTTTCACCGCCGGTTGGCTTTCTTATTGCTACGGCCGCCGGATTCGCACCAGGTGGCGCGGAGGCCTCGCATATGGGATATGAAGTCACGGCAACCCGAAAACGTCCCCAGAGCTTTGCTGAGCTTGTCGGTCAGGAGTTCGTTTCCGCCACCCTTGCGAGCTCTCTCCGTCAAGGGCGGATCGCCCACGCGTACCTCTTTGCCGGTCCCCGCGGGGTGGGAAAGACCTCGGTTGCCCGTATCCTCGCCAGAGCGCTCAATTGCGAGAAAGGGCCGACTGACACCCCCTGCGGAGTGTGCTCCAGCTGCAAGGAGATAGCGCGCGGCTCCTCGCTGGACGTGATCGAGATAGACGGCGCATCCAACACCAGCGTCAATGATGTTCGCGAGATCCGCGACGAGGTCCTTTTTGCGCCGAACGCCGGCAGGTTCAAGGTCTACATCATCGATGAAGTGCACATGCTCTCCAACAGCGCGTTCAATGCGCTGCTGAAGACCATTGAGGAGCCCCCGCCGTACATCGTGTTCATCTTCGCGACAACGGAGGTGCACAAAGTCCCGGCAACCATCCGATCGCGGTGTCAGCAATACAACTTCAGGCTCATCTCCACGGCGGAGATCAAGGCCAAGCTCAAGGAAGCTGCGCAGGAGCTTGCGGTGGAGGCCGAAGAGCGGGCCCTTACGTGGATTGCCAAGGAGGCTACCGGCTCGCTGAGGGACGCGTATACGCTTCTCGACCAGGTCGTCTCCTTTTCCGACGGCTCCATAACCCTGGAGCGCATCCGCGAGAAGCTGGGTATCCTGGGAATCGAGGAGCTGAACGACTTTGTCCGTCTTCTTCGAGGCGGGGAGATGGGGAAAGTGCTGGAAAGCACTGATTCGCTCCTGGCCACCGGAGTTTCAATCGAACAGCTCGTTGCAGATCTTGCGGAGTACTTCCGCAACCTTCTCTTTCTGAAGAGCGGCCTCGCCAGAGACACACTCCTGGGCTATGCGCCAGAGGACTTCGATGCGTCCGTGCTCGACTCTCTTGATGCGGCGCAGATCGAGCGCGCAATCGAGCTGCTTCTTTCCCTGTACCGCAATATCCGATTCTCCCTGAACCAGCGTTTTGAGCTGGAGCTGACCCTGTCCCGCCTTTCGCAGCTTGACCAGCTGATCAGCCCTTCGGAAGTGCGGGAAGCGCTGGCGGAGATCCGCGGCCAGCTGCTTTCCCAGCCCGGCGCGCGAACTGAGAGCGCCGCGTCTCCGGCCGCTTCGCGGAAGAACCCGGCTGAGGTCAAGGACGCTGCCCGGAATGTCGCCGAAACGCTTCGCCGGGAGAAACCCGCACTTGCCTCCGCGCTGGACAGGGTTGCATCGGTCAGCTTGGATGGAGACGACGTGGTCCTGTCCTTTTCAGCAAAGGATCACTTCCAGGGGGAAGTGGTCCTGAAGGACAAGGATATGCTTGCCGCCAGGTTCGGGGCGCTTTTTTCCCGGCCCGTGCGCCTCAAGCTGGCGTTCCAGGAGGCGAAACAGGAGCCGGCCGTGGTCGATCAAAGGGTCGAGCTGCTGCGGAAGGTCTTCCGCGGCGAAGTGGTGAAAGGTGAGGGTCATGGCGACCAATCCGTTTGAGCTCTTCAAGCAGCTTCAAGGGCTGCAGTCGAAAATGGGCGAGATACAGGCCAAGCTGAAGACGGTGCGCGCAACCGGCTCTGCCGGGGGAGGCATGGTCACCGTTGAGGTCAACGGCCAGATGCAGGTTGAAAAAGTCACCATCGCTCCGGAAGCGGTTGATCCCCAGGATATTCAGATGCTCCAGGACCTGATCCTGGCAGCCGTCACGGACGCGCTGGACCGCCTGAAGGAGAAAATCAGGGAGGAGGTGTCCCAGGTGACTGGCATGCTGGGCCTCCCTCCCGGCTTCCTCGGGCTGTAGCTCATGAATGCCCTTGAGAGGCTGATCGGAAACCTTGCGCGGCTTCCCGGGCTTGGAAGGAAGAGCGCATCCCGAATCGCCTATTACCTTCTGCGCGCAGATGACACGCTGGTCAGGTCCCTTGCAGAGGATCTGGCAGGCCTTCGCCAGACCATACGCTCCTGCAGCATCTGCGGCACGTACACCGACATCGATCCCTGCTCCATCTGCACTGATCCGTCCCGGGACAGGACGACGATCTGCGTTGTCGAAGAGCCCCGCGATGTTATCACCCTTGAGTCCATCCACGAGCATCGTGGTCTGTACCACGTCCTGATGGGCGCAATCTCCCCCATCGATGGGGTGGGTCCGTCGAATCTTCGCATAGGAGCCCTCGTCGATCGCGTGCGCGAGGGGGGGATCCAGGAGGTGATCCTGGCCACCAATCCGACTGTGGAGGGGGAAACCACGGCCCTGTATCTGGTGAAGGAGCTCAAGGAGTCCGGAGTGAAAATATCCCGCATCGCTTTCGGGCTGCCGGTGGGAGGGGACCTTGAGTTCGCGGACAAGCAGACCCTTGCCCGATCTTTCAAGGGCCGCAGCGTAATGTGATGGTCTTGCCGTTCGTCCTACAACTTGTCCACGAGGATGGAGCACTTCCCTGACGGGATGGGCAGGGTCTTGCTGCGCGCGCCGAACAGGTCGATGGTGAGGTAATACAGCTTCTCGCTCTCCAGGTGCACCTCCCATCCCCTGTTGCTCTTGGCGCTGAGTATCGAGATGAGGTTCCTCTTCAAGGCCAGGTCCTCGATCCCCATGAGCTCGAGGGTAGGGATTGTCCAGTCCACGGTCTTGCGCGGAAGGGATATGTTCAGCCCGATGATATTCTCCAGCATCAGCGAGACGGTGGTGAGCGCCGTATACGGCACATACATGGTGCGGGGGAAGCCTTTCTTCCCCGGCCATCGGGCCGGACCTTCCGTATGCGGGGCGTATGCCTCGTAGAGGGATCCCCTTTTCCCATTGCCGGTGTACAGGCCGTCCAGCACGTGGTAGAGATGCCGGATGGCGAACTCCCGGGCGAGGTCGTGGCGTTTGTACTTCTCCAGCCCTTTTATCACCATGTAGTTGAACGGGGGGTAGACGGAGCCCCGGAAACCCATCCCCATGGGATCGAACCTCTTGTCGCACACCGCGAGGGTCGGGAAGGGGTTTTCAATGCCGAACTCGTGCGGGTCCACCAGGTGGTCGATGAGCCTTTCCCCGCGCGCCTCATTGGGGATCTCGGAAAGCAACGGCCAGAATGAGGCGATTGTCTTTACCTTCAGGCGCTTCTCTGATTCGTCCAGGTCATAGTAGAAGCCGTCCTTCTCATCCCACATCAGGGCGCTGATCTTCGTTTTCAGCGAGAAATAGGCCTTCTTGTAGGCGTAGTTGGTTTCCTTGTCGTTGACGATGTCCGCCAGCTCCGACATATACAGGGCTGCCAGCGCCATCTGTGAATTGAAATCTATGGGGTACGCCATGCCGTCCCGGGGGGAGTTCTCCATCACGGTTGCAGACAGGGGAACCTCGTACAAGCCATTCTCCCGCTTGAAGCTCGCCTCCATCCAGCGGTAGTACTTTTCAAGGACGGGCAGCACCTCGCGGATGCGCTTCTTGACCCCGAGCTTGTGGTAGATGTTGTACTCAGCCCAGGCAAACAGGGGCGGCAGGATCCCCTTGGGATTGTCCTTGGGGTGCACAGGCTTTCCATCCGCCTCACGGTATTCCCCGCGGATGGCTCCAGACTCCTCCTGCTTGGCATAGAAGTTATCCAGGACCGACAGGACGGGAAAAATCCTGTTGGAGTAGACCAGGAAGAACGACGCAAAGCAAGCGTCGAACTGGTTTATCCGCGTGCTCTGCGGGTGGCTGAAGAACCTGCCGTGAAAGCCGTTATGCGTCGTCCCTTTCTTCCAGAAGTCCTTGATCAGGATCCATGTTTCGTCGTACAGCGCAACCAGATCCTGGTCGTAGAAATGTATCTTCGGGAAGTCCCTTTTTACCACTCACATTCCTCGCTCTCGAAGTCGTATTGTACCATGCCCTCTTCCACCGTCAAACGTAATTTCCGCGCAGCATGGAAAAAGCGTGCGCCAAACGCCGCCGGTAGCGGCGTCACAGGGAGTTTTCCGTAGTGAAGAAGCGGGGTACTCTGAGCAAAAATGTACGGCGAAGTGGGCAGCATCGTCAAGTTTTGGCGCCATTTTCCTCCATCCTTGACACGTGAGAGGGTGCCGGATTAACTACCGACATGGATTTGCAGGAGCTTTCCGCGACCGCGCGCATGGCGCGGCTGTCCCTCACGCCGGCGGAGATGGAAAAGCTCGGGAAGGCGGTGGAGCAGATGCTCCAGCACTTTTCCCACATGAAAGAAATCGACGTGGAAGGCCTCGCGCCAACCACCCATGCGCTCCTGCGAGAGAATCGAACGCGTGATGATGCGGAGCGGACGGCTGAGGTCTCCGACGCGCTGTTGAAGAACGCTCCCCAGCTGGAAGAGCGCTTCATCGTCGTCCCGAACGTACTCTGAATCACCTGCATCCCCGGGGAGGGGCATTGGACTGGCACGGCATTGCGACAGCTTCCGGACTGCGTGACTCGTGGAAGGCGTTTGCCCAGGCGCGAAACCGCGAGCTGGGGTGCTTTCTCCAGCTTGACCCCGAGCTAGGACAGGAGGGCTCCAGTGCAGCGGGGCCGCTGGCCGGGATCCCTTTCGGGGTCAAGGACAACATTGCCGTCCGCTCGTTCCGCCTCACCTGCGGATCGCGGATGCTTGCAGACTTTGTCTCCCCCTATTCCGCCACCGTCATCGAGAGATTGAAGAACGCCGGCGGGGTGGTAGCCGGCAAGACCAACCTGGACGAGTTCGGTATGGGCTCATCCACAGAGAACTCTGCCCTTCTGGAAACACGGAACCCCTGGGATGGGAAACGGGTGCCCGGGGGGTCTTCCGGCGGGTCTGCGGCGGCCGTTGCCGCCGGGATTGTGCCCTTTGCCCTCGGGAGCGACACCGGCGGCTCGGTCAGGCAGCCCGCATCCTTCTGCGGCGTGTATGGCCTGAAGCCCACCTGGGGGGCAGTCTCGCGGTTCGGCCTGGTCGCCTATGCGTCCTCGCTGGAAGTCATAGGCGTCGTGGCCAAGACCGTGGATTTTGCAGAACAGGCTTTTACAGTCATGCGAGGCCAGGATCCCATGGACCACTCATCGCTCCCCTGGCAACCGCCGCAGCAGAAAAAAGGGCGCCTCCGCATCGGCGTCCCCCGGCAGTGCGCTGATGTGCCCATGCACCCGGACGTGAAGAAAACCTTCGAACGCACGCGCAAGCTGCTGACGGATCTGGGGCACGCAATCGAGGAAGTGTCGTTTCCCACGCTGGATCACGTTGTTTCCTCCTATTACGTGATTGCAACAGCCGAGGCCAGCGCCAACCTGGCGCGCTTCGACGGGGTTCGCTACGGGCATCGCGCTCCGCAGTCGGACAATCCGGAAGAGATGATGTTCCGTTCCCGCAGCGAGGGCCTGGGAGACGAGGTCAAGCTTCGCATCCTTTTGGGCACGTACGTGCTTCGGTCAGGTTTCCAGGACGAATACTACCTGCGGGCACAGAAGATTCGCACCGCCATTCGGATGGATTTCGAGAAGGCTTTTCTCGCGGTGGATCTTGTCCTCATGCCCGTGTATCCGGTGCCCCCCTTTGAGAGAGGGGGAGCGGATTCGGATCCATTCACCCAGAAGCTTGCGGATATCTTCACCTGCTCGGCCAATCTTGCCGGGCTTCCCGCAATGTCGTTTCCCGCCGCCGTGGAAAACGGGCTGCCCATCGGCATGCAGTTTCTGGCCCCCGCCTTTGCAGAGGGGCTCCTGCTGGACGCATGCCGCCAGGTGGAAAAGGCCTTTCCGTCACCTGACGCGCCCGGCTACCCAAGGGGTTGGAGCTGAAAAGTGTACGCCTCGTTTCTCGGGCTTGAAGTCCACACCCAGCTCTTGACCCGCACAAAGGTCTTCTGCGGATGCCGCGCCGCCTTCGGAGACCAGCCCAATACCAACGTCTGCCCGATGTGCATGGGATACCCGGGGGTTCTGCCGACTCTGAACGTGGAAGCGATCCGCATGAGCTACATCGTGGCCAGGGCACTGAACTGCACACTGGCCCGCTCCACGCTGTTCGAGAGGAAGAACTACTTCTATCCCGATCTGCCCAAGAACTACCAGATCTCGCAATTCCGCTCTCCGTTGGGCACGGACGGGTGGATGGAGATAGAGCTTCGAAAAAGAAAGAAGCGCGTGAGGATCCGCGAGGTGCACCTGGAGGAGGACGCAGGGAAGATGATCCACGCGGGGGACATCACGCTCCTGGACTTCAACAGGACCGGCACTCCTCTCCTGGAGATAGTGACCCAGCCGGACATGGAGGTTGGCGAGGAGGCGGAAGTCTTCCTCCAGCAGCTTCGCCGCTTGGTGCGCTACCTCGGCGTGTGCGACGGCAACATGGAGGAAGGCTCGCTGCGCTGTGACGCGAACGTCTCCGTGAACCTTGAGGGCAAGGGACTGGGGAGCAAGGTCGAGGTGAAGAACCTCAACTCCTTCAAGTTCGTGCGCAAGGCAATAACGTACGAGATCGAGCGCCAGACCGAGATCCTGGAGCGGGGCGGCTCGGTGACGCAGGAAACCCGCCTGTGGAATGAAAACAGGGACGTGACTGAGGGCATGCGGACCAAGGAAAGCTCATCCGATTATCGCTATTTCCCGGAGCCCGACCTGCCTCCTTTCGTGCCCGACAAGGCCTTCCTGGCAAGGGTGGATGCTTCGCTCGTAGAGCTTCCCCAGGCGCGCCGCCTGCGCTTCCTGGACCAATTCTCCCTGACAGAGGAACAGGCAGACTTTCTCTGCGAAGAAAAGGCCACGGCAGACTACTTCGAGCAGGCGGTGAGCCTGGGGGCTGATCCGCAGAGCGCGGCGTTGTGGCTGGCCTCTGACGTCAAGAAGCACCTGAATCGAACGGGCGCCAGCCTTTCCGCAAGCCCGCTTTCTGCTTCGCGCCTTGCAGAGCTGCTGGGCCTCCTTGCGGCAAAACGAATCCACGGGAAGATCGCCAAGGCAGTGCTGGAAAAGGTCTTTGAGGAAGACAAGGACCCGCTTGCCATCATCAAGGAAAAAGGCTGGGAGCAGATCACGGATCCGGCCGCGCTGGGCGTTCATGTTGATGCCGTCATGAAGGCAAACGCCTCTATTGTGGCTTCCATCCGGGGTGGAGACAGCAGGCTGATCACCTTCCTCATCGGCGAGATCATGAAGGAAACCTCGGGCAGGGCGGACCCCGCGCTCGTGCAGGGACTGGTGAAGAAGAAGCTGGCCGTGTCCGTCATCCAGATCCTCTCCCTGGGCGGGGCGATTGTCGGCCGGGAATCCGAGCAGGGAGATGTTGTTGCGGGGGATCCCTCGGAGATCCTGCGTCTTGTGGAGGCAGAAGGGCATTTCGGCAGGAAGGTCGTTTTCGAGGAAGGAGAGGTCGGAAGGATCCTCAGTGAAGAGATCACTCCGGAGGACTGGGCGCGGCTTGCGGCCGGACTGGATGAGCACCTGCGCAGCGGCCGCTCCTCGGGAATCGTTGTGACGCACGGCACGGACACCCTTGCCTATACCGCCTCGCTCGTCTTCTGGCTGTTTCCCAGGCCGCCGGTGCCGATAGTCCTGGCCGCTTCCCTCTTGACTCCCGCCAGGGAAGGCAGCGACGCTATTCCCACCCTTCGCAAGGCCATCCAGACTGCGGCGGAGGGGGTCCCCGGGGTCTACGTCGTTTTCGGCGGCAAAGTGTTCTCGCCGATGAACCTGAAGTTCGAGCGCATGACCGCAGACGGGTTTCGCAACTGGAACATGGAAAAGCCCTGCCATACTGCGGGAGCTCTTTTTGAAGACCTCTCCCTTGGCGCGGACCGGGAAAAGCTGCGCGGCAGGCTCGAAGCTGCGATCAATTCCACCCTTATTATTCGTGTGTACCCGGGCATGCGCGGGGACCACCTCGTGGAGCTCATGGACCGGGGAGTGAAGAACTTCGTCCTGGAGCTCTATGACACCGGCACGGCCAACCTCCGTGACTCGCCCTACTCGCTTCGCCGGGTTTTCCTTGCCGCACGTGAGAAGGGGGTCCACTTCTTCTGCACGTCGCAGCAGGAAGGAATCGTGGATTTTTCCCGATATGCTACCTCGCACGAGCTGTGGCGGGAAGGAGCCATTCCCATGGGTCCGTTAACCACCGAGTCGGCGTGGACGAAGCTCGTGGTGTGCTCTGCCTTCTCGGAAACCGAGGATGAGATGCTGGCCAGAATGGAGCAGGGGAATGCGGACGCTTGTCTCTGAGCTCGCAGGGAAAGTCGGTTCGTCGGTCACGCTCTGCGGCTGGGTCCACAGGATCAGGGACCTGGGCAAGGTCTCCTTTGTCGTTCTTCGCGACAGAAGCGGCATGGTCCAGCTTGTCTTCGACGCGAAGCCGGATGTGACGCTGGAGTCCGTTGTCACGGTGGACGGAACGGCATCCGCCAACCAGAAGGCTCCGGGCGGCATCGAGGTAAGAGTCCAGAAGCTGGAGGTCCTCTCCGCTGCCGCAGTCGACCTCCCCTTCCCCGTGAATCAGGAGCCAGGCAAGACATCTTTGGAGTCCATTCTGGACAACCGCATGATATCCGTGCGGAACCCCGCCATCCTCTCCATTTTCCGCGTGCAGTCGGCAATTCTCAAGGGTTTTGCAGAGCACATGAGGACAGAGGGGTTCACCGAGATCAAGACTTCGAAGCTCATCGGCACAGGAACCGAGGGAGGCACCGGGCTTTTTGCGGTTGAATATTTCGACACACGCGTCTACCTGACCCAAAGCCCGCAGCTGTACAAGCAGGCCATGATCGCCTCCGGCCTGGAGCGCGTCTTTGAGATCGGGCCCGCCTACCGGGCGGAAAAACATGACACGCCGCGGCATATCAACGAGTTCGTTTCCCTGGACGTGGAAATGGCATTCATCGATACCGAGCAGGACCTGATGGACCTGGAGACCAGGATCCTTTCGACCGTCTTCAAAGAGGTCCGTGACGCCTGCCAGCATGACCTCGATGCCTGGAATGCCTCGGTGCCCGACCCCGATCTGTGCGCAAAGATCCCCCGCGTGTCGCACGACGAGGCCAAAGAGATCGTCTCCCGGCAGACGGGCAAGAAGGTCTACGAGATAACGCCGGAGGCAGAGAGGTCACTTTGCGACTGGGCGCAGAAGACACGCGGGGTGGACGCCTGCTTTGTCTACGCGTACCCGCGCAAGTCCCGGCCCTTCTACACGTTCCCGGCTGAGAACAACAAGACGAAGGCCTTCGATCTTCTGTTCCGGGGCCTCGAGGTGACCTCGGGAGGCATGCGCATCAACACGTACGACATGCTGGTGGAGAACGCAAAGACCTTCGGTCTGGACCCTGCGGGCCTTTCCGATTACCTGTCGATTTTTCGCTACGGCTGCCCGCCGCATGGCGGGTTTGCCATCGGTCTGGAGCGGCTCACGCAGAAGATCCTGGGGCTTTCCAACGTCAAGGAAGCAACGCTTTTCCCGCGTGACCGCAAGAGGGTCAGGCCGTAAATGCTCGGCCGGGCTCACGCGCGAAGGGTCGGTTCCGGCCTTACATGCTGCCGTTCTCTGCTTTGAGCCTGGCGATGCGTTGATCGATTTCTGCGGGATTCCCCGACGCCTGAAACAGACTGCAGGGCAGCTCTCCGCATCTGCCGCAGTGCCGCAGACCCTTGCCTGCCTGCGAGCATGCGAAGAGCGGGCAGGCCGCCGCGGCCGGTTGCCGTCTTCCGGGGGGTCTTCCCTGCTCCACGGAGCATCCCATGCAAGCGCAAAGGAAATCGCTGCATTCGTTACAAAGCAGCCCACATGCGGAAAGGTACGACGTTTTCATATCCGTGCTCTGGGGTCCTATGGGGCTGAAGATCCCGCTTTTTTCTGGTGCTCCTCGATGTCCTCCGCATCCCAGGGATAGCAGATCCAGCGATCCTCCAGCTCCTGCCCTGCGAAATATCGTTTGATCTCCCGGGGGATCTTTCCCTTCTTTTCCTTTTTCTTATTGTGCAGAACGGCGATGGCAATCTCGCATGCCCCGTGGCGCAGGAGCTCACGGAGGCAGTACTCCAGCGTGACACGCGAGTCATCAACTTCGTCCACAAGCAGCACCTTCCGTCCCGCGAGCTTTTTCTCCACTTCGTCGATCCACTGGATGGTGTGCGGCGTCTTTGCCGGCTTGTTGTCCGGGCCATAGTATGAGATGCCGACGGTCAGTATTGGTTTCTTCAGGAATGTCTTGAGGATCCGGGCAGGTATGAACCCGCCTGTTCCGATGGCCACGATTACATCCGGGTCAAAGCCGTCAGCGCGGATCTCGTCCGCAAGCCTGCGTATGGTAGCGTGAATCTGCTCGTAGGAAAGAAAGTATTTCCCGTCGATGACTGCGGATGCCATGGATGCCAAACAATAAATGGATTCGGGACCGTACGCAAGACCTGTGGGCGGTCTTATTTGTCTTCGAGCTTGAACTTGGCGCGGATGGCTTGAAACAAGCCGTCGATCAAGGGGCTCTGGGGTCCGCCGATGTGCGCGTCGGACAGGATGTCCCTGCGTTCCCGGGACAGGACGGTGTACAGCTGGCGCAGGGCGTCGCTCTTGGTCTCTGCCGCGTAGCAGATGCGTACGAGCCTTTTCAGCTCCTCGAGGTTCAGGACTTTGCGGCTCTGCCCGATCGTCAGGAAGAAGACTTTTCCGCCGTCGGACTCCTCGATCTCCACGCCTGCCGCCTGGGGCGCCGATGCCTTGCGGGACCCGCGGATCTCGCTTGCCACCTTGTTGATGCGCTCCACGCGGGCGTTGTGGATGAGGACCCCGGCCTGCTGGAGAAGGAACAGAAGGCCCTCCTCATCGACTTCCTTGATGGCCTCTCTCAGCTCCTTTTCCAGCTTCGCCCTGCGCTGGTCAACCGTCTTTTTCGCCGCCTTCTTCGGGATCTTTTTAGCCATGAAATGAGTATACACCGCGGGGCAAGTCGGGTTCAGCGTCAGCCCTAGCGCGGTACCCCGCGCAGAGGCGGTACTCTGCGCGGAGGCGGGACCTTCGGGCCGGCGGCCCTTGACATCAGCAGAACAGCGTCACTACCCTTTTCAGAAAGCAAAGGAAGTGAGGGTACAACAGATGACAGATGGCAACCGAGGATATGATTCCGATCTTCTGCGCGGGAACACGGATTCGCTGCTTCTCTACCTGATCAACGAGATGGGGCAGGCCTACGGGTACCGACTCATCAAGGAGATCGAGGTGCGGAGCGGAGGGTATTTCCGGTTCAAAGAAGGTACGGTCTACCCCGCGCTTCGAAAGCTCGAGAACGATGGCCTGGTGCAGGGGGAGTGGAAGAAGCTGCCCAATGGCCAGGAGCGGCGCTACTATTCCATGACCGACAAGGGCCGCGAGCTGCTGCAGCAGAAGCTGGCGATGTGGCGGAGCTTTGCCAGCGCCATGGCACTTGTCATGAAACCCGCGGAGGGATAAGGGAAAGGACAGCCGATGCAGGCTGAGGTCGCGATCTATCTCGATGAGGTCAGGACCCATCTTCACCTGGATCGAGACACGGAATCCAGGGTCATCAACGAGCTGTACTCTCACCTTCAGGAGAAGGTGAGCGAGCTGCAGGAGCGGGGGGCGTCAGAGCTGGAAGCCACCCGGGAGGCGCTGGCCTCCTTCGGTGGGGCTCGCGCAATTGCGCGCCTGACCTATGAGGCGTACAGCCGGGGCAGCTGGATGGAAGCCCTGATAAGCTGCCAGCCCCACATGATTGTCGCAGCCCTGTTTGCCACGCACGTGTGGCGGCAGCCTGTCCTGCTTGGCGCGGCTTTTGCCGCGATTCTCCTGATCGCAGCGCTGGGGAGCCGTCGGGGCGCGCCGACCTGGTCATACTCATGGATGGGGTACGCGGTTTTTCCGTTCCTGATCCTCACCAGCATGTCGTGGGACCCGGTGGTGCGCACCGTGACCTACCTGATCAAGGGAACGGGCGCACCTGCACCGTTGTGGGAGCTTACATTGCTGGGGGCCCTATGCGTGTTCAGCATCTGGTTGGTGGCATCAACGACCGTGAAGACCGCCCGGCGTGACTGGATTCTTGCCTCCCTCATGCTGCTTCCCCTTCCCGTGCTCGCAATCTGGCTCATCACCGTCAGCCAATCTGATGGGTTCGTCGTCAATATCCTGCGCAGCTTCGAGGTCCGCCTCAGCCGCTGGGACGCTGCAATGGCCTATTTCTGCGCAACCCTGGGTGTCGCCTCTGTTCTTTTCGTCCGCGTCCGCCAGCGCGTATTCAAGGCTGGATCCATTCTTGCGGTGGGCATAGTTGGAGGAGCCGCGGTCCTCAAGAGCTTCTGGGGCGCGTCAGGACTCTTTGAGCTTCTTCTTTTGTCCCTGGCGCTCCTGGCTTTTCTGACCAGCCCTTTTCTGCTCCGAACAGTCGTTGGTCGGGAAACGGTACCGTCCGTCCGGATCTCCTGAGCCTTTTCTTCATCGGCTGTTCTTGACTGCGGCCGCTACTAAGGATACTATTTGCATAGGCTGTCTATGTAATAGCCGACGCAGGCAATATGGTCGCTCGGTATTTCTACAAAGCGGTGCGCTACCTCTTCTTCAGGGCAAGGATTGATGGAAGGGCCAATCTACGCTCGCAGGAGCCGCTGATCATGGTGGCCAACCATGTGGGCTCTTTCGGGCCGGTTTCCCTGATCACTTCCATGCCAGTGCGCATGTATCCCTGGGTTGCTCATGAGGTGACGGACTTGAAGACCGTTGCCCCACGGATCCAGAAGGAGTTCCTGGAGCAGGAGCTGCATCTGAGGCCGCCCCTCAGCGCATGGCTGGGCAGGGTTGTGGGAAGGATCTGCGTGGCCATCATGAAGGACATCGGGGCAATCCCCGTGTACCAGAAGAGCAAAAAGATCACGGCCACGGTCCTTCAGAGCCTTTCCCTCCTGGAGCAGGGAAAGAGCATTCTCGTCTTTGCAGAGGACTCCACGAGAAAAGTCAACGACACCATGTGCGAGTTCTGCACGGGTTTCATCCACGTGGCCCGGCTCTACTACCGAAAGACAAGGAAAGCCGTGCAGTTCCTGCCTGTGGCGGTAAACCGCAGGATCGGCGCAATCCGGATCGGCATGCCAATCCGTTTTGACGCGGGGAAGCCATTTTCAGCTGAGAAGAGGCGGCTGAAAGCCGAGCTGGAGGGCACGGTATATTCGCTGTACGAGCAGCTGGAAGGCGCGCCGGGCCCCGTCGCCCCCCTGGCTGCTAGAACCTGAAGTCCACCTCCTCACGGTCCTGCTTGCCCGTGATTTTCATGAAGAGGGTCCTGCTTCCCGGATCGTAATCCCATCCGTCTGAATACTTTGCATAGGACGGGTCTGAATGCCACGGGATCCCGTGCAGCCGGATCTGTTGGAACGGCCGAACACCGAGAAACGCAAGGTACTGCGGAACACCCGCGGGAAAGGAGAAGACAAGCCGTGCCTGTCCGTCCGCCACGTCCGCGGAGGTCAGATCTGCCGCTGTCCAGGCCCAGCATCCCGGGCCCATGAGTCGATACAGGGGGATCTCCCGCGGGATGTGCCTTCCCAGCGGGAGCATCATATACACTGACTCCGGCGCAAGCTCGCCCTCTTGTGGAGTAATCCGTCCTGATGCCAGGGAAAGTGAGGCAGGGAGAAAACCGCCGTCCTCGGCAAGGGAGAGGGATGACACGATCAGGCCCCGGCCCAGAGCGCTGAGCTGAGATGACTGCAGCAGGGATCCTGCCCGCATGAGAAGTGAGCCGCACCTGACGGATTGTTTCACGTCGACGCTTCCGGTCTGCGAGCGGAGGAACACCCCCCCGTCGTTGCCGGCTGCAAGGGAAGGAAGCAGACGTTTTTCTATCAGATCACCTGCCGCCGCTGGAACGGTGGCATCATCACCCACGAACAGGGCGTAATCCTCCAGCGCCTCCAGAACCGTGAGGAGGGAAGGTGTTGGAAGACCGGCCGGATCCAAGGTGCGCAGAGAGGAAAGGACCGTCCTGGCAAGCGCCGGGCCCTCCCTGTCAAGCGCAGACAACAGGACGCCCGGCGTGTTGGCAAGCGATGCATCCCTCCGGGCTGCCAGACTTTTCAGCCGTTCCACCTCGGCGGCGTTCCCCGCCTGCTGACGCCCGGCAAAGTCTCTGAGGCGACCTGAATACACGCAGGCGGAATACGTTACCTGAAGCGCTGGATTTTGGCTGAGCTGGTCATCAAAGGCGCTGCTCCAGGTCTGAATGGCGTCCGCAAAGGTCCCTCGATCCAAAGATTCAGCCAGAAGACCCACGCCGATCTCCTCCGAAAACCCCTGCTTTCCGTCCGCCATCTTCCACGTGCGGTGGTTTGAGGAAAAACGCGAGGCGCTCCATCCCGCATATGCCAGATCGGAGAAACGGGCGAGTGCGGCGGCCAGCTGATCCGGCGTCGGGAGCGACTTCTCGTCGGGGAGCCTGGCGGCAGGCACGGATGCCTCAAGCGGAGCAGCGGGCGATGCGGCGGGCGAAAGGGAAACCAGGCGCATTGCCGGCTGCAAAGCCGCGGCGCCAACGTGGAGGCTGATTGCCCTGGAGCTGTAGTCGATGGTTGAGCCCGACGGCAGGGAAAGCTGGAAAACGCCTGCGCCCTGCCGCCAGGAGAGCGTGCCTGGAGTTGCGTCTCGCTGCAGAATCCCGGAAACCTTGAAGGGAATGGTGAGCACTCCGGGGGGGAGGGAGCCTTCGGCAACCTGGAAGATGGTCAAGGCGGAGCCAGCGGCATCCGCCGAAGAAACGCGCAGGCGCTCATCTCCTGAAAGCACGATGTCTGCCGCCCGGTCTGAAGTCTCGAATCTTTCAAGCCCGGGGCTCGAAGCCCTGGAAAAACGCAGGTCAAGCCCGTTCCAGGACAACGTCAGCTCTTCCAGACGGCTCCTGTTGAACAGCGGCAGCGGGGAAAAGCGTCCTGAGATGCGCGCCCCGCCTGTGGTCATGGAAAAGCTGCCCGCAAACACTGCGAGGCAGATGAGGAGGAGCGCGGCGCCGATGTAGACAACCGACGCCAGGAGATACCGGCGAGGCGAGCCTTGCATCGGGTGCGGATTCTATCAGGGTAGAATGAAACATTCAACAAAACCCTGCGCCGGGCTTGAACCTCAGGGTCAAAATTAATAGCATGGCCCCGGAGGTGCGATGGCCCTGAACAGAGTCCAGACGATTGATGACCATGTAAAGGTGAAAACCGCCCTGGTCAGCGTCTGGGACAAATCGGGCCTCGATCTCCTGGTGTCCGGCCTGCTCGCCGCCGTTCCCGATGTCAGGATCCTTTCCACCGGAGGGACCCATGGCGCCATCCAGAAGATCCTGGGACCAGGGGGGCGCGCCAGATTGCAGCAAATCTCCGAGTACACCGGGCAGCCGGAAATGCAGGGCGGTCTGGTGAAGACGCTCGACTTTAAAGTCTACCTGGGCATTCTCTCGGAAACCTACAATACAGCCCATAACGCCGACATGGCCCGCGCGGGGGCGGTCCCCATTGATCTGGTTGTCGTAAACCTGTACCCGTTCGGCACCGTGGTGGCCCAGCCTGGCGCAACCCCGGAGGCGGCCCGCTCCAACATCGATATCGGGGGTCCGTGCATGGTCCGGGCTGCCGCCAAGAACTTCCATCGCGTTGCAGTGCTCACGGACCCGGCTGACTACCAGCCCGTGCTTGCCGAGCTCTCCGCGGGCCGGGGCGCGCTCACGCTGGCCACGCGCTGGCGCCTGGCGCAGAAGGCGTTCGCGGTCACTGCCGCCTATGATGCGGCCATCTGCGGCTACCTCGCACAGCTGGCGCCGGAGCGTGTGCGCGCCGACTATGACGTGAGAACGGGAAGCTGAAGCGCATGTCTGCTCCTGATCTGAAAAGCGCGTATCGGCGCATAATGGAGGACCATTTCCCAGACCGCATGGAGATCAGCTTCATTGGGGAGGCCGGCCGCCAGACGCTGTTCTACGAAAAAGCCACATGGGTGATCGATGGAGAGGAAAAGGGGCTGCGCTACGGAGAGAATCCGGGGCAGGAAGCGGCCCTGTACCGGCTTGTCAACGGGAACCTATCCCTGGGGGGGGCCGTCACGATCAGAGCCGGGCGCCACCTCGCGTCGGACGTTGAGCTCCTGCAGTCAGGGAAGCATCCCGGCAAGATCAACATCACGGACGCGGACAACGCGCTCAATATTCTCCGCTACCTTACGGCCGCTCCCTGCGCCGTCATTGTCAAGCACAACAATCCCTGCGGCGTGGCCCGGGCTGCCACCCTTGCCAAGGCCTACCACAGTGCCCATATGGCGGACAGGATCGCCGCCTTCGGCGGGGCAATCGCGCTGAACAGGGAAGTCGACAAAGAGACGGCAGAGCTGATTGCCGCCGCGTACGCCGAGGTGGTGGTTGCACCGGAGTTCGCTCCCGGCGTCATGGATGTCTTTGCCCGGTGGAAGAACCTCCGCGTCATTCGCATTTCCAACATGGCAAGGCTGGAGAGCTTTGTCGGCGCGCCATATGTCGACTTTAAAAGCCTGATCGACGGGGGAATCATAGCGCAGACCGCGTTTGTGCCCCGCACGCTCAGCGTCCGGGACTTCCTGCCCGCGCAAACCGTCTACAAGGGCAAGGAGTACCGCACGGCAAGGTCCCCGACCCCGGCAGAGGAGGAGGACTTGCTCTTCGGCTGGCTTGTGGAGACGGGAGTCACGAGCAACTCGGTGATCTACGTCAAAGACGGGGCCACTGTCGGCATTGGCACCGGGGAGCAGGACAGGGTCGGAGTGGCGGAGATTGCCCGGGACAAGGCGTATCGAAAGCTCGCAGACCGGCTGGCGTGGGAAGCCTTTGCAACGCCGTATGCCTCCCTTGAAAAGCCCGGCGCCAGAGCGGAGATCGACCGGGAAGTGGCCCGGCAAAAGGGCGGGATTGCCGGCTCGTGCATGGTCTCAGACGGATTCTTCCCTTTCCGCGACGGTGTGGATGTCGGCATCCGGGAGGGTGTCACGGCCATCGTACAGCCCGGGGGCTCGGAGAGGGACTTCGAGTCCATCGAGGCATGCAACGAGGCCGGTGTCGCCATGGTCTTCACGGGCCAGAGATCCTTCAAACATTAGCGTAGCGGAAAGGACGGACAATGTACGAGAGAAACGTCGCCCACATCGAGGCCCTGGTGAAGGACCAGAACGAGTGGCGTGACAGCTGCATCAACCTGATTGCGAGCGAAAACGTGACGAGCCGCAGGGTGCGGGGCATCATGGGCTCGGACTTCGCGCACCGATACGCCGAAGGCCATCCCGGGGAGCGCTACTACCAGGGAACGGAGATCATCGACGAGATCGAGAGCCTCCTCAAGCAGCACACGAAGGGCCTGTTCCACTGCAAGCACGCCGATGTGCGTCCGATCAGCGGGACCATCGCGAACGACGCCGTCTTCAGCCGCTATATACGCTGGGGTGATATCGCGTTCGTGAACTCGACCCCTGCCGGGGGGCATATCAGCCACCACCGCGCCGGCTCGGTGGGGAAATACACCAAGAACATCGTGAACTTCCCGCTCACCGCGGACGGCTACCACATCGACGTAGATCATACCGTGGACCTCATGAAGGCCTTTGAGCCTAAAATACTGATCATGGGGAAGAGCCTCTTCCTCTTCCCCGAACCGGTGAAGGAACTGGCCCCGTACTGCAGGAAGCGGGGCATCCAGCTCATCTACGACGCGGCGCACGTCCTGGGGCTCATCGCGGGCCGCCAGTTCCAGGACCCCCTTGGAGAAGGCGCAACCATCGTTACCGCCAGCACCCACAAGACCTTCTTCGGCTCCCAGCGCGGGGTGATCCTCTCCAACGTGGATGACGAGGAGTGGCGCAAGATCGACAAAGGCGCCTTCCCCGGCTCCTCCTCCAATCATCACCTGGAGACCCTGGTTGCGCTGGCGGTCTCCACATATGAGATGCTGGAGTTCGGAGCGGACTATGCTCGCCAGGTGGTGGCCAACGCCAAGCAGCTGGCCCGCGGGCTGTACGACGCGGGCTTCAAGGTCCAGGGTGAACAGTTCGGGTTCACCGAAAGCCACCAGGTTGCAATCGACATGACCGATTTCGGGAGCGGGGACGCCGCCGCCCGGGACCTTAAGGACAACCGGATCATTGTCAACATGAACCTCCTCCCCTTCGAGCCGCTGGATCACGCCACGAGCCCGGCCGGCATCAGGATCGGGGTGCAGGAGATGACCCGGGTGGGAATGAAGGAAACGGAAATGGATCGGATTGCCGATCTTTTCAAGCGCTGCCTCATGGAGAAGAGGTTTGTCGGGGACGAGGTGAAGGAGATGCGGGGGCATTTCCGGGAGGTCGCCTACTCCTTCGACGCGCTCGATTAGGCCGACGCCCACGCCTCGCACGGCGCAGCCGTGCGGTGGCGCGAAAGCTTGACCTTCCCCTGCCCGCGCCCTATAGTTCGCCGATCTCCCACACACATTTGCGCAAAAGGGGAACCGGCATGCTGATCATTGGGGAACTGATCAATTCGACGCGCAAGCAGATCCGCAAAGCCATTGAAGAGAAGGACAGCGGGCTTATCCAGGATCTCGCGAAGAAACAGGCAGAGGCCGGGGCGAACTGGGTGGATGTGAACGCCGGCGCCTTCCCCACAGACGAAGTGGAGAAGCTTCAGTGGCTGATATCGGTCATCCGAGAGGTCAGCACAGTTCCCCTGTCCATCGATTCTCCGCGGCCCGCTGCGGTTGAAGCAGGGCTAGCGATTGCGGGGCAGGATCCCTTTCTCAATTCGATCTCTGCGGAGGCCGACAGGTACCGGACCCTGATCCCCTTTCTCAAGAAATATGACGCTCGCGTGGTGGCCCTGAGCCTTGACGATTCCGGGATGACGGACGACATGAGCAAGGTCTGGGAGGTTGCCGATGGCCTTATCAAGAGGCTGGAGGATGACGGGGTCCCCCCCGACCACATATTCGTCGACCCGCTGATCCGTCCGGTCAGCACCAATCCCGAGTACGGAATGAGCGCATTGAACGTCGTGGCAAGGATCGCCGAGCGGCATCCCCAGGTGCACACGACGTGCGGTCTGTCCAACGTCTCGTACGGTCTGCCTCGCCGGAGGCTCCTCAACCAGGTGTTTGTCGCCATGGCAATTGCGAAAGGCATGGACAGCGCGATTGTCGACCCCCTGGACCCTCGCATGATGGCGAACATCGCCGCGGCAGAAGCCCTTGCCGGCAGGGACCAGTTCTGCATGAGCTATATTACCGCGGAGAGAGAAGGCAGGTTCGAGGGCATGGGGTAAGGGAGAGAAGCCCATGGCAGCGCGGATCATCAATGGCACGGAGATCGCAGGCAGGATTCGCGGCGAGATCGCGGAAGGGATCGAAAGTCTCAAGCGGGAATCAGGGGTGACGCCGGGACTCGCCGTGGTCCTGGTGGGCGACAATCCCGCCTCCCGCAGCTATGTGCGAAACAAGAACAAGGCCGCCCACGAGATCGGCATCTACTCCGAGCAGCATACCCTGGCCGGGAGCGCCTCTGAGGCGGAGCTCCTTGCGCTAGTGGAAAAGCTGAACCTGGATGCGAAGATTCACGGCATCCTGGTTCAGCTTCCCCTTCCCGCTCAGATCAACGAGACCCGGGTGATCAATGCGATTGCGCCACACAAGGACGTGGATGGCTTCCACCCGGTCAGCCTGGGCCGGATCATGACGGGGGAAAGGGGCTTTCGTCCATGCACTCCATTGGGCATCCAGAAGCTCCTCGTCTACTCGGGGGTGAAGATCCCCGGAAGCCACGTGGTGGTTGTGGGCAGGAGCAACATCGTCGGGAAGCCTATCGCCAACATGCTCATGCAGAAGGAGGAGGACGCTGACGCCACGGTCACGATCTGCCATTCCCACACTCGGGACCTGCCTTCTATCACCCGTCAGGCCGACATCCTGATAGCGGCCATCGGACGGCCTGATTTCATAACCGCCGACATGGTGCGCGAAGGCGCCGTGGTCATCGATGTCGGCATCAACAGGATTGAGGATCCGACACATCCCAGGGGCCAGCGCATAGTAGGCGACGTGAAGTTCGATGAGGTCTGCGGGAAGGCAGGGGCAATCACGCCCGTGCCGGGCGGCGTGGGCCCCATGACGATTGCCATGCTCTTGTACAACACCCTGCTCTCCGCGCGGGCGGCGGTGAAAAAAGGGTGATCGGTGATTTCACCGTGACGAGATTGGTACTTTTGTTCCCTTGTCGGGTTACTCGAATGGTACTATACTGGAGTTCATTAGAGGTTGCGATGAAGAGGCTAACCTTTCTTGCCTGCCTAGTCGTGGGGGGGCTGCTGGCATGCACGTCCACCAATGATTCCTTTCTTATCAAGACCTTGGACGATCAGAGCAAGTCCAGGGCTCTGACTGAGGCCGGGGTGGAGGAGTACGATATCCACCTTGTCCATCAGGCCGAGTTCGACAAGATTGCCGACATCAGGAACTATTTTGTCGTTGCCCTCAAGTTCGATTCGACGAACGCTCGTGCTCAGCAATACCTGTCGCTTCTGGACGATTTCAAGAATGCCCAGCTGAAGAAAAACCTCGGGGCCGCCTCCCGGGCCCTGAAGAACACCAAGCGCTCGGATGACGACAATTACAACATTTTCGTCGCGCTCCAGACGGCGATCAAGATCGACCCGGGCAATGCGGAAGCCCAGAAGATGCTGAACGACACCGCTTCTGTGCGCTCTGCGCTTGTCAATTCCTACCTCGCCAGAGCGAAAGCAGCGACAGACAAGGTGGACGACAAGACCCCGGACTCGGTGAAGGAGAAGCAATTTACTGAGGCTTTTCAGCAGACCGGGATGGCTCTTGACGTGGATCCCAAGAGCTTCAGCGCGCAGAACCAGCGCAACTCTGCGCGCTCCGAGCTGGCCAAGCTCGTCACCCGCCGGATCGACATCGCTCAGAAGGCCATCGCGGCGGGCAACTTCACGGATGCACGGACGCAGGTCAATGTGCTCAATGAGCTGAACAGGCGCGTGGGCAACAGCTTCGATACGGACGTGCGCCAGGTCGCCTATTCGTTGAATTACAAATGGGCCTTGAGCCTGTACAACAAGAAAGACTACACAACTGCCGAAGTGAAGAATGAAGCCGCTCTGGCGGTCATGAAAACAGATGAGGCGCGGGCGCTGCGCAGGAAGATAGCGGACAAGAGCGTGCAGCCGGTGGTGGCGGTCGCCTTCGATACATCCCTGCAGGACATCGACAATCTGATTGCAACAGGCGAGCTTGTGGCCGCCCACCGCAAGGTGGATTCGCTTGCCAAGGTCACCAAGGACCAGACCAACATGCAGCAGCTGGACAGCAGAAACGAAAAGATCCTGGCGAGCCTGAAGGACCTGTACGACAAGGGCGTGGATGCCTACCGCAGTGAGGACTTCAAGACCGCCATCGACCTGCTGCAGACCGTTGTCGCCATCCAGGTGGATTACGAGCAGGCCTCCGACTACCTGGACAAGGCGCGGTCAAAGCAGAAACTGCTTGAACAGTTCTGACCCGTGGGGCGCCGGCAGGTGCCCACACTCAAGGAGAGGGACACATGAAGGATAGGTCCAGGCTGGGATACCATGCCGCGGAGATTGGTTTTTCCATCATCCTGATTGTCTGGTATCTGCTCCCCTACCTGATCCAGGCCCTGGGAAGCTTCAATCCGCTGCAGCTTGCCGGGTCGCTCTACGGCTCGCCCCCCCGCCAGCCGGTCGCATGGCTTGTCATCACCATCATGGCCGTCCTTGTTCCATTGATCTGCCTGTGGAAGATTGCCGCTTTTTTCCTCAAGGACCGGGTGCAGATCATAACAGACCCGACATGGACCCTTCCCATCCTGATGAACATCGTCTCCTCCGGCCTCGTGATCGCGATGCTCGTGGTCCATGTCATCGCGTTTGCAGCCAGCGCCCGCTACTTCGAGGCATTCCCTCCGGTCACCTACGTGGTGTTCGCCCTCTCGATCGGCTTCAACGTTTTCTCATTGGTGATGCTCATCATGAGCCTCAGCAGGCGTGACCCCTTCTACCAGGAATACCTGGAGTTCCGCGGCCGGGGCGGCGCGGAAAACGGGAACGGGCATGGAATCCTTTCCGTCGTTCCGCGCCAGGGAATCCAGAGACGGCTGATCCTTACGTTCGTTCCCCTCATCCTGGTTGTGATCCTGGTCCTTTCATTTGTTCTTCTGAGCAACTTCAAAGGCACCATCCAGGACGCGGTCTTTGCCAACGGGCAGAGCGTGACGGAGAGCGCGGCAACCGAGGTCAAGGCAAACCCCACGGACCGTATTGCGCTGGACGACTACTTCGGCGCAGCGGCCAAGAAAAATAGCGCTGCCCTGGGATCAGGGGCCTCGTTCCGTTTCAACACGCTTTCCTTCTACCGCAGGGACGCAAAGGCGGGTGATTACGTTCTCTGGTCGGGCACG